>WASW01076105.1_pt1 | contig 12632 bp, 8 predicted proteins | sample 5698521 | NCBI WGS metagenome assembly WASW01 (sample SAMN11175560, study PRJNA528189) | sponge metagenome | isolation source: marine sponge | host: Leucetta | place: Antarctica: Western Antarctic Peninsula, King George Island | collected 2013-01
GTAAACGGCGGCCGTAACTATAACGGTCCTAAGGTAGCGAAATTCCTTGTCGGGTAAGTTCCGACCTGCACGAATGGCGTAACGACGGCCACACTGTCTCCACCCGAGACTCAGTGAAATTGAAATCGCTGTTAAGATGCAGTGTACACGCGGCTAGACGGAAAGACCCCGTGCACCTTTACTACAGCTTTACACTGAACTTTGAACCTACTTGTGTAGGATAGCTGGGAGGCTTTGAAACTTGGACGCTAGTTCAGGTGGAGCCAACCTTGAAATACCAGCCTGGTATGTTCGGAGTTCTAACCTCGACCCATTATCTGGGTTAGGGACAGTGTATGGTGGGTAGTTTGACTGGGGCGGTCTCCTCCCAAAGAGTAACGGAGGAGCGCGAAGGTATCCTAAGTACGGTCGGAAATCGTACGGTTTGTGCAAAGGCATAAGGATGCTTGACTGCGAGACAGACACGTCGAGCAGGTGCGAAAGCAGGTCTTAGTGATCCGGTGGTTCTGAATGGAAGGGCCATCGCTCAACGGATAAAAGGTACGCCGGGGATAACAGGCTGATACTGCCCAAGAGTCCATATCGACGGCAGTGTTTGGCACCTCGATGTCGGCTCATCACATCCTGGGGCTGAAGCAGGTCCCAAGGGTATGGCTGTTCGCCATTTAAAGTGGTACGCGAGCTGGGTTTAGAACGTCGTGAGACAGTTCGGTCCCTATCTACCGTGTGCGTTTGAAATTTGAGGGAAGCTGCTCCTAGTACGAGAGGACCGGAGTGGACGAACCTCTGGTGTGCCGGTTGTCATGCCAATGGCATTGCCGGGTAGCTATGTTCGGAAGGGATAACCGCTGAAAGCATCTAAGCGGGAAGCCTCGCCCAAGATTAGATTTCACTAGACCTTTAAGGTCTCTAAAAGCCCGTCGGAGACTACGACGTTGATAGGCTAGGTGTGGAAGCGCAGTAATGCGTGAAGCTAACTAGTACTAATTGGCTGTGAGGCTTTGACCATATAACACTCAAGCATATTGAGTGACGCGATAGTAACGTTTTAACACTGACATACGACTTGAATTGAATGCATTTCCAGAATTTGTATATAGCTCTTAATTTATGAGAGCTGTTATGCATGCCAAATTGCTTGGTGACCATAGCGAATGTGACCCACCCGATCCCATCTCGAACTCGGAAGTGAAACCGTTCAGCGCCGATGGTAGTGTGGGGTCTCCCCATGTGAGAGTAGGACATCGCCAGGCATATATTTAAACGAAGCCTTAGTGTGTAAACACTAGGGCTTTTTTTATGCGTACGATATTTATCTATAAATGCTATGGATTATTAATATAAAAACTATTATTTGATGTTTGAATGATTGTTATTCAGTTTTGTCGCTTTTAAAAGATTTTTCAACGTTATCTTTTCTTATAGTTTGGGTATCAATAGCTTTTTGAATAGCCTCTTCAATATCTTTATATTTATTATTAGAATTCTTGTCTGATGAGTTGCTTTGAAATTTAGTATCGCTCACAACATTCTCCATTAATAGTCTGCTTTTTACTGCTCTATCAATTTTACACCTAAACTATGGCATCTTTGATTTGTAAAGAAACAATAATTAAGAATCTATCGAATTATATATATGTGTATAACGATATTTTAATATTGTTAACTACTGCTTTAATTATATAGCTATAAAATTAGTAACAAACGACGTCTACCTCACATGAAGCTTTAACAAAGTCACGTTATGACTATAGTTATTACTATCGTTGTATAAGTTATTTTTAGGGGACATATTGAATACCTTGTGTATAGTCATAGTCCACTATAAAAAAACTATAACGATAATATAAAGTGAATAATGCCATGACTAATAATCCACAGTTCCTCGAATCAAGTGTCTCATTGCACTTTAATCCTCAAAATGTTCTTGAAATTCGAGAAGGGTGTAATACGCCTGAACACTTATTAAAGAGTTTGGATTTTTCAAAATTCCTTAAGAAATATAAAATGGAATTCATTGGTAATTTAAGAAATAGAAAAGAAAATAAACTAGAAGTACAAAGTAAAATAAATTTTATATTAGAAATTACCGCGCGTGACTTCTTGAGAATTCTTGAGTCAGGCAATGCGTTGGAAGAGAGTGTTGCAGAAAAAAATGTTGCCTTAGTAAAATTTATGGATGGAGGCTTTCATCATTTTAGGAATGTCACATATTCACGTCTGGTGCGTTTACATAACGAAGTGATTACTGGGGATGAAACGCCAGATTCGATTAAAGATTTAGTAACTGACAAAGCAGCGAATCTGTCACAACTGATAATGGATACTCGTCGACTGCTGCTTAAAAAAGTCGGCTTAGATACAGGTGTGCGCAGAAGTGTTGGTATGGATGCTCATCCTAGTGTCACTGCAGGAGAGATATCAGGTCATTATTTAAATCTACCCTCAGACTACGTATCACTATCATCTGTTCCGCTGACTATCGCTGCAGATATTAGAACGGGTGTTGATTATAAAACGGCATCAAATAAGCGCGCCTATCCCTTCTTTGAACTTGATCATAACCCGTTTAAAGACGATGAATTTGTTCCTGAAGATTGGACAGCAGTCCCTTTAAGAGTGGGTGCATGGCTAATTGTTGCTTACTTGCACAAGTCAAACGGATGTATTGAAATTGAAGCAGGGTTACTAAATTTATTTCCATTTGCTGAAACTGAAGATATCTTGACTAACAGAAGACCTGATGGTGTATTTATTTTTGGATGTCCTTCATCAAATATGGATGATTTGGGCTATTTCTGGGACGAAGAAAATCAGCTGTTAGTTGGTTTGGTGCCAAACCTAGATGAATGTAAATATTTTGGATATGGTAAAAAACCAATTCTCACTCTGCATAATGTTCTAGCAATTCGTGCCGGAGATTTGCCTTTACACTGCGGCTGCACGCGCTATGTTTGTCATTTTGATGACACGACTAATGAGCCATACATTACTGAAATGTTAGTTAAAGCAGATGACATGGGGCGTGCACGCTTGGAACAGGATGCAGATGGACAAACACGCCTGATGTTCTATGGAACAGAAACTGGTGCGTTTGCTTGTTTAGATGGCTTTAGTGAGCATGCCAAAATGCAAATGAAAGGGCGAGAAGTTGGTTATAACCAAGAGTCTGGATCAAATGCACGACAAATTGTCCCTGTGGCAACTGTATCTGAAGTAATGACGGGTCATGCTCTTGATGGGCTAATGTATAACAATAATTTTAATATCATTGAAGAAGGTGCTCAAACGATTCACTACGACATGCCGGTAATGGAAGCAATTGAACATTTCAGAAAGGGTGAGCGCGTCGCTGCGGGAAGTACTCAAACACATCGAGGTAGCAAAGAAATCAGTTACTGGGCAAATCCATTTCCATTGCTACAGGAAGCAGACGGTTCTATCTTGCATCCTGATTTACATAAAAAATTCTTAACGACGGAAAAACAATTCACTGACGTGATGGAAGATTTAGTTGCTAAAAAAGAAATGATGGTCGGTGTGGTCAATAGCCAGTTAATGGCTGGTGTTTATGAAAATAATGGTGATGAAGATATCACGCGTTGTGGGTATAAAGATCGAGAAGAAATTGAACAAGATGGCCCGGTAAGATTGGCGCATGACATGATCGAAAGGATTAAAAGCATCGCCAGTGAAAAGCGTGAACGTGCTGGTGGCCATGTTAAGTCTGTCAGCGTAACCGTGGCATTAGTGGGTGATAGTCGTACTGGAAAGTCCGAGACAGCGGAGAAAATGGAAGGCTTATTAGATCTACAATTGGTTTAAAAACAGTCGCTATAAATTAGCTTTTGCTGATTTATAGCGAGCTTAACTTGCTTGCATAATAGGAATGCACAATCTAGTTAGTTCAACTAGCTCGGAACATGTTTGAGCAAGCATCTTTACCCTAATACTGCTGCGGTATACTTTTATTCAATGCCTCGCAGTTTTGACGTTAAGCCCTTAATGCGGGCCTGCTATAGCCAGTACATACACTGGCAGGATTTCATGGATAGCTTCTAGTGAACTCAAATGATGGATTCCTGAATTTAACGTTAGTGCGCACGCAATAAACGGAAATGCTCCTGCATAAGTTACTAATAGATAGATTATTGTGTGATAAGGGACTATTTCTATTGTTTAGTATGAATTCTATGCTAATTATAAAGTTGCAATGGTGCTTAGCTTGGCGCTGAAATAATTTTCAAATACAGGGATTTCATGACTCGTCAGTGCAGTAGGCTGAGTGCTGTAAATACGAGCTTTAAACGAATAAATATGCAAAGGATTGTGATGGAAATGACCTAAAGAATTCATGTTATTCTGGGCGCATGTTCTCACTTATCACTACTATGTTTTATATGCTGTCAGCATATATTGCATTTCTAATCGGTTCATCTTCCGAGCTTACTTTATATTTGGTTGCGCTGATACCTGTCGGTTTCGTCTCTGGCTATTTGCTGGATCGACTGAATAGCGTTAAGAAGCTATGGACAGAAGATCGACAGTTAATTGTTCGTACCATTATCATCAAATACTTTATATTCCTCTTGGTAGCAAGTGTGTTCTGTGTGGCGGGTTTGTTGTTTGCGAATAGATGATTTAGTAGCTGACCGATGAGATATGCTCCAACAAAGGTAGAAGTAGTCAAAGTCTTCTGTGGGGCTCTAACAACTTTATTAGGCTGATCTGATGAGTAATGTTCTCCCATTTAAAAAGCCTACCGTTAAAAAACTTGGCCTATGCCAGCACGGCCATCATCAGTGGAAGGTGGTCACGGATAACACATTTGATGCCCAGCAAGGGAAGTTAGTCACCGTTTATAAGTGCTCAAATTGTGGGAAACAAAAGATAAAGGCACACTAACTCTGGGCTAAATCGCAAGTGATAGATCATGTAGTCGCTGTAAATGATTGATTATTTTATAAAATATTAAATTTCACGCGCCAAACCTACTTTCATCTGCACGACACTAGTACACCTCAGACCGCCTATCTCTACTTGCTACTATAATCGGCCCTGCATTATAATTTGCGGCCCTTTCAGCACATGAGCTGAAACGGCTAAGTAGCGATTTTATAAAGAAATTTAGCTCTTCATAAATAAATATTAAAACGTAAATGCGGAACTCATATGCAGAATAATTACCCGCCAGCAGAAGGCCTTTATGATCCAGATAATGAACATGATTCGTGCGGTGTTGGCTTTGTTGCTGACATCAAAGGACGAAAGTCTCATGCCATTGTAGAGAATGGCTTAACTATACTTAAGAAATTAGTTCATCGTGGTGCATGTGGATGTGAAGAAAATACAGGTGACGGTGTTGGCATACTGACACAAATGCCACATAAGTTTTTCTTGCGTGTGTGTAAAGAAAACAATATTGATTTGCCTGAGTACGGCCAGTACGGTGCGGGTTTGGTTTTTCTTCCTAATGATGCGGCTCAATCAAAGCAGTGCCAAGAAATTATAGAAAAAATTATTACAGACGAAGGTCAGACTGTATTAGGTTGGCGTGAAGTCCCCACTGATGATTCTAGTTTAGGACCAACTGCAAAATCAGGTGAGCCAACTTTCAAGCAAATATTCGTAGGCAAAGGTGCTAGTACAAAAGATGAGGCGGCTTTTGAACGCAAATTATTTGTTATTCGCAAGCTAGCTGAAAATGCTATTTGGCGTTCAAAACTTTCTGAATGTCAGCGTTTTTATATTCCATCTTTGTCCAATCGTACTTTTATATATAAGGGTATGTTAACGGTATCTCAACTTGAGTTGATGTACCCGGATATTTTACAACCAGATTTTGAGTCAGCGATAGCGTTAGTGCATCAACGTTTTTCTACTAATACATTTCCAGCATGGAGATTGGCGCATCCGTTTAGATATGTTGCGCATAACGGTGAAATCAATACCGCACGCGGTAATGCTAATTGGATGCGTGCCAGAGAGGCGCTATGTGAATCAGAATTATTTGGCGATGACTTGAAGAAATTGTTCCCAGTTTGTGTTGAAGGCGGTAGTGATTCGGCGACTTTTGATAATGTTGTGGAATTTTTGCATATCAGTGGACGACCGCTTCCACATGCAATTTTAATGATGATTCCTGAAGCCTGGAGTGGTCATGAAACTATGTCTGCTGAACGTAAGGCCTTCTATGAATATCATGCGTGTTTAATGGAGCCGTGGGATGGGCCAGCATCAGTGGCGTTTACTGATGGTGATGTGATTGGTGCGGTACTTGACCGCAACGGTTTGCGCCCATCACGCTACTACGTGACTAAAGATGACATGGTGGTGATGGCGTCTGAAGTGGGCGTGTTGGATATTCCACCAGAAAATGTATTAATCAAAGATCGTTTGCACCCTGGGCGTATTTTCTTGGTCGATACTAAGCAAGGCCGCATCATTGAAGATGAAGAGTTGAAACAACAGTTCGCAAGTGAGCATCCTTATGCTGATTGGTTAGACAAGCATTTAATGCCAGTAGCAAAACTACCTAATCCAAAACAAATTCATGGCATTGATAATGAAACTTTATTGCAGCGTCAACAAGCGTTTGGTTACACCCACGAAGATTTGAGTGTGTTAATTGCACCTTTAGCGGCTAAAGGTATGGAGCCTGTGGGTTCTATGGGTACCGATGCGGCGCTAGCAGTATTGTCTAATCGCTCACGGTTGCTATATGACTATTTTAAACAGCTTTTTGCACAAGTGACGAACCCTCCACTAGATGGGATTCGGGAAGAGTTAGTCACACAAGTGGCAGTCACTATTGGTACAGAGAAAAATTTACTCAATCCACAGGAAGATAGCTGCCGACAAATAAAATTGACTTCTCCTATGCTAACGAATGAAGAATTGGCACGTATTCGTGATGTTGATTTGCCGGGGCTTAAAACATCCACAGTCTCTATTCTGTATCCGGTAGCGAAAGGCGGCAAAGGATTAGATCAAGCACTTAACACAGTCTGTAAGCAAGTGGATGACGCTATTGCCGAAGGCAATACCAATATTATTTTGTCTGATCGAGGTGTTGATGAAAATAACGCAGCGATTCCGGCATTGCTTGCCATCTCGGGTGTGCATCATCATTTGATCCGTAACGGATCACGCACTAAAGTAGGTTTAATACTAGAGTCTGGTGAGCCGCGTGAAGTTCATCATTTTGCTGTATTGATTGGATATGGCGCGGGCGCTGTTAATCCATATTTAGCATTTGAATCATTGGGCGACTTGATTGGGAAAGGTCATATTCCAGTGATGGAACATGACAAAGCGGTTAAAAACTTCATCAAGGGCGTGAATAAATCGCTAACTAAGATCATGGCTAAGATGGGCATCTCAACGGTGCAGTCTTATCGTGGTGCTCAAGTATTTGAAGCGATTGGCTTGAATAAAGAATTTATCGATAAATATTTTTCGCGTACAGCGTCACGCATTGGTGGTATTGGCTTAGAAGAAGTGGCTGCTGAAGTCAGCGTCAAACATCACAATGCATTTCCTGATCGCCCTTCAAAAGCGCCAGATCTAGAATGGGGTGGTGAGTATCAATGGCGACGTGACGGTGAGTATCATTTATTTAATCCAGAAACAGTATTTAAGTTGCAGCATGCAACACGTTCTGGCCAATACAGTATCTTTAAAGAATATACAGACCAAGTTGATAATCAAAACGAAAACTTGGCTACCTTGCGTGGCTTGTTTGAGTTGAATTCAGATAGAAAGCCCATTCCTATTGAAGACGTCGAGCCGATTGAAAATATCATGAAGCGTTTTTCAACTGGCGCGATGTCTTATGGGTCTATTAGCCAAGAAGCCCATGAAACATTGGCGATCGCGATGAATCGTATTGGCGGCCGTTCAAATACGGGCGAGGGCGGTGAAGATCCTGATCGATTTACTAGAGACGATAATGGTGATCTTCGTCGTAGTGCAATTAAGCAAGTGGCATCGGGTCGGTTTGGTGTTACCAGCGAATACTTGGTTAATGCAGACGACATCCAAATTAAAATGGCACAGGGTGCTAAACCTGGTGAAGGTGGTCAGTTGCCTGGCACTAAAGTCTATCCATGGGTAGCGAAAGTTCGTCATTCCACCGCAGGGGTAGGTTTAATTTCTCCACCTCCGCATCATGATATTTATTCGATTGAAGATCTTGCTCAACTGATTTATGACTTAAAGAACGCTAATCCTGAAGCTCGCGTGCATGTGAAGCTTGTGGCTGAGGTTGGTGTGGGAACGGTGGCAGCAGGTGCGGCTAAAGCACATTCAGATGTTGTGCTTGTTTCAGGGTATGACGGCGGCACTGGTGCATCCCCCATGAATTCGTTGAAGCACGCTGGACTGCCTTGGGAATTAGGCGTTGCGGAAACACAGCAAGTGCTAGTGAAAAATGGTTTGCGTGATCGTATAGTCGTTCAAGCGGATGGCCAGTTAAAAACTGGGCGTGATGTGATTATCGCAGCATTGTTAGGGGCTGAAGAATATGGTTTCTCTACTGCGCCGTTAGTTGTCATGGGTTGTATTATGATGCGTGTATGTCATTTGAATACATGCCCTGTTGGTGTAGCTACACAAAATCCTGAGTTACGTAAAAAATTCGATGGCCAGCCTGAGTTTGTAGAAAACTTCTTTAAATTTATTGCAGACGAGGTGCGTGAATACATGGCGCAACTTGGATTTAAAACCATTGATGAAATGATCGGCCAGGTTGACACGATCAATATGAGGAAAGCGATTGATCATTGGAAGGCAAAAGGCTTGGATTTTTCAGCCATACTTCATAAACCAGAACCCCATGCAGGCACAGGGTTGTACTGTGTTAAAAAACAAGATCATGGTTTGGAATTATCACTTGATATGACTACGCTAGTCCCTCAATGCAAAGCAGCAATAGAAGAGCGTAAAGCAGTTGATATTATCTTGCCGGTAGTTAACACAAATCGTAGTGTCGGCACTATCCTCGGTTACAACATCACTAAGCGTTATGGTGGTGAAGGTTTGTCAGAAGATACAGTGCGTGCACATTTTAATGGTTCTGCGGGCATGAGCTTTGGTGCATTTGTGCCTAAAGGCGTCACCATGACACTGGAAGGAGATGCTAATGATTATCTCGGCAAAGGTTTATCTGGCGCTAAGTTAATTGTATTCCCATCTAAACATTCTACCTTTGTGCCTGAAGAAAATACCATTGTTGGTAATGTCTGCTTGTATGGTGCAACGTCGGGTGAAGCCTATATACGGGGTATTGCAGGCGAACGTTTTGCAGTACGTAACAGTGGTGTCAATACTGTTGTTGAAGGTGTTGGCGATCATTGTTGTGAATATATGACGGCTGGCAACGTTGTTGTCATCGGCTCAACAGGAAGAAACTTTGCCGCAGGTATGTCTGGCGGAGTTGCTTATGTGCTTGATGATAAAGACAAGTTTGATATTAACTGTAACCAAAGCGATGTCGGCATAGAAGAATTAGTCGAAGATGACGATATCGAAATGGTTAAGAGTTTGCTAACTAAACATCTTGAATACACAAAAAGTAGCGTGGCAAAAAAGATTTTAGATGATTGGCCGAGTTATCAAAGCCAATTCATAAAAGTGATGCCGACAGATTATAAGCGTGTATTAGAAGCAATAAAGCGTGCGAAAGCAGAGGGAACTTCAGTGGATGAAGCTGTAATGGAGGCTGCACATGGGTAAGGTAACCGGGTTCATGGAAGTGCAAAGGACTAAGCAACCGTATCGTCCTGTTGAGAAAAGATTGCTAGATTGGAATCAAGTGATGGCGCCATGGCAGCCAGAGCCTTTAAAAGATCAAGCAGCACGCTGTATGGATTGCGGTATTCCGTTTTGTCATGAAGGTTGTCCGTTAGGTAATTTGATTCCTGACTGGAATGATCTGGTTTATCGCGAACAATGGGAATCAGCGATTCAACGTCTTCATGCGACTAATAATTTCCCTGAATTCACCGGCACACTTTGTCCTGCTCCCTGTGAGGGTTCGTGTGTTTTGGGTATTAATGACGATCCAGTCAATATTAAAGCAGTTGAGCTGTCGATCATTAATAAGGCTTGGGAAAATGGTTGGATTCAGCCACAGATCGCGTCAGTAAAAACCGGCAAGAAAGTCGCTGTCGTTGGTTCTGGACCGGCAGGCATGGCTACTGCACAACAGCTTGCGCGTGCAGGTCATGAAGTAACTTTGTTTGAACGTGATGACCGCATTGGCGGATTAATGCGTTACGGTATTCCTGAATTCAAGATGGAAAAGAAAGTACTCGATCGACGTATGCAACAGATGCAAGCAGAAGGTGTGACGTTTAAAACTAATTCACATGTTGGTGATAATGTTTCAATTGAGCAACTGAAAAAAGATTTTGATGCATTGATTCTCACGGGTGGTGCTTGTGATCGACGCGATCTTCCTGCTGAAGGACGACAACTAACAGGCATTTATCAGGCGATGGAATATTTGCCTATGCAAAATCGTGTGTGTGAAGGCGACGACAAACCCAGTGACTTTATTGATGCTAAAGGTAAAGATGTAGTGATTATTGGTGGTGGCGATACCGGCGCAGATTGTTTGGGCACGGCAAATCGACAAGGTGCAAACACGGTTCACCAGTTAGAGATTATGGCAAAACCGCCAGAATTGCGTGCACAAGATAACCCCTGGCCAGAATGGCCGCGTATTTATAGAACTGCTTCAGCGCATGAAGAAGGCGTTGATCGAGTTTATTCGGTTTCTACAAAGCGTTTCATCGATGATGGTAATGGTAATCTAAAAGGCTTAGAGCTGGTTATTGTAGAAATGAAAAAAGTAGATGGGCGTGTGCAGTTTGTTGAAGTAGATGGCAGCAATAAAATAATCCCTTGTGACTTGGCTTTCTTGGCAATGGGGTTTGTTGGCTCGGAGAAACCCGGTATGTTAGAGCAGTTAGGCGTTGAATTAGATGCACGAGGCAATGTTATTGCTGATAAAAACTGGATGACTAGTGTTGACGGAATATTCACAGCGGGTGATATGCAACGAGGTCAAAGTCTTATTGTTTGGGCAATAGCTGAAGGGCGTTCTGCTGCAAAGGGTGTTGATGAATATTTGATGGGATCTAGCGACTTACCTTCTCCAGTTAAGCCGATTAGTCTTCCGTAGTTTTTTCTGGCTGCATGGTTAATGGCGTGCAGACGATGCTAAAGAGTTGGCTTGGATTATTCATACGTGTTCGCCTGCAGCGGATCCTGAAGCCCATGCCCATTGGAAATTAAATCCTCCTAAATGGCCAGTGACATCTAATACTTCACCAATAAAGTATAACCCGTGGTGTTTGTTGGCCTGCATTGTTTTAGATGATATTTCATTGCAATTGACTCCTCCTAACGTGACTTCAGCAGTACGGTAACCTTCTGTTCCGTTAGGCTTGAAACGCCAACTGTGGAAATGTTTGCTTATCTTGTTTAAGTCAGAATTGTTGAATTGGTTGATCGCCTTGTTAGCAAACCCAGAGTCAGGGAACCATAGGTCGAGAAGCGTTTGCGCCATATTTTTTGTGATGAACTTAGAAAGGATTGTTTTTAATTCTGATTTTGGGTGTGAACTCTTTTTCTCATCAAATACTTTGAGTAAATTTGTCTCTGGAAGTAAATTAATTTCCAAACAATCACCATCTTGCCAATAGGATGATATCTGTAAAATTGCAGGTCCACTTAAACCTCTGTGAGTGAAGAGTAAGTTTTCTTTGAAGTTCATGTTGTTGCAAGATATGTTCACGGCTAAAGAGCTACCGCTTAATACGGACAATTTCTCTAGTGATATCTTGTCTGCAGTAAAAGGCACCAGCGCGGCACGTGGTGGAATCACATCTAGCTTAAACTGTTGGGCAATTTGATAACCGAAACCGGTAGCACCCATTTTTGGTATTGATAAGCCGCCGGTGGCTATCACCAGAGATTGGCAGTTGATCTCGCCTAAATTGGTTTTTATTTGGTAGTTATTATCCATTGCCTTTATGTTGTCAACACTACAGTGTGATCTGATTTTTGCACCGGACTGATGACATTCGTTTAAAAGCATTTCTAGGATATCTTTAGATTTGTTGTCGCAGAATAGTTGGCCTAATTTTTTTTCATGATGAGCAATATTATGTTTTTTGACTAGTGCAATAAAATCATAAGGTGTGAATCGAGATAATGCTGATTTGCAGAAATTAGCGTTATGTGAAATGAAGTTGCTAGGTTCGCAATAGATATTAGTGAAGTTGCAACGCCCTCCGCCTGATATGAGAATTTTTTTGCCAACCTTATTGGCGTGATCGATGACTAATACTGTACGACCTCGTTGACTGGCCACTAAAGCACACATTAACCCTGCTGCCCCAGCGCCAATAATTAGCACATCAATATCGTTTGGTAATGGTGTCGCGTTGGGGTTAGTCATTTGATTTTGATTGCTGATATTAATGTGTAGTATAAGAGTTCAATTTTATACGACAAATGGGAGTATGTAGCATGCCTTATGTGAATATTAAAGTAACTAAAGAAGGTGTCACTAACAAGCAAAAATCGGCGCTTATAAAAGGTGTGACTGATCTTCTTGGGGA
>WASW01068508.1_pt1 | contig 12617 bp, 12 predicted proteins | sample 5698521 | NCBI WGS metagenome assembly WASW01 (sample SAMN11175560, study PRJNA528189) | sponge metagenome | isolation source: marine sponge | host: Leucetta | place: Antarctica: Western Antarctic Peninsula, King George Island | collected 2013-01
ATTGGTGTGGATACTGGCGGTTCTAACGTACAGTTTGCGATTAACCCAGATGATGGACGCATGATCGTGATTGAGATGAACCCGCGTGTTTCTCGCTCATCTGCATTAGCTTCAAAAGCGACGGGCTTTCCAATTGCAAAAATCGCAGCTAAATTGGCTGTGGGTTTTACCTTGGATGAATTAAGAAATGAGATTACAGATGGTCAAACACCTGCTTCATTTGAACCATCGATTGATTATGTTGTAACAAAAATCCCTCGATTTGCATTTGAGAAGTTCCCGCAGGCCGATAGTCGTTTAACAACGCAAATGAAATCGGTCGGCGAGGTGATGGCGATCGGTCGTAACTTCCAAGAATCTTTCCAAAAAGCATTACGTGGACTTGAGGTCGGTGTTGATGGCTTAGATTCGATCACTGCTGACGCTGACATTATTACTAAAGAGTTAGGTGAGCCAGGTCCAGAGCGGATTTGGTATTTAGGAGATGCCTTTAGAATCGGCATGTCAATGGAGCAGATTTATAATATCTCAAAAATTGATTATTGGTTCTTAGCGCAAATAGAAGATATTGTGAACAGTGAGGCTGATTTAAGTGGTCAGCATATTGCTGATTTAGATAAGCACCTTATTTATAAGTTAAAACGGGCTGGTTTTTCTGATAGACGTTTAGCGAATGTGCTTGATACAGATCAGCACGCGGTGCGTGCTTATCGTCAAGCTTTAGGTATTCGTCCTGTTTATAAACGGGTGGATACCTGCGCAGCTGAATTTGCAACCAGCACGGCTTATATGTACTCAAGCTATGAAGAAGAGTGTGAAGCCGAGCCGAGTACTAAGAAAAAAATCATGGTGCTAGGTGGCGGTCCTAATCGTATTGGACAAGGTATTGAATTTGATTACTGCTGTGTTCACGCCGCATTTGCCATGCGTGAAGATGGTTATGAAACTATTATGGTGAACTGTAACCCAGAAACAGTTTCTACTGATTACGACACTTCTGATCGCTTGTATTTTGAGCCAGTCACGTTAGAGGATGTGCTCGAGATCGTTAATATTGAAAAGCCAGAAGGCGTGATTGTGCAATATGGTGGGCAAACGCCACTTAAATTAGCACGAGATTTAGAAAAAGCTGGCGTACCTATTATTGGTACAACACCCGACGCAATTGACTGTGCAGAAGACCGTGAACTCTTCCAGAAAATGCTCAATGACATTGGCTTGAAGCAGCCACCAAACCGTACAGCGCGTGCGTCAGAAGAAGCGATTCGTTTGGCTGAAGAAATTGGTTACCCATTGGTCGTACGGCCAAGTTACGTGCTTGGTGGCCGCGCAATGGAAATCGTGCAAGAGCAAAGCCAGCTTGAGCGTTATATGCGTGAAGCCGTTAAGGTGTCGAATGAATCGCCTGTGTTGCTAGATCGTTTTTTAAATGATGCAATTGAAATTGATGTTGATGCAATTTCAGATGGCAAAGAGGTGTTAATCGGCGGCATTATGCAGCATATTGAGCAAGCGGGGGTGCACTCTGGTGATTCAGCCTGTTCATTGCCACCTTATAGCTTAAGTGAGGCATTGCAAGATGAGCTGCGTGCACAAACGGTGAAAATGGCAGTTGCCTTAGGGGTTAAAGGCTTGATGAATGTGCAGTTTGCCATTCAGGGTGAATCAGTTTTTGTGCTGGAAGTGAACCCTCGTGCATCACGTACTGTGCCATTTGTTTCAAAAGCTTGTGGGTTACAGTTGGCAAAAATTGCAGCACGTTGCATGGCAGGCCAAAGTTTAAAAGAACAAGGCGTCACTAAAGAAGTCGTGCCACCTTATTATTCTGTTAAAGAAGCGGTTTTCCCATTTATTAAGTTTCCTGGTGTCGACACTATTCTGGGTCCGGAAATGAAATCGACTGGTGAAGTGATGGGTGTTGGCGCTACCTTTGCTGAGGCCTTTGTGAAATCGCAAATAGGCGCATCTGCTACTTTGCCAAAAGAAGGTAAAGCATTTATTAGTGTGCGTAATGAAGACCACCAAAAAGTTGTTGATATTGCGCAAGATCTCGATAAATTGGGATTTGCATTAGTCGCAACGAAAGGCACGGCACGAGCACTGATGGAACATGGCTTGAGTGTAACGGCTGTGAATAAAGTGGCAGAAGGGCGCCCACATGTCGTGGATATGATCAAGAATAATGAGATTAGCTTTATTGTGAATGTAACAGAAGATAAAAAAGCTGTTGCAGACTCTTACGAGATTCGTCGTAGCGCTTTACAAAATAAAGTGGCTTACTACACAACATTGGCTGGTGCTAAAGCGGCCTGTATTGGGATGTCATATACTGAGGCGCTACATGTTGAGTCTATTCAAGACTTGCATAAAAAGCTTTCATAAAATAAACTAGTTTCATTCAGGTAAGTTTTAATGACCACGCTCTCACGGGTGTGGTTTATTTTTTATAAGGTATTCGTACTATGGCAGGCAATCAAATTCCAGTAACTGTGCGTGGCGCAGTGCTGTTAAAAGAAGAGTTACACACACTACGTTCTGTTGAGCGACCAAGTGTGATACAAGCAATTGCCGAGGCGCGCGCGCAGGGTGATTTGTCTGAAAATGCAGAATATGAAGCGGCCAAAGAAAAGCAAAGCTTTATAGAGGGTCGGATTTCTGAATTGGAGTCTAAGATATCTAACATGCAGGTGATTGATCCAGCAACAGTCAATGCAGAAGGTAATGTGGTGTTTGGCGCGACAGTTAATATGGAAGACCTTGGGTCTGGCGATAATAAAACCTACCAAATTGTTGGCGATGATGAAGCTGATATTAAAACTGGAAAGATTTCAGTGAGCTCACCGATTGCTCGTGCACTCATCGGAAAGTCTTCAGGTGATATTGCAGAGGTGATGGCGCCTGGTGGTGTTAGGGAGTATGAAGTATTAGATGTGCTTTATCTCTAGGCTGTATCTCATAGTCTATGAGATAAGCGAGGTAAGCCGCTGTCAAAGTGTCTGCAATATTAAAGCTTCGGAATCTCGACTTTAGACTTTTCTTTTACCGTGTCGCTGGCACGGTAAAATACAAGTTGTTTGCCAATGTGATGAATACCAATGGCGCCAGTTTGATCAATAATGGTTTGATACATTGCTTTACGCGCATCACGGTCATCCCCAGCCACTTTTATTTTAATGAGCTCATGCGCATTTAGGTTTAGCTCAATCTCTTTAAAAATATTATCGCTTAAGCCTTGCCCGCCTATCATGACGACAGGGCTCAAATTATGGGCAAGGCCACGTAAATGTGTAATTTGTTTAGGTGTTATGGTAGATGTCATGAGTCTTTGCGCTTATAGCGATAATCAGTTTGGAGCAGAGTTTAAACGGACTGGCTTGTTAAATCAATGAATATGGCACTGTTATTAAAAAAACTAGATTTTAAAAGGCATTCTAAAATTAAATGATATTAAATATTAGATTGATGCGATGAAGGCATCTCGTACCAGTAAAGCTTGGATGCAAGAGCATCTCAATGATGAATATGTAAAGCGGGCGCAAAAAGAAGGTTACCGCGCGCGCGCTGCTTACAAACTAACGGAAATAGACGATAAAGATAAATTGATTAGGCCTGGTATGACCGTGGTTGATCTAGGGGCGACTCCTGGCAGCTGGTCACAAGTGGTGGTGAAACGCTTAAAAGGCCAAGGGCGCATTATTGCGCTTGATCTATTAGAGATGCATCCGATTGCAGGTGTTGAGTTTGTACAAGGTGATTTTCGTGAAGAAGGTGTGCTACGACAATTGGAAGAAAAACTAGAAAATAAGCCAGTGGATCTTGTAATTGCTGATATGGCACCCAATATTAGTGGTGTAAAGGAAACAGACCAAGCCGGCATCATTCACTTAACTGAATTAGCGCTGGATTTTAGTAAGGATTGTTTGAAACCGGGCGGTAATTTTCTGGTCAAAGTTTTTGTAGGTGCTGGTTTTGATGAAACCATTAAAAGTATGCGTTTGCAGTTTAATAAAGTAGTCACCAGAAAACCGAAAGCCTCACGCGGTCGTAGTAGTGAAGTATATTTGCTTGGCTTGGGCCAGAAGATTTAGGTCAAAAGCAGTAGCGTGATCATATTGATCATTTAAAATAGGTTAGAATGAGATTTAAACGTACATCATTTAAGCGTGTTTTTACTTTGAATAAGGAATTAGCTAGTGAATAATATTGCAAAACATATTGGAGTTTGGCTTGCAGTCGGACTCATATTGATGACAGTGTTTAACCAGTTTGGCAGCGCTCCTCAAGCGGAAAAACAAATGGTTTATTCCGAGTTTATGCAAGCGGTTAAAAACGGTCAAATTGCTAAAGTGCAAATTGATGGTCGTGTCGTTAAAGGAAAAACGATGGACAATAAAGATTTCAGCACTTACACGCCAAATGACTTATGGATGGTGAATGATTTACTGAAATATAACGTGCAGATTGAAGCGAAAGCAGAAGAGAAACGCTCTGTATTGCTAGAAATTTTGATGTCATGGTTTCCAATGATTTTACTCATTGGCGTTTGGATATTCTTCATGCGTCAAATGCAAGGTGGTGGTAAAAGTGGCGGCCCATTTTCATTTGGTAAAAGTAAAGCTAGACAACTAGACGAGAGCACCAATCAAACAACGTTTGCGGACGTTGCAGGTTGTGACGAAGCAAAAGAAGAAGTTACTGAGCTCGTTGAATTTTTAAGCAACCCTAGTAAATTCCAAAAACTGGGTGGGCGTATCCCGCGTGGCGTATTGTTAGTGGGGCCGCCAGGTACAGGTAAAACATTATTAGCACGGGCTATCGCGGGTGAAGCCAAAGTACCATTCTTTACTATTTCTGGTTCAGATTTTGTTGAAATGTTTGTTGGCGTTGGCGCTTCTCGCGTGCGTGATATGTTTGAAACAGCCAAGAAAAACTCACCATGTATTATCTTTATTGATGAAATTGATGCGGTAGGTCGCAGTCGTGGTTCAGGTACAGGTGGTGGTAATGATGAGCGCGAGCAAACACTGAATCAATTACTGGTTGAGATGGATGGTTTTGAGCCTAATTCAGGCGTGATTGTGATTGCTGCAACTAATCGTGCAGACGTGCTAGACAAAGCCTTGCTTCGCCCAGGCAGGTTTGATCGCCAAGTGATGGTTGGTTTGCCTGATATTAAAGGCCGGGAAGAAATTTTATTAGTACATATGCGTAAAGTGCCTATTGATCCCGATGTAAAAGCGGATATTTTGGCACGTGGCACACCAGGGATGAGTGGTGCAGATTTAGCTAACCTTGTGAATGAGGCTGCTTTATTTGCTGCGCGACGTAATAAGCGCACAGTAGACATGCAAGACTTTGAAGATGCAAAAGATAAAATATTTATGGGTCCTGAACGTAAATCGATGGTGATGCGTGAAGAAGAACGTCGTAATACGGCTTATCACGAATCTGGCCATGCAGTGGTGGCTAAGTTATTGCCAAATGCAGACCCTGTGCATAAGGTAACCATTATGCCGCGTGGTTGGGCATTGGGTTTGACATGGCAGTTGCCGGAGTTTGATCGCGTTAGTAATTACAAAGTAAAAATGTTAGAAGAGATTGCAATTTTGTTTGGTGGCCGTATTGCTGAAGAAGTATTTGTTAATCAAATGTCGACTGGCGCCTCAAATGATTTTGAACGCGCCACTAAATTAGCACGTGATATGGTGACTAGGTATGGCATGTCTGATGCCATGGGTACGATGGTGTATGCGGGAGATGAACAAGATTCTTTCTTTGGTAGCATGAGTTCTAAAACCGTTTCTGAGGCAACGCAACAGAAAGTAGATGCAGAGATTCGCCGCATTCTTGATGAGCAGTATGCGGTTGCACGCAAGTTGCTCGAAAGTAACCGTGATAAAGTTGAGGCAATGACAGCGGCGCTAATGGAGTTTGAAACGGTTGATGCTGACCAAATTAATGACATCATGGCTGGTTTGCCAGTACGTGCACCTAAGCCGCGCCAAAAAAGCGTCAATAAAAAAGACAAAGATGATAGTTCAGGCACTGTCGATGCAACTGTAAGTCCTAAACCTCAACCAACGGCTAATAGTTAAAGCTATTAAATGAGGATGAAAAGGGTTGGCTAAGTTAAGTTTAGTCAGCCCTTAATTGTTTATGATTTTTGACTGCGGAAAATATCAAGTAGACTTAACGAGTCCTCGCGTGATGGGCATTGTCAATGTCACGCCAGATTCTTTTTCGGATGGTGGGCAATTTTCTAACGCGCGCCTTGCTGTTAAACATGGCTTAAAACTTGCGGAAGAAGGCGCTGATTTTTTAGATATAGGTGGTGAATCGACACGACCTAATGCAGAGCCTGTTAGCCTGCAAGAAGAGCTCGATCGTGTTATTCCTGTGATTGAAACGCTTGTAGCTGAGGCTAATATACCCATTTCTATTGATACGTATAAACCAGAAGTGATGCGCGCAGCCATTAAGGTAGGTGCATCATTAGTTAATGATATTCGTGCGCTGCAAGAAGATGGTGCTGTAGAGCTTGTGGCACAATCAGACCTAGGTGTTTGTTTAATGCACATGCAAGGCACACCACAAACCATGCAAGTGAGTCCTGAATATCAAAATGTTGTAACGGAAATTAAATTATTCTTACTGGAAAGAGCCGCTGTTTGTAAAGCGGCGGGCATTGCTAAACAACGCATTGTGATTGACCCCGGGTTTGGGTTTGGTAAGACGAAAGCACATAATGTAGACTTAATTGAGCAATTGCCATTGTTAACTGAGTTGGCACTACCAGTGCTCGTTGGTTTGTCACGTAAATCAGTGCTTGGGCAAGTGACAGGTAATAATGTGAATGCACGCCTTTATGCAAGTATTGCAGCTTCTGTTATTTGTGCAACTAAGGGCGCTAAAATATTACGCGTGCATGACGTAAACGCGACGATAGAAGCATTGAAGGTTGTAGATGCAGTAATGACTCATTAATAGATTAGAAAGTGGATAGCTAAATGCCAGCGGGTAGTAATATTAGTATGAGTAATGATGTAATTACTGCGATTGAAAGTGGGCGTAAAATTCAAGCGATCAAACTGTTGAGAGCGGATGCTGGGCTAGGTTTGAAAGAAGCAAAAGAGAAAATTGAATCATATATCAACAGCCAGCCTGAGCTTAAAGCAACATTTGACTCGAAAAGAACGACGTTAAATTTATCGCAACAACAATTTTCTTATATATTGTTTGTTGTGATTGGATTATTACTTGCTTATTGGTTGCTTTAGCGTAGTTTTGTGAATAGATGTAGAAAATTTTAAAAAGAAAGTATAAATAAAAGATGGCAAAAAAGTATTTCGGTACAGATGGTATACGCGGGAAAGTAGGTGAGGATAAGATTACACCTGAATTTATTATGCGTTTAGGTTATGCAGCAGGCAAGGTGCTAACAGCAACTAAGGGAACGCTTGCTAAAGATGCAAAGCCTGCTGTATTAATCGGTAAAGACACTCGTATTTCTGGCTACATGTTAGAAGCAGCATTAGAGGCTGGTTTGTCAGCTGCTGGCGTAGATATACTATTGACAGGCCCAATGCCAACACCAGGCGTGGCTTATCTAACACGTGCATTGCGCGCGCAAGCAGGTATCGTTATCTCGGCTTCACATAACCCATATGATGATAATGGCATCAAGTTTTTCTCTGGACTAGGTGAAAAGTTGGGTGATGAGCTAGAACATGTAATAGAAGCAGAATTAGATAAGCCGATGCAAGTCATGGAATCTGCGCAATTAGGTAAAGCACGTCGTATTGATGATGCTGCAGGGCGTTATATTGAGTTTTGTAAAAGCACATTTCCTAGCGATTTAGATTTGCGTAGCCTAAAAATTGTTTTGGATTGCGCACATGGTGCAACCTATCACGTGGCACCTGATGTTTTTCACGAGCTTGGTGCTGAAGTGATTGCAATAGGGTGCCAACCAGATGGCTTGAATATTAATCAAAATGTTGGCTCTACCTATCCGCAAACCCTACAAAAGGCTGTGCTAGCACATAAAGCTGATTTAGGGATTGCTTTTGATGGTGATGGTGACCGCGTATTGATGGTGGATGCAGAAGGTAAGTTGTTAGATGGTGATCAATTGCTTTATATTATTGCGTTGGGCTTGTATGCAAAAGGCCAGCTTAATGGCGGCGTTGCAGGCACGTTGATGACTAACCTTGCTTTAGAGCAAGCATTACAAAAACACCAAATTCCTTTTGCACGTGCAAACGTGGGTGATCGATATGTGCTGGAGCTAATGAAACAAAACAATTGGAAATTGGGTGGTGAGAATTCTGGACATATTCTTACACTAGATAAGCACAGCAGTGGTGATGCGATCATCGCTGCTTTACAAGTGTTACACGCGCTTAAACTGAGTGATAAGACATTAGCGCAGTTGGGTGAAGGGTTGCCACTATTTCCACAAGTGTTGATTAATGTCACGACAAAGAAAAAAATTGATTTAGATCATACTGATATTCAGCAAGCAGTGAAACAAGCTGAAAATGAACTTAAGGATACTGGCCGTGTGTTGCTACGCGCCTCTGGAACAGAGCCAAAAATACGTGTCATGGTAGAGGGTGAGAAGCAACAACAAATACAAACGTTAGCAGCAAAAATTGCAGGTGTTGTAGAGGCGCTGAGTGGCTAGCAACATTATTTGCCATGGATGCCACAAAGTATCGTAAAAACGTTAGGGCGGTTTATATCAAAAAAACAGTGTAATGCTGTTGATGCGCTTGTTTCACTGTTTCACCATCGCATGCTATGTTGAATACACTAAGAAAGTTTGGTGTTGTTGCGCCTGCTGAGGTGGTTCCTACAGAGGTGTTGGAAAATGGTTTTGAACTAGATATTGCGTACGCTAAGTGTATGTGTACGCTTTATGAGAATATAGTCAAATATTACAAGTCAAAGCCAAGTGTGAGCTTACACCGTGAGAAATTGCCTAGGGATGAATAAAAAAGCTAAGTATGGCGTACGTCACGCCCTTCAACAATATAGATCACTTGCTCAGCAATGTTCTTAGCATGGTCACCAACACGCTCAATGGCCCGTGCAATTGTAATGACATCTAATGCTGTTGTGATAGAACGTGGGTCTTCCATCATATAAGTAATCAATTGACGAATAATAGCTTTAAATTCAGTATCAAGTGCTTCGTCTGCCAAAATAATCTCTTTAGCCTCAGTAGCATCTAGCCTAGCAAAGCTATCTAATGCGCTTCTTAACTGAGAGCTAGCTTCTCTTGCTAGGTGTTTTACATCAGCTTTGGTTTTTGGTACTGAAATATCATGCTCTTGAATGCGGCGTATGCTCTTCGCCATTTTTTTAATTTCATCACCAGAACGCTCAAGGTCCGTCACCATTTTACTAATCGCCATAACTAGGCGTAAATCTGATGCGGTTGGTTGGCGCATCGCAATCACATGAATACAGTCTTCATCAATTCTTTTTTCAAACGCATTCACATCATGGTCGTTCTCTAGCACACCTAATATCGCTTTACTGTTCTTATCAGAATAAGCTTTTGTAACAGTGTTGATTTGAGATTCTACAAGGCCGCCCATCTCAAGTACGTTAGTCCGTAGATTCTCTAGGTCGGCATCAAATTGACGGGAAAGGTGAGTGGTATCGTTCATGGTTTTCTCCATTCTGTCCTTGGTTAACTAATTCTGCCAGAAATGTAATCTTCTGTACGCTTGTCATTAGGCTTAATAAAGATGTCGCCCGTATTGTTAAACTCAATTACTTCACCAAGGTACATATAAGCCGTGTAGTCAGATACGCGGGCAGCTTGTTGCATATTATGTGTTACGACTAAGATAGTGATTTTATCACGGAGTTCATTCATTAATTCTTCAATACTGGCTGTGGCAATAGGGTCTAGTGCTGACGTTGGTTCATCAAATAGCATGATCTCTGGGTCAGTTGCCAATGCACGCGCGATACATAAACGCTGCTGCTGTCCACCAGATAAATTAAATGCTAAGTCTTGTAGGCGATCTTTTACTTCATCCCAAAGTGCAGCACCTTTTAATGCTTCTTCAACTTTAGCATCCATCGCGCGTTTATTTTTTTCACCACGGACACGTAAGCCGTAAGCCACATTTTCGTAAATTGATTTTGGAAATGGGTTTGGTTTTTGAAAAACCATACTGATACGCATACGCACTTCAATGGGGTCAACTTCAGGATCTAAAATATTGGTGTTATCCGGATGCATGACAATTTGACCTTCATATTTATTGCCAGGATAAAGATCATGCATACGATTAAATGAGCGTAAGAAAGTTGATTTTCCGCAGCCTGATGGCCCAATTAGGGCTGTAATTTTTTTCTCGTAAAGCGGCATACTGATGCGTTTAAGCGCTTGTGTGCCATTCGCGTAGAAAAAACTAAGGTCGCGAGATTCTGCCTTAATTGGCGGTGTGTCAGTGGCCATCTTCAAATTCCCTAAAAATATTTATTAAACGCTAGTGTTAAAGTAGCTTATTGCCATTTAATTTTCTTGCGAATGTCGTAGCGCATTTTGATGGCGACGCCATTCATTAATAAAGTGACTAGAATAATGATAGCGCCAGCTGCCGCTGCATTCACATGAAAATCAGAACTAGGCCGTGATAACCAACTAAACATTTGGATTGGCAACACGGTAAAGCCAGAACTTAACCAGTCAAAGTTAAGGAATGGTGCAGTAGTGGTAACAGGAGACGGTGGCAAAAAGGCAATAAAGGTCAGTGCGCCAATCGTAATAACAGGGGCTGTTTCACCAATCGCACGCGCCATGCCAATAATAACGCCGGTTAAAATACCACCAGCTGCGTAACGCACAACATGCTGACTAACAACTTGTCCTTTTGTGGCGCCTACTGCGTATGCGGCTTCACGAATAGCAATGGGGATACCGCGAATGGCTTCTCTAGTGGCTACGATGACAATCGGTAGTATTAATAAGCCTAAGGTGAGACCTGCCGTTAAAATGCTGGTGCCAAAATCTAAAATATAAACAAAGAGACCTAAAGCTAGCAAGCCATAAATAATAGAAGGCACGGCGGCAAGATTAGTGACATTGACTTCGATAATTTCTGAGAACCAGTTTTTAGGTGCGTATTCTTCAAGGTAAATGGCAGCGCCAACACCCATTGGCACAGCTGAAAAGAATGTGACTGTTAATACCAATGTGGAGCCAACAAGTGCAGAAAGTAAACCTGCTCTTGCCGCACGGCGAGAAGGAAAATTGCTAAAGAAGTCCCAAGACATTAGTTTTGGATAGCCATCTACAACAAGGTCTACAAACAATATTAATAGGGTAAGCAATATCAGCATAATGCAAAGCAAACCAACCCAGCCGAATAAGGTGTCTTTGAGTTTGTGACGCTTAATCATCACGCGTACGGCGCTAATATTTTCTAATGTACTTGCTTGTGATGTCATATTAATAAGCCTCGCGGAATTTCTTACGGGTAAAGTGACCAATAATGTTAAAGAACAATGTCATTAACATAAGCACTAATCCTGCTGCAAAAATGCTTTGGTAGCCAATGCTGCCATGCGGTAAATCACCCATGGCTACTTGCACAATGTATGCGGTGATAGTCGCAGCAGAATCCATCGGGTTAAAGGTTAGGTTTGGTTGCTGACCTGCGGCGATGGCAACCACCATTGTTTCACCTACAGCACGTGAGATAGCTAAAATATAAGCAGCAACAATACCTGAAATGGCAGCGGGTGTTACAACACGCATCGCGGTTTGAAATCGTGTCGCACCCATTGCATATGAGCCTTCGCGCATACTCATTGGTACTGCGCGCATGGCGTCTTCAGACACAGAGGCAATGTATGGCACAACCATAATGCCGATCACAATGCCAGGGCCTAACATGTTAAATGTTGGTAATTCTGGGAAGATCACTTGTAGTATTGGTGTAACAAGCAGTAGTGCAAAGTAACCAAATGCAATAGTTGGTACGCCTGCTAATAGTTCTAAAATTGGTTTAATGGTTTCTCGCGCTTTGTGAGAAGCAAATTCAGAAAGATAAATAGCGGCGATTGTGCCGACCGGAATAGCAAAAGCAAGTGCAACCGCCGAGGTGGTTAGTGTGCCAGAAACCAGCGGCATAATGCCATAGTGTGCATCTTCAAACAGTGGTGTCCATTGCGTATCAGTTAAAAAATCTATAACAGAGACGTGTTCAAAGAATGTATATGACTCGTAAAGCAGAATACCGACAATAGCTAAAGTCGTAAATACCGCTGACAGCGCACAAAGTAAGAGTAAAAACTCAATAAAGCGTTCTTTAATATTACGCTTGTAACTTCTTGCGAGGCGAGTGCTAATCTGCATTTCCATAGGCTTATTTAATACCTGATCCGCTGAGTGATGTCTTGTTTAAGTTTCGCATTGTAGTCGATTTATTCAGTTAAACATTAAACTAATCAATATATTGAGCAATTTAATATTTAACTGGAGGTTAAGATCTATTATTTAATACGTGCGAGTAAATCTTCAATTTTCACACCAACTTCAGCATGACCACCAAAGCCAGAACCTGTCTTTTGAGATTGCCAATGCGCAATCA
>WASW01094082.1_pt1 | contig 12617 bp, 13 predicted proteins | sample 5698521 | NCBI WGS metagenome assembly WASW01 (sample SAMN11175560, study PRJNA528189) | sponge metagenome | isolation source: marine sponge | host: Leucetta | place: Antarctica: Western Antarctic Peninsula, King George Island | collected 2013-01
CTGAATAATATAAATAAAGGGCCCAGCGAAGATTCGAGGGCAGACCACGTTTTTCGACATATAACAAAGCGCTGCTACGGAAAGTTTACTCTTTAGGTACTGTTAAAATTCCGTAGTTCGCGGCATTATGCAACAACAACTTTAGGCGATGTGAATGAATGCCTAATAGAGCGAATAAAAAGTAATTTATGAAAAACGAAGAGACAGCTTTGCCTGATAGCAAAGTGACCTGTGAAAACTGCGAAGCTTGCTGTTGCCGTTTAGAGGTATTACTTATTTCTGATACCGGAGTGCCCGATAGATTTATTGAGATAGATAAGCGGGGTGGGATGACCATGGCGCGGCTAGAGGATGGCTGGTGTTCGGCCTTAGACCGAAGCACGATGGCTTGCACGATTTATGAAAAGCGGCCATGGGTTTGCCGAGAATATGAGATGGGAGGGTACGAGTGTATTACCGAACGAACCATCAATCTCTAGATTGCAGAACAAGGTGATAGAAATGCTTGCGATTGTAATTTTCTGGCTAGTATCTACAGTAATCATTGATGCTCACTTAATACTTGGGTAAAAAAAAGCCCTCAGAAGAGGGCTTTAGATTCTGCTGGATTCTCGTTTCTACGGGAATGACAGTGACTTACTCTGAAGTAGTTGGATCAATCACTGATTTAATTTCAGCAATGCTATTCGCTGGAAATCCACCTTCTTCCGCGTGCTTGCGAATTTCGTCTTCGTTAGGCGCGATATATGTGCAGTAAACTTTGTTTTCTGTGACGAAGCTTTGAACCCATTGAATTTGTGGGCCCATGTTTTTAAGAATGCTGCAAGACCTCTGTGAGATGCCTTGTAAATCTGCAGCAGTTAGACTGCCTGCGTCTGGGATTTCTCTTTCGATAATGTATTTAGGCATGGTGGCCTCCTGTTTATTTTATGTGGTTAACTTATACTGTTAATGATAACAGCATAACTGTTGCTCTAGTGTTTCTATACGGTTTAAATAATGTTTCTATCCGATCCAAATAAGGATTTCTCCTAACCCTCCGACGGAAGTGTCACCCATATATTTTTGTACGCGACGTCTCATGGAATGTAGTGATTCAAATTCACTGTCATGAGTTCTTAGTTTACTTAATAGCAGGGTTAAATAACCTAGATTATGACGACCACAATTTATGTATGTTGATGCCATGTCTTCTGGTAATTCAGGTAATAAGATTGTCCCTCTGCGCATGCCTAAGCCAACTTGTTTGCCAATTTTACCAAGGTTAGTAATGGTGCCGGCGATCATGCGGCTTCCACAGTAATCACCAATATTGCCAGTGACCATAATGACACCGCGGCGCATTAAATCACCGGTGAAATTTCCTGTGTTGCCATGGACTAAGATAGTGCCGCCTGAGATACCTTTTTTCTGGCCCGGGAGTGCGCCACCTAAATAGTCTGCGCTGTTTCCTGTTATTTCAATCATGCCTTTGCGCATTACACTACCAACATAGTCTTTGGCATTGCCAGTTAGAGTGATTTTGCCACCTGCTAATTGTGCGCCAAGGTAATGGCCGCAATCACCTATCACGTTTAGGTGAGCACCTTCAGGTAATGCGTGGCCAATATAATCACACTTTGCAGTACTGGCTTCTAGCTGAACAGCGTTGTCACTGAAGTTGGCGGAGATCTCAAATAATTCACCGACTTCGATTTTCTTATTGCCTACAGGCAACGTGAGTTTCTTCGCTTGATCTGCGCTGTATGAATTTATCATTGCTTCGCTTAACCATCGCATATCAATGCGTGCGCTAGCAAGACCATTAAAAGTGACCGTTGTATTACTCATCGACAATATCTCTTAAGTAAAAATGGTGTTCGCCAAGTTTGCCACCATAATTTCCACCAGTAATTTTTTCTATGCCCTGTGACTTGCCTAAGTCACAGACGGCTTCTATTCCGCGTTTCATGGCTAAGCGTATATCTTCTGCTGTTAAGCCATCGATGACGATTTCCATCACAGCTTCAATGTTTTTAGCTAACTCGTTGCCAGGCAGACCTTTTAAAGTCGGGCAGAAATTATGATTAGTTGAAGCGCTTAAACCTTTGTATTTAGAACCTACTTTGGAACCGGAACGAACGCCACCCCCTGGGAAAGGTAAGATGATGTTAGGTAGCATACTCATAGAGTCAATTGCAGCTTCACAAGCAAGTAATACCTGAGAGACAGTTCTAGCAAACACTAGAATGTTGCCACCACCAATGGCTTTTTGTACACCAGCCATTTCTTCACAGACGAATTCACCATCCATGACAGGGATTCGCCAAAAGCGTTTGTCGCCAATCAGTTTTGAATTCTGATAGCCATCACCGAAGTAACGTAAGTTTTTACCTAATGCAATTTGGTCTTCACTGTCCATGCCGGAAAATACGGCAGTGGTAGGGCAGGTGAGTACGCATTGGCCAACTCGCGCTTCTAGTTGTTTTTGTAAAGTTTTTCTATCCGTTGAAAACAATAGAACCGACATACCGGGTCGGCCATCGGGGGTTTCATGGTTGCCCATGGCGCGTTCGATGCCTGCTTCAACTTTGCAGCCAATAACTGAAGTCGCAAAGCCAGTCATTGTTTCTGCGGCGTGACGTGCCCATTTATAATTTATTGCGGTGATAATGACTCGCGTTGCACGCATAGAGAATGCTTCGGAGAAAGTATCGTCAATTACAACACCGTTAATAATCATGATTTTATTTTGGAGTACATGGATGAACTTCTACTTCGCTGCCAATACATTCAATCATTTCATCGGTTGAAATTTTGAAGTTGGGCAATGAAATAGTTTGGTAGTCATCAAAATATTTTTTGAGTGATTTTTCTATGCCCATGTCGTATTCAGGTTTAACTACATGAGTTACCCCTTTAACTACTTCGATTACTTTGCCATCTTTAACAATTAAAGTGCCATTTTTGAAGACTAACGATGGTTTAGCAAACATCTGCTCAACATCATCTTGCTTGCGGTATACGGTGATGTTCGCAGTAGCACCTTCGCCTAAATGACCTTGGCTAGTTAAGCCTAGAATCTTAGCAGGAGCAGCACGAGTCATGATGGCGATTTCATACAAACTATATTCTCTGTCCATTGAAGACAGATTAGACATCTTCTGTGCATCTTCGTGAATAATGCTTAACGCATCATTGCGGAACGAGCGATTCATTAACAGTTTGATTAAATGAGGGTAACTGGTAAATGGTGCGCCATTAGGGTGGTCTGTTGTTAAGAATACCCTCCAAGGATCATTCACTTGTAAGAAAATCTCTAAACCAATCGCCCATTGCAGTGCGTTAACAAAACTTTTATCGCGATATTTGAATGGAATAACACCGCAACCCATTTCACATTCGATATCCATCACTGTCCATTTCTTCGGGTGCGCATGCTCATGACCAAAGTACTGCATCATGGTGTCGCCAGAAGTGGTAATGGTTTGGCCAAACATTATTTGGCCAACATCTGCAGTCACATTGGGCTGGCCGTTAATCGCTTCTGCAATTTCACATGCGGCTGAAGAGAATTTGTAATCACCTTCTGCGCCGTAACTGTGGAATTGGATATGGGTTAAATGAATAGGTAGGCCATCAGCTGCTGCCATAGTTGCCAGGGTAGATTTAAAGTTACCTGGAATACCTAAGTTACTTGCGTGCACATGTAATGGGTGAGACACACCAAGTTCATGTACCGCGCGGCTTAGTTTGTTAATGATATCTCGTGGAGTGATGCCTGCTGGGCCACTCTCATCTACGTCTAGTCGACGTTGATTGTATTTAAATGCATGTACGCCACCCGCGTTCACTACTTTGATGCCAATACATTGGCTAGCATCCAATATCCAAGCGACATAATCGTTGATAGCAGATTGGCTGACATTCTTTTGCATCATGCTAAGCAAGAAGTCGTCATTGCCTAGTAATACATAGCCACCTTTATCCACCATGGGTGTGTCAGCCATTTCCATATGTGCTTGACGCGCGTTAACAGGCAGCACGGCTGGCTCAAAGCAAGCCGTGTAACCCATTTCCGCATAACGGTAACCGGTTGAGAATGTAGATGGGACAATATGGCCATTTCCAGAACGACAAATGTGTGTGCCTGGATGTGGATGCGCATGTTCGTCTTCTAACATCATGGTGCGAGCAATATTAACTTTGCCACCACCAATATGAGTGTGCAGGTCGATGGCGCCTGCCATCACTATGCAACCACTTAAGTCATGTGTTTCTGTGATTTTTTCGTTATCAGGTAATAGGTATGTGACTTTACCGTCAACTATATATAGATCTTTCTTCTTGCCATCGACCTGATGCGCAGGATCATAGATTTCGCCGCCTGTGAGTTTAATTGCCATAGTTCCCTCTAGAGCATCCCGCTAATTTTGTTCAATACGTCACTAGCAACAGGTAAGTCATTGTTGCGAATCTTTTGTAATGGCAGGGTTGCCACGCTATCTGTTCTACATGCGAGTCCGCGTGTATCAATTCCTGGTACGCCAACAGGTATAAATACTGCCGTTTGTTTTGACACTTTCATGTTCGGGTGTCCAAGTACAATACAAGGAACATCTGTATCAGGGGGGACATCATCAGCGCTGTAAGTTGATAACCATAGTAATGAATCAATTTCATTATTTTCTAACATGGTGCTGCCATCATATAACAGGGGATCATGTACGGGAGTGCCACTCATAAAGGCGACAGGTAATGGTACGCCTGTTTGCCAAGTAGCAACCTGGCTAGCGGTAATCTCACCTTTTGAACCACCTAAGGGTAAGCCAACGCAACGAATTTCTTTCATTAATGTTTTTATTGAAAGCGTTATTGCTTGTACAGTTTGTTCTGCTGTCTCTGTATCGAGTAAACCATTGTTCCAAATGATAGTGGTGTACTGACTGTCTAATATCTTTTGGTAAACACTTCTGAGTGTCTTAGTGGTTTCAGGTTCTTCTTCCTGGTCTTGGTCTGGAGATTGGATAATGCTTTGCAAGGTCTGAATGATTGATTCCAGGCTTGGAGCATCTAAACGCAAATAATTAATATTAGCGCGACCAAAAGATTTGCTCGCATCTTGTTGTGCTTGCGAATCAATAACGGTGATTGTTTTATTGATTGTATTTTTTGTGCCTAAGCTTTTCTGTGGTGTTAAAATTCGATCTAGTAGGCGAGGGAATCGGTCTAGTGCTTCTGCACCAAAAATAATCACATGGTCTGCACGATTACGCACTTCAGCTAAGGTGGTTTTTACTTTTCCCATGCGTTGAAGCACTGCGATGTTTGCGCGTATGTATTTACCGTTGGCATGATCGACAACGCCACCAATTTTCTCGGTGAGCGCCATGGCTTCTCGACAGGCTTGAACATCGGCAATCAAACCACTTACGAGTGGTTGAGATGATGACTGGAGAATTTCTACGGCTTTACTAATGGCTTCATCAAGAGATACATTTTCTCCATCAATTTTTGCTGAAGGCGGGTTAGCGCTATCAAAAGAAGCTTGGGTGAAGCCTTTTATGCATTGCGGGTGATCAACATTGAGTGGTTTTAATAATGACTCGTTAACCTCAATGGTTAGATCATCACAAAGTATCCCACAATGTGGGCAAGTGACATGTTCAAACTGCATTAGTCTATTTTAATGGTTTTGTTGGTTATTATTTTAGAGTGATGATTTAATCGACAATCAACGATTCCTGTCATGATTCTTATAACGATCTTCAGATACGGACATATTGTCTTAGTTTATTACTGATTCCACTAGTGTGGACTGCATAGTTCAGTATAAAATAATGCTCCTGCGATAGCAGGGAAATTTACTAAGAATTTCGCTCACTGGCTGATGAATAATTGTTCAGCGATAAACTAGTTAAATACGATGAATAAGCAACCGTAGAATATTGATGTTATACCACAAAAATCAAAATGTTACCGCAAGAACTCCCGCTAGATTGCACTTGGGGTTCGTCGATCTCGGTGGTGCGCTAGGGCGTAAATTTATTAGTGCAGGTGTAACAATTGACGGCTTTGCTACAGAGTTGACGGTTAAAGCCAGCAAAAAATTTGAAGCCACAGGCCCGCGCAGCGAACGCGCCTTGGATTTTGCGCGAGAATTGTTTGAAAAATGGAATTTGGATGGCGGCTGTACAATTAACGTTCATCAATCAATTCCAGAACATTCGGGCCTTGGGTCTGGAACGCAATTGGCGTTATGTGTTGGCAGTTGTATCGCTAAACTTTGGGGTATTAATGTGGATACAGTCAGTATCGCTCAAGAATTAGGCAGAGGTGCACGTTCCGGTATTGGCGTCGCCGCTTTTGTGCAAGGCGGAATGATTGTTGATGGTGGAAGAGGAAAAAATACACGAGTACCGCCAACGGTGGCTAGACATCCGTTTCCAGAAGCATGGCGAGTGTTGATTATCGAAGATAGTAGCGACTTAGGATTACATGGCGCGCCAGAATCAGACGCATTCTCTACATTGCCTCGATTTTCTGACAATTGTGCCGGATTTTTGTCTAGACAAGTGTTAGCGAGAATTCTGCCAGGAGTCATAGAAAATAATATTCAAGAATTCGGTATGGGCGTGCGCGAAATTCAACAAAGAGTGGGTGATTATTTTGCTCCTGCGCAGGGTGGCCGATACACGAGTACCGGGGTAGCGGAAGTGATAGAGTATTTAATTGAAAAAGATATTCCGGGTGTGGGACAGAGTTCTTGGGGGCCTACCGGATTTGCCTTCTTTGATAGTGATGTCGCGGCACATTCGATGCTAAGAGAGCTACAAAGACAGTTTACACATCTGCCTCAACTTGGGTATAAAGTCGTTCAAGGCAATAATGAAGGCGCAGTGATGACACTCGCTGACAACTTAGCCGATGACGATGAGCAAAGCCAGAATGATCAAAATTCTGAGCAAAGTTCTGGTCATGACTCGGGTCAAATTACCGGTTAGCCAGACAAATTATTAAGTAAGATTTAGTTAGCAACCTTCGCCAGCATACTATTGCCGGGGAAGTTTTTTATTACATTGGGATATAACTTTTAGAGAGATTTAACACATGGAAAAGCCATACATTTTACATATGATCACCGCCGCGAAGAATTTGAGTCCATTCGACGTCAACATGGCCATTGATGCGGGATGGTCGCATTGTATCCCTTATATATCAGTAGAAAATGATGAAGTGCAGGCGCTAGTACAAGATGCGATCTTTTCGCGCGGACCTAGTGGCGTAAAGAGAACCGGTGTTTTCTTCGGTGGTCGTGATATGCACGATGCCATGGAAATGATGAAAATCTGTGAAAAATCTATGGTGCCGCCATTTGAGATATCAGCTTTTGCTGATCCTAGTGGTGCATTCACAACCACAGCAGGAATGTTGGCTGCTGTTGAAAAAGCGTTACAAGATAAGTTTGGTACTGACCTTAAAGGTAAGAATGTTGCTGCCTTGGGCGGAACCGGGCCTGTCGGCATGGCTGGCGCTGTCATTGCTGCTAAAGCTGGTGCTAATGTCACTATCTTTGGTCGCCAGAAAGACAAATCACAGCGTATTGCTGGTATTTGTAATGCTGAATATGGTTCAGATGAGACAAATATCAAAGGAGAAGCGATTGATGCACTAGATTCAATTATTGCTGATGTCGACGTGATTTTAGCCACGGCTTCAGCCGGTATTGAAGTCATGAGTAAGGATCAAGTGCTTAAAGCCTCTAATTTGAAAGTTGCTGCGGATGTAAACGCAGTGCCACCATCAGGTATCGCCGGGTTAGGTGTGATGGATAATGCCGCGCCAATTGACGACTCACCTAGCGGTGCAGTGGGTATTGGTGCATTAGCGATTGGTAACGTTAAGTACCAAACGCAGAATATGTTGCTTAAGCAGATGCGTGAAACAGATAAACCAATTTATCTACACTTTGAGCATGCATTCGAAGTTGCTCGCGAATACGTCAATAAAAAGTAATTCCTTAATAATAATCTCCCACTCGGCGCGGGCTCTTTCTGAGTCTGCGTTCCGAGCTGGTTGGAATGTCATTAGTGTCGATGGCTTTGCCGACACCGACACGCTTGAATGTTCCCATGAATGCTGGTGTTTGCCACTTCAAGCTGGCGAGTTCGTAGAAAGCCACCTGCAAACCTGTCTTGTTAAGCTTCAACATCGTTACCCACAAGCAAAAGTCATCCTTGGTGCTGGGGCAGAGAACCTAGCCAGCTATATAGATCAATTTCCAAGCTGGAAACTGTGTGCAAATGATTCTGCTGTGGTGACTCAACTCAGAGATCCGCATTGTTTTTTTGATGGTTTAGATGAACTTCAGGTCGACTATCCGGCTGTGCAATTCGGATCTAAGCCGGATTCTGGAGAATGGTTATTTAAGCGAACGGATAGTTGCGGTGGTATGGGGGTGAGTCGTGAAAGAGTCGATCATGCTTATGGTTATTGGCAACAAGAAATATCGGGTTTAGCTGTCTCTGCATTATGTATTTCAGATGGATTAGAAGTTGCGTTTTTAGGGGTTAATCAGCAGTATTCGACAGCTAGCTTTGAGGGCTATCCTTATGTCTATCGGGGCGTGTTGGCTAATGCAGATATAAATCCTATATTTAAAGCTAAAACAATAAGTTATATTAGTAAAATAATAAAACACTTTAGCTTAAAAGGTGTGTTTAGTTTAGACATGATATTGGCCGGTCAGCAAGCAGAAGAGAGGCTTTACGTGCTTGAGATTAATCCAAGAATTTCTGCGAGTTTTGAGCTTTATGAGCGCATTAATCCGAGTCTGAATTTGGTTGACGCACACATCAGAGTATGTGAGGGTGAGCGCCTTTCTGGAGTCGAGTTAATTGATTCTAAGAGTGCGTATCTCATTGTATATGCTCAAGATGATTGTCGAATTTTAGAAAAGCTGCATTGGCCTGAATGGGTTAAAGATCGCCCAGAAGCAATGCGTAAAATTTTAAAGCATGAACCTATTTGTAGCGTGCATGCTGATGAAGGGGAGTCGGATGATTCTCTCTATACGCTGCTTCAGCAACGAGCTGATCAGGTAATGGACCTTATAAACTAACAAGTTATTTAACCAATCTAGAAAATATTAAGCATGAATAAGCAACCAAGTATCAATGAATTATCTCAACCGATCGTCCAGCAATTAATAGGCGGGGCCGATGCATTGCGCGTTGGTGTTGAGCAAGATGCCAGCGGTGTCACTATTGTGGATGCAGGCATTAACCACCATGGCGGTCTGGAAGCGGGCCGGTTAATTAGTGAAATCTGCTTAGGTGGGTTAGGTCATGTATCGCTTATTCATACTAATACTGCTCCTCAGTGGCCATTATCGGTTTACGTGCATACCTCCAACCCAGTGCTTGCCTGTTTAGGCAGTCAGTATGCGGGGTGGCAGTTATCCCATGGTGAAGGCAAAGATGCATTTTTTGCATTGGGTTCTGGTCCTGGTCGTGCGGCGTCATTACGTGAGCCTTTATATAAAGAACTCGCTTATGAGGATAAAGCAGACAAAGTCTGCTTGGTCATGGAGGTGGATAAAAATCCACCGTCTGAACTGCTTAGTAAAATGTCCGAGCAGTGCGGCGTTGATCCTAAAAATTTGACAATAATACTGACGCCAACCAAAAGTTTAGCTGGCGTTGTTCAGGTGGTTTCTAGAGTTTTAGAGACGGCGTTACACAAGGCCCATGAGTTGAAATTCCCATTAGAAAGAATAATAGACGGCACAGGCAGTGCACCTTTATGCCCGCCAATCCCTGATTTTGTTCAAGCCATGGGGAGAACTAACGATTCAATTTTATTTGCCGGTCGTGTGCAATTATTTGTGACGGGATCTGATGATGATGCAAAAGCATTAGCCAATGACCTTCCTTCAAACACTTCAAAAGACTACGGCAAACCATTTGCCAAAGTCTTCTCAGAGGCCAAGTACGATTTCTATAAAATCGATCAAATGTTATTCAGCCCGGCGCAGGTCAGTGTTACCGCAATGGACACTGGGAACACATATTTTGGTGGCGAAGTGAATTTAGATTTATTGAAAGAATCATTTGGTGGCTAGCATTGGTTCTAGCCCTGGCATTGCCATCATCACGGATGATCCTGGCTGGCACGGTCAACAATTAAAACAATCTCTGCAGGAACGTGGCTATCAGTCACGCTTCGTGCGCTTGCAGGATTGTCATTTCGATTTAGATTCTGATGCGCCTCGTATCAGTCTTCCTGGATTTATTTCATTGCCTGCGGGCGTGTTTGTGCGTGGCGTTCCTGGCGGCAGTCTTGAAGAGGTCGCTTATTATTTAGATGTATTGCATGGGCTGGAATATGCCGGCGTTCCTATCTTTAATAACACTCGTGGGATTGAGCGAAGTGTTGATAAAGGAATGACATCATATCTGTTGAAGCTAAATAATATTCCCACGCCAAATTCTTTTACAAGCAGTAACTTACACTATATTAATAAGAAAATACGTGAGAATTTAAGTGAAGGTAAAAAGCTTGTCATTAAGCCAATATTTGGTTCCCAAGGTAAAGGTTTGCAGTTGCTAGAGCAGGCGTCACAATTTATCGATTACGAAGAAATGCATGGTGTGATGTATGTGCAAGAGTATATCGACGCCGGCGAGCGGGTCGGTGTGGATTACCGTGTTTTTGTCATTGGCGATCAAGCCATAGCCAGTATGAAACGTACCGGAGTGAGTTGGATTACTAATGTGGCTCAAGGCGGCCAAGTTGAAACTGTAAAACTTGATCAGGCTGTTGAGAAGATGGCTATCGATGCCACCCGTGTGACTGAACTTGAATATGCGGGTGTTGATTTAATTCGTGATAAACAGGGCCAATTTTGGGTCACTGAAGTCAATAGTGTCCCTGCCTGGAAAGGTTTACAGCAAACCACTTCTGAAGCGGTGGTTGATACCATCGCCAATCAGTTTTTGAAACACTGTGGCCTGACGACTGAACATGGCTAGTTCAATAAGCGATTATATTGAATGTTATCAACAAGCCTGCTTGCTTGAGTTACGGGCGCTAAAGCCAGGTAATGTTGGCTATCATTCTAGCGGCCACGGAATGTCAGTAGAGCAGTTTGAATTGAGTGCTCAGGCTTCGGCGGCGCCGTTATTTAGCAGTAGTGCTGGCGTAGGAGAGCGTGCTCTAAAGGCCATCCATGCGACTTATGATGCGGTGGCTGATAATACTAATTTAGGCATTATCCTGCTGGCAGCGCCGATCGCTGAGACGCTGATTAAATTCGGATATAGCGAAAATCTAAGAGATAACTTAGCTAAAATACTAGCGGAATTGTCTATCGATGATGCTAAATATTGTTATCAAGCCATTCAGGTAGCCATGCCAGGCGGAATGGGTGAGGTAGAGGCTCAAGATGTTTCAAACGAACCCAGCGTCAGTTTATTAGAGGCGATGCAGCTCTCTGCGGACAAAGATCGCATTGGATATCAATATATAAGTACCTTTTCAGATATTTTCGAACATAATTTGTCCGTTTATAGAAAATACCTACAAAAATGGGGCAGCCAAGAATGGGCTACCACTGCGGTATTTCTGAGCCAGTGGCTCAGGGTGCCAGATAGTTTGATAATTCGTAAAAAAGGTCTATTAAAAGCATGTGTGATTAGTGATATGATTGCGCCTCTTGCAAATCAGGTGTTGGCGTCTCGAGATCCGACGGATCATATTTCAGGGCTACTATCTTTGGATAGTGAGCTGAAAGCCGTTGGGATTAATCCTGGGACAACAGCGGACATAACAGTAGCGACAGTTTTTGTAGCTATGCTTGATAGGCAGGCATAAGGGACGAACTATATTGTGAAGACTTACTAGTAGTTTTCATTAGGGTGTGACCCATAACACAATTTATCGTAAATTTTTTACAGCTGTTTGTTAACAAACAACACTAATTAGGAGAAATTAAATGGCAGTAGTCAACAGAGTAATGGTTGGTGAGTCACTAGTAAATGACGCGGATCCAGCAGGTAATATGGCAGAAATCGCTCACATCGATTTGCTAATGGGCCCACGTGGTTCAGCAGTTGAGACAGCATTTTGTAACGGTATGGTAAACAACAAAGACGGCTTTACTTGCTTGTTAGCTGTTGTTGCACCTAACCTTGCTTGTAAGCCAAACACTATGATGTTCAATAAAGTGACCATCAAAGGCGGTACGCAAGCAGTACAAATGTTTGGTCCAGCTCAAGCCGCTGTTGCTAAAGCAGTTGCAGACAGTGTTGAAGACGGCACTATTCCAGCTGACGAAGCAGACGACATATTCTTATGTGTTGGTGTATTTATTCACTGGGAAGCTAAGAGCGACGAAGCTATCTACGAGAATAACTACAAAGCAGTGAAAGAGTCTATCGAGCGCGCAATTAAAGATGAGCCAAAAGCATCTACAGTTGTTGCACAAAAAGATTCTGCAGAGCATCCTTTCAAAGGATTCTAAGCAATCTCTTTATAGTAGTTCGAAATACCTCGGATTTAACAATCCGGGGTATTTTTTTGTCTACGATTTAGCAGTAAAGTATCACTATGAAGTGTAAAGAGTGTAAATCTGATAT
>WASW01097024.1_pt1 | contig 12617 bp, 10 predicted proteins | sample 5698521 | NCBI WGS metagenome assembly WASW01 (sample SAMN11175560, study PRJNA528189) | sponge metagenome | isolation source: marine sponge | host: Leucetta | place: Antarctica: Western Antarctic Peninsula, King George Island | collected 2013-01
TTTCATACCACCTCTTGTAATTCCGAACAATGACGACTCGCATTTCGTGACCCGCCAATTCAAAAAACGGCTGCGTGGATTCAAAAAGAGTAACCGCTCTTAAAACATGTTGCTAAAAAAATTATTCAGCATATCTACCGAGTGTTAGCGAAGAATAGAGGGAAAATATATCTCTTTTCTGATGTGACTGTAAAGTCGGAATGTATAATGCGCATGGATTCAATCCGATTGAAAAAGCGGTTTTGTAAGCATTAATTTTCTGAATTTTGAGGGAACAGGGTCAACTGATATTTCAATTGGTTAGAGCCAAATTAAATTTTTATTTTATTAAAAGTTTTATTCGTGGGCGTGGCATCGGAAGAAAGAATTCTTATCTCCTGAAATTTCAGGGTATTGTGTAGTGCATTTTTTTGCTAACAAAGAACCCTGCTCTTCTTTTAGATAAATTGGGCAACGAGGATGAAAATGACAAGCTGCGGGTGGGTATAAAGGCGAGGGGACATCACCGATCAATGGCTCGAAAGGTTTTTGTTTTCCTAAATCAGGAATCGAACTCAGAAGGGATATTGTATAAGGGTGCTTGGGATTGTTAAATAAGGTTTCCACCGGAGCTTGTTCTACGATTCTCCCCAGATACATGATAGCAACCGTATCCGCGAGATATCTCACCACGCTCAAATTATGACTGATGAACAAATAGGTCAGGTTTCGCTTTGCCTGCAGGTCTTTGAGTAAATTCAATACTTGTGCTTGTACAGAAACATCAAGGGCGCTGGTGGGTTCGTCTAATACCATGAATTCGGGTTCAAGAATCAGTGCTCGTGCAATGGCGATGCGTTGGCGTTGGCCTCCTGAAAATTCGTGCGGGTAGCGTTCCAATACCGAAGTGCTCAATCCTACCTCTTGCATGATGCGTGAAATTTTTTCTGCCTTTTCTGTTTGCGACAAGTCAGGATAATGAATTTCCAGTCCTTCTGCAATGATCGCTTCAATGGTCATTCTGGGTTGGAGGGAGCCAAACGGATCTTGAAATACCATTTGCATATGTTTGCGAAATTGTTTTAAGTCATTCCCAGTTAATTTCATTATGTTCTGACCAGAAAATTCCACTTCGCCTTGAGTATGAGAATTCAATTTTAAAATTGATTCCCCCAATGTCGTTTTGCCACATCCCGATTCTCCCACCAGTGCAACGGTCGAACCTTTGGCTATTTCCAGATTGATATCATCTACAGCGCGGATGTGGTTGACGGTGCGAAGAAAAATTCCTTTTCGTATCGGGAAATAAGTTTTCAGATTCTTAATGGAAATCAGAATTTGAGTGCTTGGAGTGCGTTTGTTAATGGGTGTTTTCTGGTCATTTAAATCCCATTTCGAATTTATTCCCTTGTCTAATAGATGGCAAGTAACCTGATGTCCTGAAGAGGGTGAATGAACGGCACTTTCTTTTTCGCAAACATCCATCACTGCCGGACAACGATTTGCAAAGCGACATCCTTCCGCATATTCGGTTGCCGAAGGGACTGATCCCGGTACCGTATCCAAAAGAAAAGCAGGCTTTTCCAGTTTTGGGATAGAACTGAAAAGAAGCTTTGTATAAGGATGCGACATATTCTTGAAAATCTGCTCGCGGCTGCCATATTCAGCGATGCGCCCACCATACATAATACAAAGGTCATCGGCCATCTGGTTTACGATACCCATATCGTGAGTGATCAGCAATATGGCCATGCCCGTTTGCTTTTGCAGATCACTCATCAATTGCAAGACCTGTGCCTGAATCGTGACATCCAGTGCCGTCGTTGGCTCATCGGCGATCAGGAGTTTAGGTTCGCAGGCTAAAGCCATAGCGATCATCACCCTTTGTTTCATACCACCTGATAACTGATGAGGAAAATCATCGACTCGTTTGTGAGGATCAGGTATGCCAACCCGATCCAATAACTCAATGGCGCGTTTGCGGGAAGCCCCATGCGAAACTTTTAGATGCTGCTTTAACGGTTCTTGCAGTTGGTCGCCGATGCGGAAGAGGGGATTGAGAGATGTCATAGGCTCCTGAAATATCATGGCAATATCATTGCCACGCAGGTGACGCATTTTTTCCTGATCCAGTTTTGAAAGGTCTTTGTCTTCGAAAAATATTTCACCTGAAGGGTGGTAACCGTTTTCGGCAATCAGTTGGATGATGGAAAACGCCGTCTGTGTTTTTCCGCAACCCGACTCACCCACCAGTGCCAAGGTTTTGCCTTGTTGCAGATCGAAGGAAACACCATCAACAGCACGGGCAATTCTTCCCGGGCCAGCATGAAAATGAGTCGCAAGATTTTTAACCGATAAAAGCATTTTCTTATTTAAAGAGTCTTTCTGGGGTCGAACGCGTTTCTAATGCCTTCACCAATGAATGTGAGAAGGGTGATCGCCAGGCTCAGGGTTGTAAAGGTTGGCAGCAATATCCATAGCGCATGCAGATTATTTTTTCCCTGTGCAAGCAGTTCACCTAGACTTGGGGCGGGACTGGGAACTCCCAAATTGAGGAAGTCCAGACTGACCAGCGCTAGAATTCCCGCAGTCACCTCAAATGGAAAAAAGGTTAAGACAGGAGTCAGCGCGTTGGGAAGAATATGCTTGCGCATGATTTTGAAATTAGAAACTCCGAGACTCTTTGCGGCTTTCACAAATTCATAGTTGCGTATTTTTAAAAATTCTGCGCGTATGTATGCCGCAATCCCCATCCATGCTGTGAGATTTAAAATCAGGAAAAGCAGTAAAGCCGATGGCACAAGAAAAGAACTGAGAATGATCAATATATACAGACGTGGAATAGAACCCCATATCTCCGTCACTCTTTGTCCTGCCAGGTCCACCCAGCCACCGAAAAATCCTTGAGTGCCGCCAATCAGACAGCCTATAAGCGTTCCAGTAATTGCCAGCGAAACTCCGAAGAGCATCGATATTCTGAAGCCATAAATCAATCGGGCCAATACATCACGACCACGGTCATCGGTTCCTAAATAATGTCCATCCATCCAGGAAGATTCTATGAGACCTTCGCCGATGGGCGACTTGGTTTTGTAAGGGGCGGCAAGCACAACATTTCCTGTGACCGACTCTGTGGGAATGTATTTGTAGTCATAACGAACCGGAGGCCAAAGCATCCAAAAATTTCTTGGCGAATGTTCAATATTATTGGTTGAGGGCATAGGTGTTATATCGGGGGCATCCTCATCATCTTCAAAGTCTCCGAGGTCCAAGCCGAGTCCGCTACTGTCTGTGTTGGCAGGGGTTGAAGTTGATGTGCCATTTAAGAGGTTTGAAAAATTTCGAGATTTATAGTCGGGTTCGCTAGGCAAGTTGCCGCCAAAGTTTTTTTCACTATAAGTAACAGCGATAGGGAAATAGGGTTTTCCGTCTACAACAATTATTAAAGGCCGGATATTGCAAAGAATCTCAGCCGGCAAGGTTAAAACAAAAAGAGTGGTAAGGATTATAAAGCTGTAAAAAGCTCTGCGGTCATTGCGAAAAACTCCCAGTTTGACTTGCAATTCTTTGTTCATATTACCCTTGAGACTCATCAAAAGAAATTCGAGGGTCGATCAAGACATAAGAAAGGTCGGTCAACAACTGACCGATCAAAGCCATCAGGGAAAAAATGAAAAGGGTTCCTAGAACAATCGGGTAGTCGCGTTGAATCACCGCTTGATAAGACAGCAGGCCGAGTCCGTCCAAGGTGAAAATTTGCTCCAGCAATAACGACCCGGTAAAAAACATGGCCAGAAACGCGATGGGGAATCCGGTGACCAGAGGAATGAGTGAATTTTTCAGCACATGTTTAAATAGCACGGTTTTTTCCGATAAACCCTTGGCGCGTGCAGTCAGGACATATTGTTTGTGCATTTCTTCTAAAAAGGCATTTTTGGTAAGCAAGGTTAGAGTGGCGAATCCACCGAGGACATAACAGAATAAAGGCGCAGCCAGATGATGCAGATAATCGGTGAACTTTTCCCAGAAAGTCCAGGCCTCGTAACCGGGAGTGCCTGCTGAAGTCAGCCCGGCTATCGGTATGAGGTGCGCCACCGCACCATCGCCAGGCCCTAATAGGACAATGAGAAAAATGGCCAGAACAAATCCGGGTACGCTGTAACCGACTAAGACAATCAAACTGCTCCAGGTGTCGAACCGGCTGCCATTTTTTACGGCCTTGGCGATACCTAGAAAGATGCAAATCGTATAGGTTAAAAAGAAACTGGTGACTCCTAACGAGGCTGAAACGGGAAATTTTTCTTTTATCAAAGACAGGACGGATTTATTTCTATAGAAGGAGTTGCCAAACTTGAAGACAAGAAAACCTTCCCAGTTGTCATAATTGAAAATGGAATGGATTAAAGGTTCATCTTTTTTTTGTGGCGAGTACCATAGGAATGTTCGCAAATATCTTTCCCATAGAGGTTTGTCGAGGTGATAGATTTTTTTTAGTTGCTCAAAATGTTTCGGGTCCAGCTCACGCTGTTTACTGCCTGGCCCTGTCATCGCCCCGCCACCCGCTTCGGTGAGGGTATTGCCAGGGCCTCTTAAAAGAGACTTCATCTGATCGATGGGGCCACCAGGAACAAATTGCATCGCAATAAAAGTGATGGTAACAATCCCGATCAAAGTCGGGAACATCAATAAAAAACGACGGATGATATAAGCAGTCATGAGTTGTTAGTCGAATATTTAGTTGAGAGACACCCCAGCGGTGCGGGCTTTCTTGAGTTTTTCTGCCTTGTCTTTATCCCACCACCACCATTCGAGAAGATTATTGCTGATCGCACTTTGCGAGGCATTCACTTCGGGTCTGCTGAATTTGTTCCAGTAAACAGCTCTGTCGTAAGAAATATACCAGTGCGGTACGACATAATACTGATGCGTGAGTATCCGGTCTAAAGCCTGAATATTCAGTACCATATCTTTGCGGGTTTTAGCGGCTATGATTTTCTCGATCAATTCATCGAGTGCGGGATTTTTAATGCCCATATAGTTTCTGCTTCCTGGAGTATTTGCAGATTCGCTACCCCACATATAACGCTGTTCATTGCCGGGTGAACGGCTTTGCGGGTAGCCGGCAACGATCATGCCAAATTTGAAATTTCGCAAACGTTCTTCGTATTCGGCAACTTGAATGACCTTGATGTCCATATGCACGCCAATTTTTTTAAGGTTGTTTTTATAAGGTTCGGCGATGCGTTGGAATCCCGGTCCGGCTAACAGAAGTTCAAATTCCATTCTATCTTTACCCTTGCTCCTAATGCCGTCACTGCCAATTTTCCAGCCTGCGGAATCGAGAAGGGTGTTTGCCACTTTTATATTTCTTTCAGCGGACGACCCCTGTCCTGGTGCACCAACGGGTTTGGTGAGCGCGGTCTTTGGAACAGAATTTTTATATTTTGCGCGCAAAGATTCGAGTAGAGTTTTTACTTTTCCAGTGGCGATTCCTTTCGATTTCATTTCGGGATTGTTGTCGAAATAGCAATTGTTACGCGTGTATTGTCCGTAAAAAAGATTTTTATTGCTCCACTCAAAATCAAAAACCATCGCCAGAGCGGCACGAGCTTTGCGAGATTTAAATATTTTGTTGCGCATGTTCATGGCAAAACCCTGCATCCCGGCAATCCGTGTATGAGGGAATTCGGTGCGCAGGTAATAGCCCTTTTTAACGAAGTCTCCTTTATAGTCCAATGCCCAGTCACGGGAACTGTTTACCAGTTGCATATCGAACTCGCCGCCCTTGAACGCTTCGCGTTGAGCCACCGGGTCGAGATAGACTTTATAGGTGATGCGATCAAAATTGTATCGCCCTTTATTGACAGCGATATCTTTCCCCCACCAATTAGGATTGCGTTTGTAGGTGATGTATTTGCCGTAGTCATATTTTTCGATGGTATAAGGTCCGCTGGCCACAGCAATATCATCAAAGTCAGAGCCAAAAGTTTTTCCCTTTACACCATAAATATGTTTGGGGAGGATTATCATTTGTCCGGTGATCAATGGCAATTCCTGGTTGTGGATTGCAAAATGGTAGCGGACGGTATGTGCATCAATTTTTTCTATGGATTTGATATCTTTAAAATATTCTTTATAAATCGGGTGATATTGAGCGTCTTTTATCAGGTTGAAAGAAAAAACGAAATCGTCTGCGGTTAACGGATGCCCATCTGAAAACCTGGCCTGTTTATAGAGATAATAGGTGAGGGAGCGGTGATCCTCCGCCACTTCGGCTTTTTCTACTAGATTGCCATATTGTGAGAACGGTTCATCATCATCTGTGGAACTATCCATGGCGGTTTGGAAAACCAGTTGCCCGATACCAGGTGCGGTGACTCCTTTTAGAGAAGCCGGATTCAATTTTGTAAATGCACCGAAGTCTGCCAGCACAAGGTTTCCTCCCTTTGGCGCATTCGGATTGGCGTAATCATAAGGCTGACCGGGATTGTATTTCAGGTCCTGCGGGCCATATAATGAGAGTCCATGTTTGGGTGTTGCAGTTACGGGGTGGGCGAATAGCAGCAACCCATAAATAACGATAAAGATTTTTTTCATATTCGCTTAAACTCGATCAGGTGAGCAGAGTCGATTCGTTTTTAATATATTAACATCCCTGCTCGCTGATGGGTCAACCGCTTTGTTTGTGTTTTAATTACTTTTTGGGACTATAAAGTATCACTCACCCTACCCCACCCTCAATCCCCTTTATCTGGGGAAGGTTAGGATGAGGAGTGAGAATGATTTTTTCAATTTTTCCAAGGTTATTATTAAAATTTTAAAGTCTGAATCGCCGCACTCCCGGAGCCTGTCCTGAGCGAAGCCGAAGGAGTCGCTTGCGATGACATACTGGGATATTTATTAAATGACTGCAGCGTATTTGGATTTGTCACAGAAAGAACTGCAACAGCGTGCCGATCAGGCTTATGAAATTTATCGGAACTGCCGGGTATGTCCGCATGCGTGTGAGGTCAATCGCATGGAGGGTGAAACTGGATTTTGTGGTCAGCTGGACACTCTGCATATTTCATCCAGCGTTCAGCACTTTGGTGAGGAACCGCCTCTGGTCGGTAGCAACGGGGTCGGGAACCTTTTTGTGACAGCTTGCAATATGCGTTGTGACTATTGCCAGAATTATCAAATCTCTCAGGAATGGTCAACGGGTAAGTCTGAAATCAATGCGCAGGAATCTTATAAAAAAACCGCCACTGCAATGCTTCGTTTGCAAGAACAGGGAGTGCATTTTATCGGTTGGGTTTCTCCCTCACATGTTGTTCCGGGATTATTAAAAAGTCTTGCGTTGGCTCGAGAAAAAGGGCTCCGGTTACCCATCATTTATAACAGTAATAGTTATGATGCTATTGCAACGCTGAAACTGTTGGATGGCGTTGTTGATATATATTTGCCTGATTTGAAATATGCAAATACTGAGACTGCACGGGAATTGTCGCATATTAAAGAATATCCTGAATTTTCCCGCCAGGCGGTGATAGAAATGTTTCGACAGGTAGGCCCACTTTCAATCAATGATCAGGGAATAGCCGAAAGGGGTATTTTAGTTCGGCATCTTGTATTGCCTGAACAGATGACAGCTACTTGGGAAACTCTATGTTTCGTGGCTTTGGAATTGTCGGCTTCTGTACCCTTAAGTTTGATGAGCCAGTACCGTCCTGTTCATAAAGCGGCATCCACTTTAAATAGAAGAATAACCGATGATGAATACGAGCAGGCTATTGCATGGGCAAAAGAACTTGGATTTGAGTCTTTGTTCCTGCAATCCCTGGAATCTAAGGTGCATAATTTGCCGGATTTCAGCAGTCCCGACAACCCGTTCCCACTGGACCGCGCTCGAAATCTATCAAATGTCTGAGAATAAGGCCCTCTCTGTCTTGTTATAACATCTCTTATTTGTTAATCTTGATAATTATTTTGTTCAGGCTCGCCTGACAGTGGAAGGTTCCCTTCCAGATAACTATTCGAAACAGGAACACTAAATAATGCAGCCAAGAAAGACACGAAAGATTCGTATTGGGAAATTGGTGATTGGAGGAGATTCTCCCATCGCCGTTCAAAGTATGGCAGCAACGCAAACTCAGGATTTGATCGCAACTGCCAGACAGATAGAAGTGCTGGAAAAAGCCAATGCCGATGTCATCCGAATCGCGGTGGACAGCGAAAAAGATGTGGAAGCACTGAAAGAGTTGCGAAAAAAATTTCCTGACAGCATCTGGTCTGTGGATTTGCAGGAGAACTATAAGCTGGCTCCCATTGTTGCTCCTTGGGTAGATAAGATTCGTTATAATCCCGGCCATCTTTTTCACTTGGAAAAAGAAAAAACCATTCGCGAAAAAGTCGAATTCATCGTTGAGGCGGCAAGAAAAAACGATTGCGCTATTCGAATCGGAGTCAACTGCGGTTCCGTTGACCCTGATTACAAAGAAAGATATAAAGACGATTCCACCGAATCCATGGTGCGTTGTGCGGTGGATCATTGTGAAATGCTCGATGAAATGAAGTTCGAGAACTATTGCGTGTCGCTCAAGGACTCTGATTCCGCAAAAGTCATCGATGCCAACCGCAGGTTTGCTGCGGAGCGACCCGACGTGCCTTTGCATTTAGGCGTTACCGAGGCAGGGCTTCCTCCTGAGGGTATTATCAAAACTCGCATTGCATTTGAACAATTGATCTCCGCTGGAATTGGCGATACTATCCGCGTTTCATTGACGTTGCCTAACGATGATAAAGGCCAGGAAATTGATGTGGGCCGGGAGCTTCTTAAGGATATTGCTGAAGGTCGGTTTCGTTCGGTGCCAGAAAATTTTCTGGATGGATTAAATATCATAGCCTGCCCCAGCTGTTCCCGCGTTGAGAACGATAAGTTTGTCGACCTGGCTCAGGATGTTCGCAAGATGACAGAGTATGCGGAAAAATATAAGCTGACGATTGCTGTAATGGGTTGCAGAGTGAACGGGCCAGGTGAAACGGATGATGCTGATTTAGGAATGTGGTGTGGCCCCACCCATGTCAATTTGAAAAAAGGGACTGAAACTCTGGGTTCCTTTTCCTATGAAGATATTTTGCAGCAATTAAAAAAAGAAATCGATCAAATGATTCTTGAGAAATTTGGCGAGCTTGAACCCAATTAAAGAAGAAAACTTTTAAAGGCGGAACGATGGAATACGATGTTGAAGAGTTAGAAGAACTGAAGCGTAAATTAACTATCACCATTCCTGAAGAGGTGGTGTTGAAACGAATCAATGCGGCTTATAAGCAACTGAATCGGGAAATGAAGATGCCGGGATTTCGACCGGGGAAAATTCCGCAAAAGGTTCTTGAAAAACAGGTTCCCATGCAATCGTTTGGGGATATGTTTCAGGAGTTGATGCAGGAATATTACGAAGAAGCATTGAATAAATCCGGTCTGCGTCCAACAGGGCAACCGGAGATCGACCATGCGGGGCTGCAGGATATTAAAAAGGATGAACCTTTAAAGTTTTCGGTGGTCCTCGATATCAAGCCGGATATCAAAATCAAAAATTATAAAGGCTTGAAGTTCAAGAAAAAGGAAGCGGTAATCACAGATAAAGATATGGAAGAAACTCAAGAGAAAGTTCTGGCTCGTCACGGTTCTCTGGATGTTATGCCTGCCGACCATGTTGTAGCTCTGTGGGATATTGTGAAAATGGATTTTCAAGGCTTTGTTGATGGCCAGCCGATGGAAAATGAAAAGGCTGAAGACTTTGAGCTTAGAATCGGTGAAAAGAAGATGCTGGATGGTTTTGAAAATCAACTCATAGGGCATAAGGCAGGAGAAGATTTTGAGATCAAAGTTATTCTTCCTCCTAATTGGAATCAAAAGGTTCAGCGCATTAGTTTTCCAGTACCTGGTGCTGAAGAAGGGCAAGAAGATGACCGGGCAATGTTCAAGATAAATATCAAAGAAATTAAACAACTGACCCTTCCAGAATTATCAGATGAAATCGCCAGCCGGGAAGGATTTGAAACAGTCGATGAACTTAAACGTGCAATCAAGGTAGACCTTCAAAGTCATAAAGACCAGCAAGAGGAACTAAAAATTAAAGAGGATATTTTTAATATGTTGGTTAAACAGGCCGATGCCATGCCTCCAGAATCCATTATAGAGCGGGAATTGAAATTTATGATCGAGGGGATGAAATTTCAGATTGCGCAATCGGGAATGAAGATTGAGGACTCTGGGTTTGAACCAGAAAAAGCGCAGAAAGAATGGCGGGAGAAGGCGATTTTTAATACCAAGGGGTATATGGCACTGGAGTCGATTGCTCAAGCGGAAAATATTCACATCACGCAACAGGATATGGAAGCTGAGTATGAATTGCTGGCGCAACAAACCAAACAAAAAGTTGAAGATATTCAGAAGCGACTTATGTCGAATCCAGAATCATTGAGTCAGACGACAACCAAGTTGTTGGGACAAAAGACAATGAACTTTATTTTTTCCAGTTGCGAATTTGAATTTTATAAGGATGAGCCTGTAAAAGAGTAAATCGTAATAGATCGGTTGTATTTTCCTACCTTCACCTAAAGTGCTTTTCCTGCCAGGCTTTCAGAGCGATTTCTAATAGTCGTTCGAGCAACACCTATAACCCACCTTATCGGCGGCGATTTAAGAATAATACTTGTTAGAAATATTATTCGGAGTTCTCTAGGAAACTTGTGCGTTAACCGGGATGAGGTGAGATTTTATCCTTTTTTCTTCGAGCTTTTCCAAAACTTGATAAATTGGTGGCAACCCCTTTGACAGAGTTCCTTCCAAGTGAATGTAGTAGGTCTCGGCTTCACTGTCTTCACCAAGATTGGATTCCAGATGCAAAATATTTAATCCCGCATCAGCAAGAGATACCGTAACATCTTCTACAACACCGATACGATCTTCAGTAAATAGACTGATTCGGACATCAGGCTCAAAGTGCTGGGGACTGCCATCCTCAATCTGGACAAGGTGCGAATCAAGGTTTAGAGGGGTGCAAACGGATGCGATAATATTGTCGAGGGAATTTTTATTTCCCTCGTACTCGACCATCAACATAATCGTGAAATAGTTTCCCAAGCGACCCATGGTGGAATCACCTAGATTGCAGCCGCTTTTGCAAAGCCCCGCACTCAATTTTGCGACAATGCCAGGTTGATCGAGTCCAACCAAAGAAAGCATAAACCAGTTTTTCATAGATCAGGAGCCGGAAGGTTCAGTGGAATAATTTTCAGGATAACACAAAGCGATAGAAAAGTCGTATTCTGAACGGGTTTGATTTTGGAAGGGGAAGGCAGTAAAGACCAAACCACATATAAAAATAGTTATTCACGGGGTAAGTTCTTCTATGCGAAGGGTATGGATGCTTAAATATAGGGTGGACTGGTTTTTAGCTGAAGATGTCCAGCTTGGCATATGTGAAAGTTGCCAGGAAATTTTTGGCGTTGACGAGAACAAGGGGTATTACTAGTTATTTCTGAAAATAGAAATAAAAAACCCGGACCGCCATAAAAGGTGATCCGGTTTTTTCTGGTTTTATAAACGGGGGAAATCAGGAACCTTCTCTTTTCATCGGTGCGTGAGCGTTTAAAATTTCCGATTTAAGAATTGCTGCATTTCCATTTGCATGTTTCCGTGCAGCGTAGAAGTGGTTTGTTGCATCTCCGTGTCGGTCCAGGGCATCCAAGGATAGTGCTTCATTGTAGTGTGCCTCGCCTACACTCGGGTCGATTTTCGAAGCCATTTGAAAGTGTTTCAAAGCAACATCAAAATGCCCCAGATTGTAATGAGATATGCCTTCTTCATTATGTTTGTTAGCATCGGCATTGGCGCCACTTGGAAATTTTAATGCAGGGTCTGCTGCAAAGGCCATGGAAGATAAAGACGCTATAAAAAGTAAAGCTAAAACAAAAGATAGTTTTTTCATAAGCTACTCCTTTAAGAAATACGATTTGATATTTTAATCATCGGTTGTCTAAGTAATTTTCCTGATTAGTAAAATTCAATTTTTTTGAATCAAGCTCCTAGTCGGGGGATAGGTTATCCCTTTCCAACACAATATTCTTATATACTATAGTACCTCAATAAACGATCTGAGTTAAACCTCTAAATTATTTTAGGTTTGTCGTCTAAGTGTTGCAATTCTTTCAGTATTTTTGGTGATGGTTTATTAGAAGTAGACTTGGAAAAGCAATTTCTGCAAGCAATTCTCCGCATATTATTACTTACTCTGATTTATATTATATGCACTTTGAAATAACATAAAATTACCCTAACCTGTCACCCCGAGTTCATCGAAGGGCGAAGCATCTGGATTATCCGCCTCCCAAGAGGAGCTAAAAAAGGCAACCCCCCAGCCCCCCTTATCAGGGGGGATCATTTAATCTCTCTCACCTTAACCATCGAGCCATCTCCAATAATCCCCTCCCTTCATAGGGAGGGGCTAGGGGAGGGTTGGTTTTGTAATCACCCGTTCAATCCAGAGAAAATCCACCTTCCACCTACCCCTCTTTAATAAGAAGACGAACTTGATAAGTCGTCATTGCGAACGTAGTGAAGCAATCCAGATTCAGCAATACGAATCTTTTAA
>WASW01015932.1_pt1 | contig 12605 bp, 10 predicted proteins | sample 5698521 | NCBI WGS metagenome assembly WASW01 (sample SAMN11175560, study PRJNA528189) | sponge metagenome | isolation source: marine sponge | host: Leucetta | place: Antarctica: Western Antarctic Peninsula, King George Island | collected 2013-01
GCTGGTTGCGCGCTGTCACCGGTCGCACGGCAAACAAACAGAAACAATCCGCATTATTGGCCGTCGCTTTTTGAGGAAGCTCTACCTACGATACGGACGGTTTGCTTGTCGACTGCAATCAGAAATTCCGTGACCTTTACGGTTATACCCCGCAGCAGGTTTCCCCCGGAACCAGTTATGAAATGCTGGTGACGCTCAATATCAAAAAGGGAGCGGTAGAAGACCAACCCGTTGGTCGGCGACTTTATTCTGAACGCCGGTTCGACCAGCGTGACCGCCGACAAGGTTCTAACGTTTATCAGTTGTCTGATGGGCGCTGGGTCGATGTTAGTGAGCGCCCGGCGCCGGAAAATCGAATTGTTTGTATCCATCAGGACATCACTAAACAGCGGCAGACCGAGATCGATTTGCAGCGCAGCGACGAGCTGATCAATGATGCAATCTCCAGCCTGCAGGACGGGTTTGTATTGTTTGACCGTGACGAAAATCTGGTCACCAGTAACGCGGTTTATCGGGACATGTTTCCTCATACGCGAAAAATTATCAAGCCGGGTGTTAATTTTGAGCGGTTGCTGGATGTCGCCATTCAACACGGACATCATGAACGCCAAGGGTTAAGTGCGGATGACTTTCGCAAACAACGCATCGATGCGTTTAGAAACCCCAGCACGGAAGCTTTCCAGCAAACGCTGGAAGACGGACGTATCGTTCTCAGCCGAGAAATACGAACCAAGGGCGGATCCATCGTCGGCATTCGCACAGATATCTCGGAGTTGAAAAAAACCTCTGATGATCTTGCGCTGGCACGGGAAGCGGCGGAAGCCGCCGAGCACCAGATGATGGACGCTATTGAAAACATATCCGAAGGGTTTTCGCTTTATGACAGCGAGGATCGGATCATTTTGTGCAACAGTAAGTTTCGCGACCTGTATGGTTACAGTGAGAAAGACGCGGCTCCGGGGACGCCAGTGAAACGCCTCCTGGAGATGGATCTTGAACGCGGAATAATTGCGCCGGGAACAATGGGACTGGACGCTTTGCATCTGCGTACGGATGATTTTGGCGAAGCCGATAATACCATCGAGATGCCGCTTGCAGACGGACGCTGGGTACAAATTCGGGACCGGGAAACCGCGGGCGGCGGTACGGTCAGTATTCATGCAGACATTTCAGACCGTAAACGCGCCGAACAGGAGATGGCGGATAAAGAAGACCAACTCAGGGTAATCTTGGACAATTTACCGGGCGGCGTCAGGTATGTTGATAAGAACAAAAAGTATATCTTTTTTAATTCGCAATATTCCAACCTTTATGATTTCCCAGGTGACCTTATTAAAATTGGTGAATCAAATCGCGTGGAAAATCTGTACCAGGCCAATCGGGGTGATTTTGGTCCGGGCGATCCCGAAGAATTGGTCGAAAAATGGTTGAGCGAATTCCCCGTTGATGCAAAACCACAGCGGTGGGAACGAACAACGGTACTTGGCAAAACACTGCAGGTGGATACCGCGCCTGACCCCTCAGGCGGCGTCGTCAATATCGTCACTGATATAACTCAGCAGCAAAAAGCGGCCAAAGAAATCGAACGGCAAAAAGGAATTATTGAAACTGTACTGGAAAGCGTTGGGCAGGGAATTTCCATGTTTGATGAGAACCTCGACTTAACGACATGTAATGCTCAGTACGCTAGTTTGCTCGATTTCCCCATCGAACTCTGCCTACCCGGCACTCCATTGGCCGCTTTTTTTCGGTATAATGCGGCGCGCGGCGAATATGGCGCTGGTGATGTGGAAGAACAGGTTGCTCACAGAATAGAACTTGCGAAAACGTTCGAACCGCATGTGTTCGAACGCGTGCGGGGCGACGGTACTGTTCTGGAAGTATCGGGTTATCCCGTCTCAACAGGCGGGTTTGTAACCACCTATACTGATATTACCGAGCGTAAAAAGGCAGAGCGGAAAATACTGGAGAATGAGCAAAAACTGAAACGCATATTTGCGACCGCAAATGAAGGCATCTGGATGGCCGATAATGAACGGCTGACCACTGAGGTCAATGAAGCGATGTGCAAAATATTGGGACTAGAAAACGATGAAATCGTCGGGCGCCCGATTTTTGATTTTGTCGACGCTGATAACAAAGAAATTTTCCTCGAGCAATCCAGGCGGCGTATGCGCGGAGAATCCGGGATCTACGAAGTAGAATTATCACGGCCAGACGGCACGCGCGTCCCATGCCTGATAAATGCGACTGCGATGATGGACGGCGCGGGCGCGCAGATCGGATCGTTCGCAATGGTGACCGACATTGCAGAGCGAAAAGCAGCGGAACAGGAACTGCGGACGTTCTATGACCTTGTATCGAGTTCGATCAATTACGCCTCTCGTATTCAGCGCTCCTTACTGCCTGATACCAACCAATTGAAAAACTGTTTTGCCGATCATTTTGTTATTTGGGAACCAAAGGATGTCGTCGGCGGAGACATTTATTTTCACCGCAAATGCGAAGGCGGGCAACTTCTTATTCTCCTTGATTGTACGGGTCACGGGGTGCCCGGTGCCTTTATGACAATGATCGCGGCCGGCGCATTGGATCAGGCTTTGATGGAAGTCCCGAGCGGCGATCCGGCGGCGCTGTTATCGCAGATCAATAAAGTGGTGAAACTTATCCTCGGGCAGGAAGGGGACGAAGGCGAATCTGATGACGGGTTCGAATGCGGTGTGTGCCTGATCCCGGCGTCATCAAACGAGATTGTATTCGCCGGCGCGCGGTTTGAAATATGGCATTTAGATGGGCAGGAAATAACGGTCACAAAAAGCGATAAAGTGGGGATCGGATACCGCAGAACCAAACTTCACCAAGACTTTACAAATCATATACTGCCCGTAACAAATGGAACGCGGTTCTACATGACGACGGATGGGCTTATTGACCAAATCGGTGGTAAAAAACACAGAGCCTACGGAAAGCGACGTCTAAAAAGTATTATTCTGGATTATTCGCGGATGAATATGGCGACCCAGGCTGCGCATATTTTGCGCTCGTTTGAAGAGTACCAGCATGACGAAGAGCGCCGTGATGACATTTCGCTGGTCGGGTTTAAACTCCACTTAAATTAGTATCAATTTCAGTTTGTTTGGCCGTATGGGGTAGCCCAGCCAAGCAACGCACTATACAGCAGGCGACGGATGCATCGAATATCTGGCGTGTTCAACAGCCTCAGTCAAACTCGGCCAGTGTTCGGCCAGTGTTCGGCCAGTGTTCGGCCAGTGTTCGGTCAGTGTTCGGTCAGTTGAATACTCAGTGACCGGAACCTCACTAATCGCTGCTGTCTCTTGGGACCAAACGAAGTGGCGGTGAAAACCAACCTGCTCAACGTTGTCCCGGACGCATATAGGCCCAGTCATACGTCTGTGAGCGCATCATGCAAGGGCCCGGCCGTTCCATTGCGCAGGCCCGCAACCGCCGCAACGATTTTACTCACCTGATCATCCGTAATTCTGCCATCGGCCAAGGTGCGGAATTTAGCCACAAGATTTTCCCGGTCAGGCGGATGAACCGGCTCACCCCATGGCACTGTCACCAATCGTTCGACCGTTCCCTCTGCTGTCGTAACGAAGACTCTGGCCGGGTTTTTAACAGGGAAATCGGGATCCATTGGTTTGGACCTCTCGACAGATATCTTTTTGGCCAACTTAACAGCCTCATGATGATGAAGGTTGTCTGCTAACATCGGCATTAACGCGTTCTCTCCAAGCGTCGCCGCAACCCCCATACAGTATGGAATACTATATTGGGCACTTTCCAAGGTCGGTGGGTCGGCAAGATTATTCAAACTCGCTGCCTGCAGGAACGTTTCTACCCGTATGTCCTGAATTTGTTCCGCCGTGATGTTTTGCTCGCGCATGATTTCAAGCAGACCTTCGACGGCGCTGTGAACCCATCGACAGCATGCATACCGCTTAAAATAGGTGCGTAATATGGCATGGGATACTGGACCGATGTTGGTCGGAAAAGTCCCTTCATCAAGGCCGTCACGGGCAATGCTCGGGGCGAATCGTTCTTCAATATCGAGAGCATCACGGCATCCGGTAAATCCTGTTGCCGCCAGGTCTACGGCCATCATTCCGGTAACCACTGACCAGGGTATCGATTCTTTTACGTTCGCTCCCATATCCTGACTGAGCGTCAAATCTGCAACGCGCGGTCCATGGTAAGCTGTAATCGCAAGGGCGTTCTCAAGTTGCTCGATATTCAGGCCAGCCGCGCGTCCTGCAGCTGCGGCTGCGCCGAAGCCTGTCCAATTACCAGTATGGTAGGACTTACGGTTCTCCGCCATGCCAATGCGAACACAAACTTCATAACCGGCGACAACGTTGGCGAGAATATCAATGCCTCTCGCACCCGGCGGCGCCGTCGCCAGGGCGGCGGGAACAATCGCCGCACCGGGATGACCGTTGGCGTGGCGGTGACCATCGTCTATGTCCAGCATTGAAGCCGAGGCGGCGTTGGCGAAGGCGGCTCCCGTCACGCTAAGCAGACTGCCATTGAACCAAACCGTTGAAGTACCTGTGCCAAAAGTCGATTTGGCAACCGTTTTAACCCGCTGTGCACCATCCACGCTGCTGCCCGGAACAGCACTGGCGATGGCGTCAATAATGCAGTCTTCGGCCTTGGAAAGTACGTCATCCGATAAATCTTCCGGGCGCAGTTCAACAGTCCAGCGCGCAAGTTTCTTAGCCACCCATTCAGTCATAATTTAACCATCCAGACTACCGTACGACAAAAACCGAACAGGTGGCGTGCCGGACAATCCGCGCCGCGGTTGTCCCGATCAGGAAATCACTGACGTTAGGTTTGTGAGAGGCAACGATGATCAGATTTGCTCTCATCTTGTGAGCGTGAGCAAGAATTTCCTGATAGGTGTCGCCGAAGCGGACGGAAGACGTTGCTGCTCCCTCCGTCAGTTCGACTTTCGCGGTCAATGCGGCAAGATCTTTTTCTGTTCTCTCGGACGCCATCGATTCATATGTTTCCGGCAAAAATTGCGATACAACAGCGGGCGCTGCACTGATGACGTTCAGCAGGTCCACCTTGGCCCCATGGGAATTGGCCATGTCCGTGGCAACGCCCAGCAGCGTGTCAATCTGGCCGTCATGTTCCAGGTCAATAGCGACAAGAATATTATTAAACATACTTAAAATCCTCCTGCGTTAGTCGTTAGGCGCGTTATGGGCCGTATCGACACTGCGATTTGCCGCCATTTGTGATAGCAGCGCGGGCGCCATAACGACCAACGCGGCGATGTCACTTTCCCAACTGGGCGCAACCAGAATCAGGCCAGCTATGGCCATGATTGCCCGCCATATACCGTTGAGCGGCGCTAGGAAGTAACCCGATACCGCCGTAGCGATGGCGAAGATGCCAAATGCGCAGGTCAGGGATACCTGCAGGAACGAGGTCAGGGTGAAATATTCCGGCAGCACGATCAGCATGGTCGGTGCGTAAACAAAGACCATTGGCACCATGAGTTTGCCGATCCCGAGCGTGAATGCAGATACCCCTGTTTTAAACGGGTTGGCACCGGCAATACCCGCTGCGGCATATGCCGAGGCGCAGACTGGCGGCGTAATTTCGGATATCACGCCGTAATACAAGACAAACATATGTGTTGCCAAAACCGGCACACCCAACTGTGCCAGCGCCGGCTGAGCCACTGAAACCAGCATGATGTAGAGCGCCGTGGTCGGCAGGCCTGCGCCCATCAAAATGCATGCAATCGCGATAAAAACCAGCGACAGGAACTGCTGAATAGAGGCCTGGGCAAATATGTCCAGGGGAATCCAGCCAATTGCCGCGTACAAAACTTCGGAGATATCACGGGCTCCGGTCGTAACCATAAAACCAAGGCGGAAAGCAATGCCTGTGGTGTTGATGACGCCAACGACGATGCCAACGGCGGCGCACGCGGCACCGACGGCAAGCGCGTACCCAACCCCGACATGAAAACTATCGAACATATCTTTTATGCTATGGCGCTTAGCCTTATGCATCAGGCTGAGAATCAGCAGTGCCCCGAGAACGCCGCCCATAACGGGCGAGAATCCGCCGTTAGATACCCGCCACAGGATGAACACCATCATCGCTGCGGGCAGAGCCATCGTCAGGGGTTTTTTATAGGATGAAAACCCAACGATAATACAGAACGTCAGGCCCATGAAGGCCGCCATGTTCGGCGAATAGCCGCTGAACAAGGTGAGCAATAGTGCCATCAGCGGCATCACCGTATACCAGCCCTCGCGCCAAATTTGAAGGAATTTGGGCAACTGGTCTTTCGAATATCCCTTGAGGCCAAGGCGCTTGGCAGTGAAATGCACGATCGACATAACACCAATATAGTGCATCGATGCTGGCACGATCGCCGCGATGACGATGGTCGTATAAGGAACTTCCAAAAACTCTGCCATCAGGAACGACGCCGCGCCCATAATTGGCGGCGTGATCTGTCCTCCGGCGCTGGCCGCGGCTTCAACGCCACCGGCAAAATGACCGGGGTATCCCAGTTTTTTCATATTCGGAATGGTCAACGATCCAGTGGATACTGTGTTGGCGATCGATGAGCCGGAGATGGTGCCGAAAAACGCTGATGAAACAACGCTGACTTTGGCCGGGCCACCGGTATATTTTCCAGCGACGACCATGGCATTATCGATGAAGAACTGACCAAGGCCCATACGCTGGGCGACAACACCAAACAGCACAAAATGGAAGACAACCGTCGAGACGACCCATAGGGTTACGCCGAAGATACCTTCCGATGGGAAATACATGTTGTTGATGAACTGGCGCCAGTCGACACCTGGATGTTTAAGCACTTGGACCGGCATATACGGCCCAAGTAACGCGTAGAGGATAAAGGCGATGATGATCATCGGCAGCACAAACCCCAGTGCGCGGCGGGTGATTTCCAGCACCAGGATGATCAGTGCCGAACCAAAAATGAGGTCGAGCCAATGTGGGTCACCCTGACGCAGCGCTTGCTCTGGGACGTCGAGGCCAAACGCCGTCAAACCCGTCCATGAGAGTGCGAGGAACAGTGAGGCTGAGACACCGACAATCGCAAATATCCAATCGTACAACGGAACATTGCCCCAACGCCACCAGGTGTTTTCCTGATATTCAAGGGCGCTCTGGGTACGCACCATCGGAAATCCAATGAAGATCATGATGAACAGACCAGAGAGATGAAGACCCATATGTTCATGGTCGACCGGCGTGCCGAAACCCGCTGTGTAAATATGGTAAAAGGCGAAGGCGATGGCGACCCAGTACAACACTTGTACGAGCGCCGCGCCATTGTCGCGGGTGACGAGGGACGAGTCGTATTGTTTCTCAAGTGCCTCGGTTGCTTCGATATCAAGTGTGCCGGATGGATGATCGACCATTAAAACGTCTCCTCAAATCGCCCCAGTGCGACGGCAATCAGCTGCAGCGAAGCCGATCAGTGCCTAGCGCCTACGATCACGGGGATTGTTCTTACGTACTTATATGTAAAATGTTCCCAAGGTGTAGGATCTCCGACCGGTAGGATTACGCGGAACGCCGCTGATACCAACCGATCGGAGGAACCTCCCACAGGGGAGACAGGGCAGGAACTAATTCAACATAATGCCTGCTTCTTTGTAGTACCGCGCCGCGCCGGGATGCAGCGGAACGTCCAATCCCTTAATACCGTCAAGCGCAGTCTCCTCACGGATGACTTTACCTTTAGCATGACCCGTATCAAGTAACTTGCGAGACGTTTTATTCCACAGCGCCTTGGTGATGTCGTAGATCAGTTGTTCGTCCTGATCGGCGCTGGTCACCAAAATACCGTTAACGGCGACCGTATTCACGTCGTAACTAACGCCCGCATAGGTACCCGCCGGGATCGTAGATTTACCGTAGTAGGGAAGAATTTTACCAATGCCTGCAATTTCTGAATCGGAGAACGAATAAATCTCCATACCTTTGGTATTGTCGAGTTGGATCATCGCCGCAACCGGTGTGCCAGCAACATAGAAGTAGCTGTCCAGATGACCATCGGCAATACGTTCAGCGCTTTGCGAGTTGTTAAGCTCGGCTTCGTCAATGTTGCCGCGATTAACGCCGTGTTGGTCTAGGATCATTTCAACGGCAATCTGGGTACCTGAACCAGCCTGCGCAATACCAACCCGCTTGCCCTTTAGCTCAGCTATTGAGCCCATCTTCATGCCTTTTTTCATCACCAAATGCATGTCTTCAGGATACAGCTTGGCGATAACCCGCAGCTTCGGTTTGGCTTTACCTTTAAATTTACCGGTACCGTGATAGGCAAAATAGAGCGTTGCCGCCCCCGTAAGACCAGCTTCCATTTGGCCGGAATTGATCGCGGTGACGTTATGGGCCGAGGCGTTGGTCGATTGGGCGATGGCGATTAAGCCAGGCACACCACAACTACCGCCCTGCTCACAGGTCTTGCCTGACCCTGGAGGATTGGAGATGGCGTTGGCAATCAAACCGCCGATTGGGAAATAGGTGCCACCGGCCCCGCCAGTGCCGATGCGGAAAAATTTCATCTCTTGGGCTTCCGCTGCCATGCCGGAAAGCATGGCGCCAGCGACCGCGACGACGGCGAGTTTGGAATTGAATTTCATAGAAGTCTCTCCCTTATATTGAATAATTTGCGTTAAATACTTGGCCTAGAATATTTTGTGCACAAACTCCGGCGCACGTCCCGATAGATCTTCCGCCCGCGGGGGACCCGGCCTTAAAATATGCCGTTACACATTAGGAAAGTGCAGACTATAAAATCAAATTGTTAATATTGATATATTTATAAATTTATTCTATGGCATTATATCAATTGTTCAACTCGATCGGAGGCTGTGTTGAATCTCAAACAATTAAGAGCATTTCGCGAAGTCATGTTAACAGGCTCGGTTTCAGAGGCAGCGCGCAATCTCTATCGTACGCAGCCAGCCATCAGTGCCTTGATCGCCGGTCTCGAGAATGATATCGGGCTCAAGTTGTTTGTCCGCAGGGGCGGCCGATTACACCCGGTGCCGGAAGCCCACTACCTGTTGGAGGAGGCTGGTGAAATCATCACCCGCCTTGAGACAGCCAAACGGACAATTCAAAGTGTTCGCGATCTTGACCACGGAACCATTCGTATCGTGTCGATGGCCGGTCCGTCGGTATTTTTTCTACCAGACCTTATCGCCCGTTTTACCGAAGGCCGCGAGCAGGTTCAGGTTTCCCTGATCACCCGCAGTTCAATCCAGGTTCAGCAATTGATTTCCGTACAGCAATACGACATGGGGTTGGCGGATCTGGAGTTCGAAGGTACATCACGATCACCATTGGTTGACTATGAAGTCGTCAATTTCGAATGCCTCTGTGCCCTTCCGGTAGGGGACCCTTTGGCTGATAAAGCGTTTGTCACCGCCGCTGATCTTGACGGTAAACCGATGGCCGTTCTCTACCCCGATCACCCAACGAGCACGCATACGAAGGCGGCCTTCACTGAGATGGGGGCGCGGCTAAACGTGCGGTTCGAGACCGTCTATTTTTTCCCCATGTTCACCTATATTGAACGTGGCCTCGCTTATGCAGTGGTCGATCCGTTGAGCGCCGAGAGTTACAAACTATTCAGTCGCGGAAATCCATCCATCGTTTTTCGGCCGTTCCGTCCGGCCGTCCCGTTGGTCGCGTCAATAATGACACCCGCGCATCGGCCGCTGTCCAATCTGGCCAGATCTTTCCACGATCATCTCCGTAGTGAAGTCCTCCGTATGAAGTGTAATAGTGTTTCCTGACCAAGCCGTTAGCGCCTGTTCCGATGACGTTGTCTTGTCACTGATTATTTCAGCAACTCTGATTTTCCGGAGACGATGAACGCCATCGCAAGTCCAACGCATTTTCGTTTAAGGACGAAGGCTGAACAAGGCGCACGCGGGGTTATCCGAAATACCCGCTCGCCGCACTATACAGCAGGCGTCCGGCGAGCAGGGTCAGGATAATTTTAAGCCCGGTGCGAAACATTTTCTCCGGCAAATGCACCAGCATATGTTTGCCGCACCAAGTTCCGGCAAAACCAAAGGCAATTAGTCCGATCAGCAACGGGATATAAGGGCCGAAGGCAAAACCTAGAGTGCCGAAGGCAATGATTTTTAATCCGTGCTGGATGGTCATTAATGCCGCGTGGGTGGCGACAACCTGCTGACGTTCGGGGCAGGCGGCGTTGACAAACGGCGCGACCAGCGGCCCGGTTGCGCCGACAAACATGGTCGCCAGAGTAGCCCCGAACCCGACACTAAAAAACGCCAGTTTGCCGGGTTTGGAGGTTTTAAACTTCGGTGCCCAGGTGGCGTAGAGAATGAACAAACCGAGCACGGTATGGAGTAGCGTGATCGGCAGGGTGATCACAAGTTTTGCGCCGAGCAGTGCACCGAGAATGGTGCCAACAAAAAACACCAGAACAATGCCGGTTTTGATATGGCTGCGCATTAATGTCGCCCGCCCGACGTTTGATCCTGTTTGCACAACACCGTGGACCGGGATCAGAACCGCCGGCGGCAGAAGCTGCGCCATCGTTGCCAGAACCAGAACACCGCCGCCGATGCCCATGGTTGCGGTCAAAAAACTGCCCAGAAACGACACCCCGCAAAGGATCAAGAAACTGGATAACTCAAGCCCGGCGCCCTCGATTAGCAGACTGATAATATGATCCAAAATATATCCCAGATTTTAAATTAAATTGCGTCTTCGATGCGGAGCGGTGGGGACACCGCCGTTGTCATCCAGGACCCGGCCATATCGCCAGTGGGCGCGCGTTCCAATGCCCATTTAAAGGCATAGGTCAGGCCATCACCGGACAGAATATTAACCGTAAAAATTGCTTTCTCAGGCGTTTTAACCACCGCTTTGATCTTATGCTGTTTATGATTGATCAGATGATGATAATGCTGCCCCTTGATCATCGCGCTGAACCGCGCCAATGGGCCGGTGACGCTCTTGTTGTGCGGGTGGGCAAACACCCAGGTCTGGGCAATGCCAAAATCAGCCACTGGCGTATCGTTGCGGCTGAGCGACTTGAACTGAATCTCAATCACCTGTTTTGGTTTAAGCTCAGGGCTTGGCGTCCGGACATCCTGCGCCGCAGCGGGGCGGGTCAGAAACAGGGCGGTTAAAACGATAAGGATCAGCCGGGTCATGACGACAGTTTAACGGGTATTCGATTTCGGCTCAAGCGGGCCGCTGTTAGCGGTTGAGAAATATGGTGCGGATGGTCGCAGGATGGGCCAATTGATGCACTTTTGGTTGATGCAAAAAAGGTGTAAAATCTCTCCATAGATACAAACGTGATGTTCTCCCGGAACATCGAAGGAGCGCCTTATGATCAAGTCCAGAGGAATGTGTTTTGTTTTCGGCATCGCGGTTTTAGCGCTGTTGTGCTCATCATACCCTGTTTCCGCTGATCCCCTGCGCGTTGCTCTGGATGAAAGTTTCCCGCCTTTCACCTATAAAACTGAGGCCGGGGATATGGCTGCACTGCATGTTGAGATTACCAAAGGGGTTATAGATCTCGCCAATTTTGAGGCCACATTTGTCTCGATGAAGTGGCCACGTGTTGTTCGTCAAACGGACCAGGGAAAGCTTGATGTCTCCATCCCCTAGCGTGACAAAAAGGAACGGTTTGATAAATATCATATGATTGGGCCGTTTACCAAAACGGGCAGTCGATCCTTTTTCTTTGGCCGCAAGGGGACAAAAATAACGTGGGCCAAGGTTGCCGACCTTAAACCTTATTCAATCGGCATCATACGCGGTTTTGCCTATGCGCCGAAATTTGAACGGGTAAAAAACATGATGACCATGGAGGTGAGCAGTGTCGACACAGGGCAACTGGTGAAAATGTTGTTGCGCAAACGGGTTGATCTGGTGATCAGTGATGAGACAATATTCTGGCATGCGGCGCGCGAGGCGAGGTTAACTGACCAGTTTGAAACCGTCGGCCCGGCGTTGGATAATACAAAAAGATATATGGTTGTGCCAAAACAAAATACCAAGCTGGCCCGTACGCTTGAGAAAGCCATGGCGACCTTTAAGGAAACCCAGAACTACCAGGATATTCTCAGGAAATACGGGCTAAGATAGGGCCTCCACACATGGAGCATCACCGCCGTTCAAAAGGTATTTTCTCGGTCCTCAAGGGAGCCGCTGTTAAGCGCCTTTCGATGCGAGATAAACATCGCACAATTCCACCAGCCGGTCTTTGCCAAAACTCGGATCATGTCCAGCGTGTACCACGGTCACCGGCATTTCGCGGAGGCGGCGCATACTGGTAATATAGTCATCAATGTTGGACCCGGTCAGTTTATCAAGCAGCGGCCCGTCATAAATTGTATCGCCGGAAAATAGGGTGCCGGTTGATGGCTCCCAAAGTCCGATACCGCCCGGAGAATGACCGGGAAGGTGCAAAATTTCAAAGTGCCGGTTACCAAGATCAATCCGGTCTCCCTCAACAACAAGGCGGCTCGGTTTGGCCGGTGACACCCGGTAAAGGCTTAAATCATATCCCGCAT
>WASW01001237.1_pt1 | contig 12588 bp, 9 predicted proteins | sample 5698521 | NCBI WGS metagenome assembly WASW01 (sample SAMN11175560, study PRJNA528189) | sponge metagenome | isolation source: marine sponge | host: Leucetta | place: Antarctica: Western Antarctic Peninsula, King George Island | collected 2013-01
TGCGCTACAGCCTCAAGACGCTTATTTGTCCGATGTGAATTTTTACTTGGTATCAGCCTACAACTCCATCCGTGATAACGTGGACGGAGTGATCGCAGAATTAGAAAAACACAAGGCGGCGCATGAGAAGCCCTATTTTCTAAAAGCACGGGAAGCAATCGCCAATGAGTCCGATCCTGTAAAGATCGCAGGTCTACTCATCTATTTGAATAAAACCTGTTACAACGGTCTGTATCGCGTCAACAAGACGGGTAAATTCAATGTCCCGATGGGAAGCTACAAAAATCCGACTATTCTTGACGAGTCCAATTTACGCAATGTCTCAAAGGCGTTGCAGGGTGTTATCATCAAACACAGACCGTTTGATCGGATTAAGCCAGAAAAAGGAGCGTTCTACTATCTCGATCCACCGTATCATAAAACCTATGATGGCTATAATGGGGGCGGTTTTGGTAATGAACAGCATGAAAAACTAGCACAAAAATGCGGTGAAATTGACGTAGCGGGTGGGTATTTTATGCTTTCAAATTCTAACACTGACTTTATTCGCACACTTTATAAAGGCTTTCTTATCGAAGATATAATGGCAGGGCGTTATGTATCCTGCAAACCTAGTCAACGTGGCCGAAAAAGTGAGTTTTTAATACGAAACTATGAGTAGTGGTCGCAAAGCAAACAGAACGGGCGGATAGTTAGAAAACTTTGTCGAAGATGCTCTAATCAGACGCGGGTACTCCGAATTTTCGAACCACAAACAACAAGCCTTTGCAAATCGGAAAGCTATCGGCGGTAAGCGATACGTTAAGCAAGTCCCCTGTAGGCATTACAATTTATCAGACAGAACGCAAAGCAGACTTCCTTGTCGCAAACGACATAAAATTTCCCGATGGATTGATTATCGAATGTAAATGGCAACAAGCCAAAGGATCGGTCGATGAAAAATATCCGTTCCTACTTGTTCAATATCCTAAAAACAGGCGTTCCAACAATAATCCTACTGATGGTAAGGGCTATAAGCCCAATGCTAAACAATGGCTTGCTGATCAAGTAGCTAAAGATATGACTCGCACTCTAATTGGCGTTTGGGATATGGCGGAATTTCAAAAGAAAATTAACAACGGTTTTATTGGCTAGGGTAACATTGTATATAAGTCCGATTTTTTTAATATCAATAACCATTTTCACAAACTAAAAAAAGAATTTAACTACAGATGAACACGGGCAGGCAAAGAGGTAAAACTATAGGGTTGTGACCCAAACTATATTTAGAAGCTGAATAATTATAGCAGGCAGTATAAACAGTGCGACCTGTTGCTACTGGTGGTTTGCCACTAGCAGATGCCACAGATGTGGCAGATGGCGGTATCGCAAACGGGAGTATGCCCGGCGTTCAGGCCGCGTTGATAATCATCCCATAAAAATCCGTTACGATAACCATGGTCGACAATATCCCAAGGCAGGTAGTCTTCTTTTCCGTATTGCCTGTACACAAAAGAATCGATTGAGTGTTTGCTTAACGCATTTTTTGCATCGTGTCCATTGCTGAGATAAGTTTTGAAAAACTCATGCACACTACGATCTCCGCGCGAAAGGTAAGTCTGCAAATAAGCTTCATTGGGAGAACCAAAGCTCATTTTCAAATAGGGAAGTTTCCCCAATGCTTTTCGCACACGGGCAAATTTTTTCTTTAAACTTTTTACCTTTTCCATCGGATGCCACTGAAACGGCGTTCCCGGTTTCGGGACCAATGGACTCAAACTGATCGTAATCCGACCAATTCGCCCATGCTTTCGGCATTCATCAACATAAGCATCCTGAACCCGTTCCACCAGACGAATGAATTGTCCGATGTCATCATCGGTTTCGTGTGGCAAGCCGATGATGGAATAAATTTTTAAATGTAAAATTCCTTTGCGAGTCAGAAACCCGCACTTTTCTACAATAAAATCATCGGTCGCCGCTTTATTGATCACATCGCGCATTCTTTCAGATGGACCGTCTACAGCAACCGTCAAAGTCTTCTGCCCGCTCTTGAGAATGAGGTCAACAAGTTCATCGGTGAGAGTTTCCATTCGCAACGATGAAAACGAAAGTGTCTTCCCCTCATCCGTAATTCGTTTCGCTAAAGCGGGAAGTTGCGGGTGATCCGTCACCGATGGACCGACCAAACCCACCGTTTTAGCCATTTTCCCTTGCCCGTCAAGAAGTCGCGTCATCGAATCATAGGTTTTATCCAAGTCGGGGAGGCGGGGCGGACGGTAAATGAAACCTGCCGTACAAAAGCGACAAGCCCATATGCAACCGCGAGTGACTTCCATCAATGCCATATCCTTAAATGTTGAGTCTTCCCCATGCACCACCGAATGCGTGCAAAGAGATGCCTCGTCTGTCACCCAATGGCGCGTCACGCGCTGAGAAATACCAAAAGATGTGGAAACGCCAACCTGCCGGTCGGCCTCCATTTTCGGATTATAAAATTCAGGCACATAAATTCCGGGAAGACTTGCAGCCCGTTCGAAAAATTTATTTTTTTCCGCCTCCGGGGTTTTAAGAAGTGTATCGAAAAAGGTATTGGCCATGCCTTCACCTTCACCAATAAACAGCACATCCATGCAGTCGGCCAAAGGCTCAGGGTTAATGAAAATTGCCGAACCCCCTGCAACAATCATCGGATAGGAAGCATCGCGTTTCTCCCTGTCTAACGGGATATTGAAGTATTTCAGCGCAACGACTGTGTTCAGATAATCCGGTTCGAAGGAAATCGAAAACGCAATCATATCGAAATCGGCAGGGAGTCGATTCATGTCCATGGATCGCAAATCAGTCTCACTCAGCGTTTCCATTTCAGGCTTCCAATCGGTTGGCAATGCATAGCGGTCGCACTCCACACCTTCGATGGAATTTAATAAAGAATAAACCTGCTGAAACCCCAGGTTGGCAAGAGCTACTTCGCGAGTATTCGGGTAAACTAAAAGCACCCGAATGGCTTCATTCGATACCGATCTATCTAAAATGGTATGATCCGTTGGACAAGAAACTGGCATTAATTCTCGAAAAAAATTGGGTTTAAAAACAGAGGCTCTATTATACTCCAAAATAGAGCTGACTTAAAAAGGATTCCCGCATCAATGACCGAAATGTCACCTGAAAATAGAATGCAGGCCTATCTGCAAAAAATTGCTGCGGGCCCTAAATTGAGCAAAGACCTTAGCGAAGAAGAAGCGGAAGATGCCTTGTCTCTAATATTAGACGGCGAAGTATCCGAAGTGCGGATGGGAGTCTTCCTCATCGCTGCCCGCATGAAAATTGAAACCGTCCCAGAAAACATCGGCTACTGGCGAGCGTTACAAAAAAGAATGACTCGCAAAAAAATTGCTCTTAATAACCTCCTGCAAATCGCTGATCCGTTTGATGGGTTTCAACGCATCCCTTATTTTGGGTTTTATGCCATCCCCGTCATTGCCGAATTGGGACTGCCCACTTATGGTCATTCCGCTCTGCCACTGCCACCCAAATTCGGTATCACCTTCGAAGATTTATTAGTCAATCATTATCAGATTCCAAAATCTGGAAATGGCGAGCAACGTATTAAACAAATCAAAAAATTCAAATTCGGCTACCTCAGTACCGCCGACACTCATCCTGCATTGGAAAACCTGCGATCAATGCGAACAGAAATTGTCAAACGTCCGATGCTGGCAACACTGGAAAAAATTCTCATGCCGCTGCAAGCGGACAGCAAAAACTTTCTCGCCACCACTTATTTTCATCGCGGCTACGAAGTGTCTTTAACCGAAATCGGAAAACGCAGTCTGTTCGATCGGGTCATTGTCGGTAACGGAATGGAAGGCACCACTCTATTCGGTGTACATAAAGAAACAAAAGTTTTCATTCAGAATGGAGACAGCAAAACTCAATTTCGCACGCTGAAATTTTCAGAAATGTATCAGGGGGAAACCGCCAAACAAATTATAGAATCTCATGAAGCACTAAAAGAGATAGAGTCCAAACGCGAAACCATTGCTGATATGGGAGAGGGTGCTTTAAAAAACGGGAAGGGGCCAGCAACTATACAAATAGCCAGCCAAGCCGCGTGCCTAGGCAACCTGTCAGAAATATTCAAAACTCCACAGGAAGGTTTTGATGCGGCCTTAGAAGTTTTGCAGTCAGGAGCTTGTTACGAAAAACTGATGCAATGGATTGAACCATTAAAAAAATAACCGTGTTCCTATCTCAAAATTACCACCCTTCGTATCCTCCTTATCATAATCAATAATAAAATATTGAACGGGTGATTAGAAAACCAACCCTCCCCTGACCCCTCCCTATGAAGGGAGGGGAGACGTGAATTAGAGGAAGCAGAAACCAGTGGCTACTCCCCTAACCCCTCCCTTGGGTGGGGATACACGCATTTTTTTCTTGAAAGTTAGGAATAAATATTTTTCCTATTTTAAAATAGGAGACCTTTGCGTAACTTCTCCGTGCGTCATCGTGAGCCACAAAGCGGCACGGCGATCCAGATTTAGAAATTATCCAGTATTCAAAATACCTTTTTAGCATTGTCTGCTATAGCTCTGATTCGTATTGCTGAATCTGGATTGCTTCACTACATTCTCAATGACGACTTATCAAGTTCGTCTTCTTATAAAGAGATAGGTGGGAGGTGAATTTTCTCTGGATTGAACGGGTGATTGCAAAACCAACCCTCCCCTAACCATCAAGCCCTCAATTGATTGGGCTTGAGTCCCTATGAAGGGAGGGGAGACGCGAATTAGAGGAAGCAGAAACCAGCGGTTGCTCCATTAGCCCCTCCCTTGGGGGGGGTATACGCATTTTTTTCTTGGAAGTTAGGGATAAATATTTTCCCCTATTTTAAAATTAGGAGACCCTTGCGTAACTTCTCCGCACGCCATCGTGAGCCGGCGGCGACACTAGCAACAGCAAAGCTAACGCAACTTCTCCGTGCGTCATCGTGAGCCGCAAAGCGGCGTGGCGATCCAGATTTAGAAATTGTCCAGTATTCAAAATACCTTTTTAGCATTGTCTGCTATAGCTCTGATTCGTATTGCTGAATCTGGATTGCTTCACTACGTTCGCAATGACGACTTATCAAGTTCGTCTTCTTAATTAAAGAGAGATAGATGGAACGATACCCGACCAACAAACCTAATTTTGAGGTCACTCTATATCTTATCCCTGCCAATCCCTGATAAGCTATACCGTTAAAGTCCCTGCTATATTTTCTGACGGGTCTCCTACATTAAAGAGTAATCCTGAAAGACTGAAGTACGTTTTTGGCCTTTTGCCACTTTTAGATTTAGCCACTGAAAAATGAAGGGGTGGGAGCCGAAATTTGGCAGAACATCCCGTTATGCTAAAGGAGTTTAATGGGGAATCAATTATTTTTTCAGCATCGGTTGCAGATATTGCCAAACTAAATCGGCTATAATTTTATAACCGGAACCGGTCGGGTGCAGTCCATCAGGTCGCGTATATTCCCTGACACCTGCAACGCCTTCCAGCAAGAACGGAAGATAGACCAGATCATACTTTTTAGCCAGCTCCGGGTAAACCGACTCAAATTTTAAAATATAGTCCTCGCCATAGTTGGGTAAAGCCTTCATGCCCGCCAATAAAACACGGGCACCGTGTTCTTGGGAAATGCGGATCATGGTTTCAAGGTTTGAACGCATTTCGTCTGTCGAAAGCCCTCTCAATCCATCGTTGGCACCCAACGCAAGAATGACGATCTGCGGTTTATGTTTCAGCAACCAGTTGATGCGGCGCACACCTCCCGCAGTGGTATCCCCGCTCACACCTGCATTGACCACTTTATAGGCCAACCCAGCGTGATCGATTTTCACCTGTAAACGTGAAGGAAAATTCTCTTCCGTGTCTACGCCGAATCCGGCAGTCAAACTATCCCCTAACGCAAGAACCACGATTTTCTCCTGTACTGTGTCGGCTGCAAATACCTCCCCTGCAAGCATTAGCAATCCCACTAAAACATAGCCAGTAATTCGATAAAAGTTTAATAAAATATTTCGCATAATTTTGTAATACAATAAACTCTAATCATTAACCCTAAATTTTACCAAGCTTTGATAAGAATATCAGGATTGATAAAAACCCTGCACGGTGGCGGTCATAAAGTAGAGATTCTGAAATCCATCGATCTCACCATTCCGAAGGGACAGTTCATCGCCATCACCGGTCATTCGGGCAGTGGCAAAACCACCCTGCTCAGTTTGATTGCCGGACTCGACACCCCAACTAGCGGAACCATCAATATAGACGGGCAGGATATCACGAAACTAGATGAAGACGAACTGGCCTTGCTACGTGGAAAACGATTCGGCTTCATCTTCCAAAATTTTCATCTCATCCCAACCCTGACGGCTTTGGAAAATGTCGTACTTTCCGCAGAGCTCAATGGAACACCAGGTGCGACAAAAAAATCCGAAGACCTGTTGGGCACAGTAGGATTACGAGACCGACAGCATCATTACCCTGCACAGTTATCTGGCGGCGAACAACAACGCCTTTCTCTGGCACGTGCATTCGTCAATGATCCCGAAATAATTCTTGCCGATGAACCCACCGGCAACCTCGATTCAAAAAACAGTGAACGTATTATCGAATTATTAAAGGAACTGCATCGAGTAAAGGGAGCTACCATCATCCTCGTCACCCATGAATCTCATGTCGCCGATCAAAGTCAGCGCATTTTGACCTTGGAAGACGGAGAAATCATCGCCGACCAAAAAATAGTAGAACGATGAATCAACTCAATTTCACCCAACTGGTCTCGCTCATGTTGGCCGAGTCGCGCGGTGCGTGGAAGCGAATGCTCTTCTTTATTCTTTGCATTGCCGTCGGCGTGGGTGCCGTGATGACAGTTAAAAGCTTTTCCAATATGGTGCAGGAAACCATCCAAGGGCAAGCCAAAGGACTCCTCGCGGCCGACATCGTCATCAAAGGCAGTTGGCAACAAGGTGAAGACGATATCACCTACCAGCAAAAAATCTTACCCTTGGGAACCCAGTTTTTATTTCTAAAAGAACTGCACGGCATGGCACAATTTAAAAACCCAGATTCGCCAGAAAAGTCCGGTTCCATAATAACGGAGCTGAAATCTATTCCTTTGGTCGGTGCGCAATATCCTTTCTATGGAGAATTTAAAAGCGATCCAAACAAGCCCTTGCAAGAGTTGCTTTCAGGCAACGGTGCGGTGGTCGAACCTTCTTTCCTTATAAAAACAGGATTGAGCCTTGGCGATGGATTCTCTCTGGGAAAAACCAAATTAAAGATCACTGGCCTTGTGCTGTCCGAGCCAGACCGCATCTCTCGTGCTTTTAGTATCGGACTCCGGCTATTCGTTTCCCGTGCCTCTTTGGATAAAACCGAGTTGATTCAGCCCGGCAGTCGAATCAAACACCGCACTTTAATAAAACTCCCGAACACCATCGATCTGGAAAAAGCCCTGGCACTTCTGGAACGCGGTTTGCCCGATAAAACCATCTCCATCAGAACCTATAAAGATGTGCAATCTTCGCTTTCCAGCTCCATTGATCGAATGGGACAATACCTCGGTGCGTTGGGCGTCATCGCACTTCTTATGGGTGGCATCGGGGTCGCTATGATCGTCCGCACTTTCATGGCACAAAAACTCGACACCCTGGCAATCATGAATTGTCTCGGTGCATCTTCTCGCACCCTGTTCAAGGTTTATTTATTACAGTCCCTTTTGCTGGGGCTAGCTGGCAGTTTGCTAGGAGTCACTCTCGGTTTTTTTCTCACCTATTTGTTGCCTGCTAAAATGGAAGGGCTGATCAGTTATCAACTCGAACCCGTTTTTTACTGGGTCCCCTCTTTGCAGTCTTTGCTGCTCGGCGTTGCAACCACACTCCTGTTTTGCCTATGGCCTTTGCTGTGTGCTGTGCATACGCGCCCCTTGCGACTGTTTCGTCGCAACTTCGAGGAAGAAGAACTCACCTCTGGCAGTCGCAAAGACCGCTGGCTAGCTGGATTGACCTTGAGCATCGGTCTTGCCACTATGATCTGCTGGCAGGCCGGGTCTTTGAAACGCGGACTGGTGTTCCTCGCCGCACTAGGAATTTCAATTGCCGTGTTTATGCTGGCTTCGGTGCTACTTTTAAAACTACTCAAAACGTTGCCACAGTCGGGTTCCCTTGCAAGAAAATATGGAATATCCAATCTCAAACGTCCGAACAACCAGGCCGTGTCGATCATCACCTGTCTGGGAATGGGCATCATGCTGATCCTCACCGTGAGACTGGTGCAAATGGATACGCTGGCCATGTTGAATAAAAATACGGAAATGAAACCGCCTAATTATTTTTTCATCGATATCCAGAAAGATCAAAAAGCAACGTTCAGCAAGGTCCTCGATAAAATTGCGCCAGAAGCTGAGCACAACTTGACCCCGCTGGTACGGTCGCGGTTACACAGCATAGACGATCAACTCATCGCTAACTGGCAATACAAAGACAAACAACGGGAGGAATGGTTCATCAATCGTGAATTTGCTTTGACCTATATGGCAGGCCCACCCCCTAAAGATAATGAAATTATCGAAGGCCAGTGGTGGGATGAAGAACGGACAAAAAATGCTGAGGTCTCCCTCGAACAAGATGCCGCAAAAAGATTAAATGCAAAAATCGGATCGCAGTTGACCATAGAAATTCAAGGCATCCCTGTCTCCGCAAAAGTCACTAGCATCCGCAACGTAAACTGGCGAAATATGCGAACCAATTTTTATATGATTTTTTCACCCGGCGCACTCGCTGAAGCACCGCTCACCTATGTTGCCACCGTTCACGTTCCCGATGAAAAAGAATTACAGCTACAGCATGCCGTTGTTAAAGCCTTGCCAAATATCACCGCTATCAGCACACGCGATATCGTCAACACCATTGAATCAACCGTATCTAAACTGACAACCTTGGTTGACTTTATGTCTGGATTCGCCATAGCGGCAGGACTGTTCATCCTCTCAGGATCAATCGCTTCGACCAAGTATCGACGCTTGCGTGAATCAGCAGTATTAAAAATACTCGGCGCAAAAAGAAAAATGGTGGCTTCTATTCTCGGATTCGAATACGCAACCCTGGGAATTATTGCGGCGTTGGTGGGCATTCTTTTAGCGCAGGGGTTCTCCTGGGCCATTATGAAATATATGATGAAATCTACCTGGCATTGGCAACCCGAGATTCTCGCTTGGGCATTTTGTTTTGGTGTATTGCTCACCGTTATCACGGGAATTTTGAGCAGTCTCGATGTCATAAATGATAAACCGCTTAAAACCATCCGGGAAACTGCGTTATGAAGCAGAGAACTTTAACCCTCTATTTAATCCCCCTCATTCCGACCTTCTCCCTCGGGGGGAGAAGGGGTTATTCGAGATGGCTTGATGGTTAAGGTGAAGAGGATTAAATGATCCCCCCTGATAAGGGGGGCTGGGGGGTGGCCTTTTTCAGCACCCTCAGACTATCGGGCTTGAGTCCCTCGGTGGGGAGGAGGAATTATTAAATATCCACTTCCTAATAACTCCCTCTCCCTTGAAGGGAGAGGGCGGGGGTGAGGGTGCCTGATAATCTTTCAACTCTCTGTGTTTATCGGTGTCCATCTGTGGCTAAATCTAATTCTTTTTAAACACCACTTCAATATTTACATCCGAATCTCTTTTGATATATAGATTTAAATTCTTTCACTATTATGAACCATTCTTATGGCTTTAATAAAAGCATAAATGGGTTGTCCGATTTGTAAATTTAGATTTGATAAAGACTTTCGAGTGATCGTTGCAAGTAATGGACGGCCTGCATCCAGTTCTATATCTACGGAATAGCCCGCATTCTCGCCAATTTTTTTAACTTTGGTTTTTAAGATATTGAGCACGCTGGTCAACCCATCAGGCGGTTGCGTAGCAAGGCTTACGTCTTTGGAATGGATATGCACTCGAAGCCCTTGTCCCTGAGGAATTTTCTGAAGAGGTACGCTCAATTCCTGTCCCATAAAGTCGAGGCGAGTGATACCAAATTCGGTATCGTGTTCCAAAACGGTGGTGTCAAGGACCGCACCCGAATGCTGATCGCCAATGGCATCGCGCAATTGAATATCGGCGAAAACTTTTTCCACCGGCCCCCATTTCACCACCTTGCCTTCTTTCAAAATCACCATGGTATCGACAAGCTGCAAAACCTCGCTCATTGAATGAGTGACATAAATAATGGGAATAGAAAGTTCTTTTTCTATTTTTCGAATAAATGGAATGATCTCGGTTTTTCGTTGAGCATCTAACGCGGCGAGGGGTTCATCCATTAGAAGAAGTTTTGGGCTGGTAAGCAGAGCTCGTCCCAACGCAACTCGTTGTTTTTCTCCTCCTGATAATTTTTCGATGCCGCGCTCCAATAGATTTTCCAACGCCAGTACATGTGCCACTTCCTCCAGATGCAGTCTCCGAGAATCAACGGGCGTACGTTTATATCCATACAACAGATTGTCGCGAACATTTAAATGTGGAAAAAGGCGGGAGTCCTGAAAAACCATACCGATTGCCCGTTGGTTTAGTGGGATGAAAATATGCTCGTCTTGCCAAACCTCTCCGGCGATTTCCACTGTTCCAGATTTTTCCAAACCCGCCAGGCAACGAAGCAAAGTGGTTTTACCAGAGCCTGACGGACCGAAGACAACTGTGATTCCCGATGCCGGAAGATTCAAATCTACATCGAGACCAAACCCTGGATAATCGACTTTAAAAGCAGCTTTCAAAAAATCCGTCATGAAATATGTACCGGTAATTTTTTGTTAATGGAATAAACCGTGAGCAGAATGAGAAAAGAAAACAATAGCAGTCCGGCTGAAAGAATATGTGCCTGTGTGTATTCTAAAACCTCAACGCGATCGTAAATTTCAATGGATATAACTTTCGTTTTTCCTGGAATATTTCCCCCGACCATCAATACCACCCCAAACTCCCCTAGAGTGTGAGCGAATCCTAAAACCGTTGCGGTGAGGTAACCGCGTCGGGATAGAGGAAGTATTACCGAAAAAAAAGCATCCCACCTCGATGCCCCCAATGAAGCGGCAGTTTCCATGGGAGTACTGCCAATCGATTCAAAATTGCTTTGCAAAGGTTGCACGACAAATGGCAGTGAGTAAAGAGTTGAGGCAAAAACCAATCCTGTAAAGGTGAAAGAAAGTGGCGACCCGGTTAAAGCTTTCACAGGGCTACCAATCCAACCATTAGGACCTAGTAGGATCAATAAATAAAATCCCAACACGGTAGGTGGCAGCACCAAAGGCAATGCCACAATGGCTTCTATTCCAACTCGCATTTTGGAACGGGTATGCGCCAACCACCAAGCCATAGGAGTCCCAATAGCCAATAGAATCATCACCGTTACACTTGCAAGCTGTAAGGTAAGCCAGATGGGACCTGAGTCGATAGAGCTTATATCCATTATTTTTCTTTATAAATGTTCGAGGGAGTAGCCATAGCTTTCTATTATTTTTTGCACTCGGTTACTTTTTAAAAAATTTAAAAATTCCTTTGCGGTTTTATTCGTCTTTGCCCGTTTTAATAATATGGCTTGTTGCCGAATGGGGTCGTGCCATTCAGAAGGAACTGCCCAAGAGTAACCCTTGAGTTGCCCTTGATTTCTCCTCAATTGAGAGAGGGCAATGAAACCTATATCTGCATTTCCAGTGACGAGAAACTGAAAGGTTTGAGAAATATTTTCTCCGCGAACCAGTCTTGTTTGAAGCTGATCCCAAAAGCCTTTTTTTCTTAGAACCTGCTCGGCGGCTTTTCCATAAGGAGCTGTTTTGGGATTAGCGATTGCCAGGTAACGGAAATTTTTTTGATTTAAAACCTGCAAATCGTTTCTCAAAAAAAGTGTGGTATCGGCACTCCATAGAGCCAACCTTCCTACCGCATAAGTGAAGCGAGACCCTGGAACACCTATCCCTTCTTTTTCCAGAAGTTCAGGTCGCAGGGAATCTGCCGCCAGCAAAACATCGAAAGGCGCTCCCTGCTTGATCTGAGCATAGAGCTTTCCCGTCGAAGCCGAAATCACGACGACTTTATTTGTGGTGTTTTTTTCGAATTCTATAGACAACTCTTTTACAGGCAATAGAAAGTTGGAGGCCACAGCAACCCGCAACTCATCAGCCCATGCACTGGAAATCTGAAACAGAAGAAAGGTCAACAACAGGCCTGCAACTATCCCTGGATTTTTTTTGAACAAGGTCATACGCACCAGCGTTATATTTATAATTATATAGCGATATATCGTTATATATCAAAATACATAGCCATGTCAAGAAAACCAGCTGATTGTTATGTTTTGGGCTGGCGAGACAGATAAGCGCTCAAATTTACAGAGCTATGGCGATACGAATCTTTAAAGCCCGGGCAGCATTGCCTCCCACGCTAGCTGAAACTGAAAACAGCCTGCCGTCTTAAGACGGCAGGCTGTTAAAAAGTGGCGGGGCCGACGAGACTCGAACTCGCGACCTCCGGCGTGACAGGCCGGCGTTCTAACCAAACTGAACTACGACCCC
>WASW01093656.1_pt1 | contig 12554 bp, 7 predicted proteins | sample 5698521 | NCBI WGS metagenome assembly WASW01 (sample SAMN11175560, study PRJNA528189) | sponge metagenome | isolation source: marine sponge | host: Leucetta | place: Antarctica: Western Antarctic Peninsula, King George Island | collected 2013-01
ATGCCCACCCCACCCCAAGGGACAACACCGAATAATCCCGCTTTATCAACAACCACAACAACCGCCAATGGACTGACCGTTTCGCAAGTTGACACAGCCACCCTGGCGGGCAGCAAAGATGATGGTGACCAATTTAGCGTTACGATAAATGGCAGCACGGTGACCTATACAGTGACCGCCGGAGACGCCGATATCGATGCCGTTCGTAATAGTCTGGTGTCGGCGGTAAATGCGGATGCAACAATGGGAACCTTTGTCACCGCAGCTGTTGGCGCGAATTCCGGCGAGCTGACATTCACGGCTAAAGTCCCTGGCGAGACGTTTACGACCGTCATGGCAATTCCGACCGACGGCGGCGTTGCCAACACGGCAACGTCGGTAAATACAACCCGCCCTGATGTCGTAAAAACGTCTCAGTTGGACACCGTTACGATTGCCGGAACGGTGGAAGCTGGAGACCAATATACCGTAACCGTCAATGGAACGGACGTAACCTACACGGTGACCGCCGGCGATACGACGATCGCCGATGTCCGCACCGGGCTGAGAACTGCGATTAATGCCAACGCAACTGTAAGTGCTTTGATTACTGCAGCCGACAGCGCTACCACAAGCCAATTGACCTTAACCGCCAAAACGCCGGGGGACGCATTTACCAGTAGCACCTCTATTCCAGTATCGGGTGCAACTGTGGATAATGCGGCCAACTCTGTCGTAACAACGCAAAACCTGTTTACAGTTGCTCAGGAAGACGTTGTCACTCTGGCCGGCACCGTAGAGGCCGGAGATCAGTACAGCGCGACGATAAACGGAACATCGGTAACCTACACCGCTACAGGCGCCGAAACTGGCATTGCCGACATTCGCGCAGGCCTTGTCGCGGCGATAAATGCGGACGGAACATTGGGTCCACTGGTTACCGCAAGCAATGGTCAGCAAAACGGTGAACTCATAATCAAAGCCGATGATGCCGCCTATACGTTTACCACCACAATGTCGACGCCAGTGACCGGAGCAACAACGGACAATACAGCAGCGTCAGTAACAACAAATAATCTGATCACAGCCGCCTAGGTCGACACTGCACTGATTGCCGGCACCGTCGAAATTGGAGACCAGTACACCGTCAGTATCGGCGGTAACGCGATCACCTATACTGTCTCTACTGCCGATACGTCTTTGGCCAATATCCGTGCAGGCATTGTCGACGCCATCAATGCGGACCCGGCCATGAGCGCCATCGTTGAAGCCGGCACAGGAACCGTTGACGGCGAATTTTCACTGATTGGAAAAACGCGGGGCAAGGCATTTAAGACCACTTTGACCACCCCATCGACAGGAACAACGGCCGATAACACGGCAACTTTCTCGACAACAGCCGCCAGCAGCATCAAGATCGCCCAAACCGATACGTTAACAATCGCCGGGACCGTCGAAGTCGGCGACGTCTACACGCTCGATATTGACGGGGTTAAAGCGACATATACCGTAACCGGGACCGAAACGGGACTGTCTGAAATTCGGGACGGTCTGCTTGCAGCGATTAATTCAGACGTTAATGAAGGTGTGAGCAGGATTTCATCAACTTCGGCCGAATTTTCAGGTCTGAATGCGGGCGCAATTATTACAGTGACCGGAACCGTCGGTGGCCTAAATGACGGCACATACAAGATTGCCAGTGTCAGCAGTGACGGTAAAACCGTGGACGTCGTATCGCGCCAGTTTGCAACCGCATCGGCAGCCGATGGAACCATCGAATTTGACGATACTGGTAACAACCAAGCCCGCGTCATTGCGCAGGACACCGGACTTGCATTCACCCGGTCAACAGGCAGCAACACCGATACAATTACCTATACAAACGAGCAGTTTGACTCAATTTCAATTGGCCAGAAAATTACAGTTAGCGCTGCATCCCTTGACGCAAATAACGGCTCGTATACCGTTGTTGGCGTCGACACAGTAACAAATACAATCCTTATCGAAACCCAGCGTTTCAGCGATCAGGGCGGGCTCGATACAGCGTTCTTCGACAAAACTGCAACAAGTAATTCTACCATATTCACCGACGGTGGTACGGGCGCTGATACGATAACAAGTACAACAAGCGGATTTTTCAGTGGCCTCAGCCAGGGCATGGCTTTAAGTGTCAATAACTCCTCCGCTGACGATGGGACTTATGTTATTGGTTCCGTCTCCGACGATGGGAAAACCGTAACCTTGGCGACGGGAACAAAACTTCCTGCCGGAATAGGCGGGTCTGGCGTTGCCGATGCGCAATCGCCCATATTTGAAGTTATTCAAACGACGGGGACCGTTTCAGCCCAATCCTACTACCAAGGTGACCAAACAGCGCAGACGCACAAGGTTGACAAAAACAGCAGTTTCTCGCTTGACCTCAACGCGGTCGACCCCGCGTTTGAAAAAGCTATTCGTGCTCTATCCATTATTGCGCAAGGAAAGTATGGAACTGAAGGTGGACTGGACCAGAACACCGACCGGATCGCCGCTGTCATCCAGTTGCTGGACGGCACACTCAATCGTACAACCACAAACAAATCGCCTTTTGGTGTGACCGAACTTGGCAGAAGCATGGAAGAAGTTCAGATTGATATCGGTTACAAAAGAGTTTTAATCAACGATACCAACGCATTAAGTACACGGTTTTCATCGTTTTTGAAAACTGGCATCGCTGATATGGAAAACGTCGATATCACTGAAGCGATCACAAAATTGCTGGATGATCAGTTGGCACTTGAGGCATCGTTCCAGGTATTTGCGAAAATCAAGCAACTCAGCCTGGCAAACTTCCTGTAAATAAGACCATGCCCGTGGCTAAATAGGACCAGGCCCGAGACCTGAAGAACAATCTGCACCAGACGCAGGAAATCGCCTAAAAACGATCACGTTTTTAGCGTCAAAAACAAACTTCGGAACCCCCCAATTCAGCGTTCAGCCATCCAGCGAGAGACCTCAAACTTCCGTTGAAGTCGTCTCAGTCGCACTTGGTGCTGTTGGAGCCGCAGGTGCTGCGGCGGGTGCTGGTGCTGGCGATGAAACAGGGTCTGGTGCTGGAGCCGATTTTGCAACCGGGCCGGCTTCAACCAGGGCTTCTGCCTTTTTATAAACGCCTGCCGCCTTTTCAAACGGAAACTGCATTGTCACTTCGCCGGAACTCCGGTCCCGGAACTGAATAACAAATAGTCCACTATCAGAATCGATTCGGCCTTTAGGCGAAGAAATAAAATCCGCCGGCTGAATAGTTTCTACCTTTTTTACAACAGGTGCCTCTGCCGGGTTGCTAACCTTAGCTGTCGGTCGAGAGGCTGTATAGTGCGACGCCTGGGTCGATTTTACATCCACATCTAACATGACTGCCACCTTCTGTGCATATCAAGAAACATTAAAAATATCTTTTCTTAAATATAACTTAACAGATTTTACATCATTCACCTAGAGAAAAATAGAAATAATTCATCTTTTTTCTTGCTTTATTCATGTTTTCTGCCCGTACGACCTATTCGCAACAGTATTGCCGGGGAATCTGTACCATTAATACTATGATCATTGCTTCCCGGCGCATGAAATCGGCCAGGAACGTGCGGTTATCTATTTCCCGCACCGAATAACAGCTCAACAGCGGAATCGAGCATTGCATCAATATAATTCAAACCCGCGGTCAGCATTCCAGCCAACATGGCACCGCCCTGGGTTGCTGCATTACCAACATTTGTATTTGGCGGCGGCGGCGGCGGGGTGACGGCACCGGATTCAGGTTTTTTAGCCTCATATTCGATCGTATCATAATCGTTTTTAACATCCGAGCCCATCTGCAACTGAACCGAATACGGAACACTATCTGTTCCGTTACTATCAGCGCGCGTTATACGAACATAATATTCGCCCGGTTTCCACTTCTCCCCGTCAGCTGATTGCATCCGCTCAAACCGTTGGAACAGCAATCTGGTACTATCATCGCTATCGGCAATGACGCGGCCTTTTTTGTTCATAATCTGAAAGCGTGCTCCGCCTTCCTCAAAATTGGCCATTTTGAGATCGCCGGGCGAATCAACAAAAAATTTAAAATGATCTTCTTTATCACCCTCACTGACCGAACTGAAAATATTCAACCGGGCGTTATTCATCCGGACCCGCCCGACTTCGCGCGCGGTTTTAAGCGTATCATCCGAAACATCACGCTTTTTACTTTCCCAAACCTGGGGTCCTTTGGGCGTTGAAAATTCTGATCCGACTTCCATGATATCTTCTCCTTTTGACGTCCCCTAATCAGACATCAAAATTTGTGGGTCCTCCGGTTGGCGCTGGCGCTGGTCCTGGCCCAGGTGATGGTGCCTGTTCGTTGTTTTCTGCACTTTCCAGTAATCCCATTGCCAATTGGCGGTTAAGGTTTATCAGAAACGGTACTTTTTCGCGGTCAAGGTCGCCAAGACATTTGAATGTCGTACGATCAACCAGAATCGAGAGCATCAAAATATTGTCTTTAAGCTCTTTCTGAAGCGGGCAATCTTCTTCCAGCAACGCGGTCTGAATAATCGTCCACAAAACCTGGTTTAAACGAAGCGCTTCCCGAAGCGCGTGATTATCACCCAGGTCTTTGCATGCGTCTTCCAGCCCGGTCGCGGATTTCATCAATCCCCAGGCTTCTACCTTTCGCGGATCTTCAACTGTTGGGATTTGCTCATAGGCCTGCGCTTTAACATACGTCATCATCTACTGCCTTTTTGTATTGTTTAGGACTGAGACAGTCTGGAAAAGCTTTTTGACAGTTTTTCATTGCATAAAACAAATCGCCGTTAGCGATGTTTCCAATGATCTCATCAATCGCTTCTTGTTGATCTGGATAATCTGTTTTCAGAAGGTTAATCGTATCGGTCAACTGATTAAGCAACCGCTCCCCGTTATCAGGATCAATATACAGCAACTGAATTAAATAATAGAGCCAGCTGTCACTCCGCGACGAGCCTTCTTCTTCCATGGCGGCAAAGATTTCAGTATCCGTCAAAACGTCTTTTTCATGAAGGATGCGGGCCCGGTTGTGAAACAGTATATCACAAGACCGCCCGGCTGGAGAAATCACCGCGCCATTAATAATAACTTTTTCGTTTTCTCTGAGGCTTAATCTTAACGCCATGAGAACCTCCGGAAATGGCACAATTGATCAAATAGCAACTGGCCAACGTAGTCGTAAATTGTATAACAAAACGTAAATAATATAAATATGAAAAAAAGAATTTGGGAAAGATCGATAGCTGGGGGGAGCTTTCTGCTCCCCCCATTAGTATCGATATTATCTGAACAGTGACAGAACAGACTGAGCAGACTGGGAAGCCATACTCAAAGCCTGAATACCCAACTGCTGACGTGTCTGCAGCATCAACATATTCGCTGCTTCTTCGTTACCATCGGCCAGGATCAGTTTATCGGAACCCTCGGTCAAGGCATTGATGTAGTTGGCCGTAAAGTCTTCACGTGTCTGGATAACGCTCAGGTTGGTTGACAGGTTCTGCGCGTTGGAGCGCAGCGTTGTCAGAGCGGCATTCAGTTCAGCGATAGCGGCATCAATGTTGGACGTTGTCGCCCAGTTGTTAACCGCCGTATTAATACCAAGACCATTGGCCTGAATATCAACAGCTTCCACGTTAATAAACGCCGTTGCATCCTGGTTGAAGTCAACCTGCACGTCGTTCTCACCCTTACCACCGGTACTGGTGACAGCAACACTTGACGTTTGTCCGGCAACCATCAACGAGTCGTCACCCTTGATACCAACTGTCGATCCCCAAGCACTGTTGGAAGAAGACACAACCGTATTGGATGATGCGGAAACGTTGACTTTATTGGTTGCACTATTGGAGGTAACCACGGCCTGGAACTGACCGGTATTATCGTCAATTGTGAACTGTGACTTATCACCGGCAACCAGTGCAGATGCATCAGTTGTCAGTGTCAGTGCATTACCCCATGCCACGTTGGACGCGGTAACAGCGCCGCCGGCGGCGGTAATATTAACCGTCTCCGTCGCACCGCTGGAGGATACCTTAAAGCGGGCATCACCATCCGTAACCAGACCTGTTGCAAGGTTTTTGGCAGCAGCTGTTGTTGACGTTCCGGTTGCGCCGAACGAAGACGTTGACGCTGCAGTTCCCGTCGCTACAGTTCCGGTAAGAACTGCGCCGTTGGCATCTTCAGTCAGGGTAATCACACCAAGCGTGTTGGTCGCGGTAACAATGGCTGAGTTGGTCGCATCGGCGTTAACGGCGGCAACCAAAGCGGCAGCAACAGTCGTTACTGTATCAGTGGAAGTTGCCGTGTAACTAACTGCGGCACCGCCGTTCGGCGTGGCCGCGAACACATCACCAGCATCAATCGTACCAGCAACCGTTATGGTTTGCGTCGCAACAACGTTAATCTGGTTAGCTGCAACGACAGCAGTCGCATCGGCAGTACCGCCAGAACCTTCAAATATTTCGGTTGTAAAAGTGAAGGCATTACCAGCAGTTTTCGACAAAAAGTCGATTGTACCATTGGTGTTATCGGTCACGGTGAAACCCGCCGCATCGATTGCCGCCCCATGGAGAGCAACAAAACTCGTTGCAACCTGGGTTGCAGTAGTGTCGCCAATGGTATTTGCCGTAACAATAACCGCTGCAGTAACAGCGTTAGCGACATCGGTCGTGCCATCTGTAACCGTGATGTTACCGTTGACAGCAGAACCACCATCAGTAAACGCCTGACCAGCATTATCTGCAGTAATCGTAACAATCGTACCGACACGCGCAGCCGTAACAATTCCCTGGATTGCAGCATCTGTTGAAGCGTTAATCGCATCAACCAAACCTTGAGCGATGACCGTATCCGCGTCGGCTGCCCCCGCCGCAGTATGCCTGATGGTAACTGAGTTAAGCGTGACCTCAACAAAATCGGTAGTTGCTGTCGCAGCGGCGTCGATGTCGATGGTCGCTTCCTGTACTGTGCCGCCGCCAAATGTAGCGTTAGCTGTACCACCATTAATGTTCAAAACTGCTGGAGGCGTAGTGGTTAAGTCAATCGCCGTACCGGCATTATCTGCATTAATCGTAATCACCCCAGCTACATTGGTGGCCGTAACCAACGCCGCTACGGTCGCGTTCGCATTGATCGCAGCAACAACCGAATCCGCTGCAAGGGTAGAGGTCGAATCACCACCGGTTGCCGTATAACTCACCGTTGTGCCGTTGACCGTTACCTGAAATATATCACCGGCATCCGAAGCACCGCGGACCAAAGTGATTGTATCACTCTGTACAATGGACCCGTTGCCGGAAACCGATTGGGTGTAATCATAGTTGACATTATCGATCGTAATCCGGCGCGTATCTGTATCAAGTGCAGCAAACGTCCCGGCAAACGTAACCCGTTGATCCTGAGCGACCGCAGCGACACCATCTGCCACAACCGGAGCAGTGTTGGTTGACTGGCCGCTGGTGGACGTCACCAGTTTGACCGTCAGATCACCAACCGTAACCGTATCGACGCCAGCAGCATTAAAGCTGGACAGCGCGATCACGGTTGAATCTGAACTAGTACCATCGGTAACAACCAGATCCGTACCGCTCACTTCAAACGCCAGATTGGTTGAAGAATCAGAACTGTACCCGGTGACATGGGCGTAAACTTGTGATCCCGTGATCCCAAGGCCAGCCGTAATATCAATTGCCTGCGTTCCGGTAGCCGAGTTGACCAAACCTTCAGCGCCAGCCAAGGCCAGAGACAAAGAGTTGGTGCTAGTCCCGGTATTCGCCGTTGCGTCACGAATTTCAAGAACCTTGCCTGCAGTCGCAGCCAGGGTAATTCCCTCCGTAGCCGTATGGGTTGCCGTAACATCCGTAAATGCTGTGATCGCATCGATCGCGATCGTAATAGTATCAGCAGTGCTAAACGTATAGGTGCCCACCAGAGCGCCATCAACGTAGATATCGGCCGCATCACCATTAACAAGCGTACCAACAGTCGCACCATCAGTTAAAGCACCTGCCGACGTAGCATGCGTAACCGTTGTACTTGCGAAACTCGTGGCGATCTGAGTTGCATTTTTCTGCACTTCAATCGAATAATCACCAGCCACCGATGTCCCGTCTGGAACAAGGGCACTGACACCGCTAAGCGCGGCAATAACAGTTGTTGAATTATCAACAATATCTGTTGTTCCAGCCGTTGCTGCGGCAAGGTTTTTAACAACAGTGGTGGAATTACCATCGGTTAATCCTGTCAACGTACCGGTTACGGCGATGTTGACGGTCAAATCGTTGATCGTAGCTGTTACCAGCGAACCTGTGGAACCGCCGGTTGCAAAATCAGCAAAGGCAACGGTTGTGCTATCCGTACCATCGGTAATAACCAGGTCGTCACCACTGACGGCGACAGTCACAGTCGTTGACGAATCCCGTGAATAGCCTTCGGTCCAGACGTTGACGTAACCGCCAACTGCGGACAGATCGGTCGTTACGTCGGTACCAGTCTGATAACCCTGATGGGTAAGACCCAGCTGCGTCAGGATCTCCGCTCCGCCCGTAAGCTGGAGTTTTTTACCGTCCGTAGCTGTGAGCACCAATTCATTACCGGAAAGTGATGCGGAAACGTCAGCAAAACCTTCACCAAGGTTAGCGCCGATGGCGTCGATTAATTCACCAACGGTATTGGTTCCAGCGTCAGTATACGTAAATGTGCCAACAGATGTGCCATCAACAACAAACGTCAATGCATCACCATCGGTAATGCCGGCGGCTGCATCAAGATCAATTGTGGTTGCCGTGAAACGGCCTGTTGTTGCACTTGAAACAGACGTCTGACCTTCGACTTTCTGCTGCATTGTAACGGAATAAGTCCCGTCAGCAGTATCAGTTGCAGTACGCGAGAAATCCGTAAGGCCGGTAATGGCGGCTTCTGCGACGGTGCTGTCATCAGTGAATGTACCGCCGGTTAATGTACCGCGGCCGGTAACCAAGTTGGTGCCGTTGTATGTTGCATCACCTGCAAGACGGTCAATCTGGGTACGGATATCGTCATACTGTGCGGCGAGACTAGTTTTTTCAGCTGTCGTCGTTGCGGATTTGGCACTCGCGGTCAAACCTTTGGCTTGCTCGACCAGCGTGGAGATAGCGGTGATCGCCTCATCAGCGGCCTGAACGGCGCTAATGGACTGACCCATGCTGTCTTTAAGGGTTGCGAAATCGCTGGCTTTATCGGTCAGGCCTTTTGCGGTGAAATACGCAGCAGGGCCATCCAAAGCGCTGTTAACTTTTTTGCCGGTTGCGATACGACCCTGGGTCATATCCATAAGCTTCGCTGTCCCCTGCAATTGCAGAAGATTCGAACGCATACTTGCTGTGAGGCTAATATCTGACATTTTGTCGACTCCATTCTGAGAGCTATATGTGTACCTGCCCATTCTAGCGCAGGCACCCCAATTCAAGTTCTTCTTGAGAGGAGCACAGCCGAATATACAGATCCGCAATAGAAAATCAAGAAAAAAGATTCGCAGGTTTCAATTTTATGTATTGCCGCTTGAGGGCAATACGGCGTTCCTTATACTGAGCCTGTGCAAAGTGGATCGTTTTAAGAGGACATTAGGATGAACAGACAACAGCGGCGAAAACTGGAAAAACAGAATAATAAATCCGGTGGCCTGCCTGTTGTACAGAACTCGGCCCCCGCCGCGCCGCCGCAAGGCCGTATAGAGGAAGGCGTGCAGTTATATAACGCAAAGCAGTATTCAGTTGCAGAATCTATTTTCAGGGACATAACGGCGTCTTACCCGGCGCACGCCCATTCGTTTTTTCTTCTCGGCGCCATTCTGGAGGCGCAGGGGAACAGGGTTGAGGCCATTGCGGCCTATGAGCAAGCCACCGCCAAAAACCCGGCCAACGGTGACTATCATAACAATCTCGCCCTGCTCTACGAATCATCCGGCGCTCCTGATCGCGCGATCATCTCATTTGAAAAATCCATTCAGGTAAACCCGCAAAATTTCATAGCGCGTTATAACCTTGGCAATACACTGACCCGGCTTGATCGCCCGGAGCAGGCCATTGAGCATTATCAGTCTGCTTGCGCGCTCGATCCAAATCAGCATGAACTTCACATGACTTTAGCGGCGACGTTGATATCCCTTCACCACTATGAAGATGCGATTGTGAGTTTGGAAAAGGCGAAGGTCTTAAACCCGTCACATGCGCCCGCTCATCACGGCCTCGGCAATTGTTATAAATATTTGCACCAGCCAGAAAAATCCATTCTCCATTTCAAACAAGCAATCGAACTGGAACCGGAGAATGCCAGCCATCAATATGCCCTGGCCTTCCCTCTTCTCCTGTCCGGGCGCATTCAGGAGGGGCTTGATGGTTACGAGACCCGGTTCCAGAATTCCGTCGTAGCCCGTCAGTTTTCACAGCCCGCCTGGGACGGAAAATCGGACCTCTCGGGTCAAACCATTTTAGTCTGGGCTGAACAAGGCCTAGCAGATACGGTAAAGTGGGCGTCTGCCGTGCCGAAAATCATCGCCAATGCTGGGCACTGCATCATCGAGTGCCAACCCAAATTGGCCAGCATTATGCAACGTTCTTTTCCGCACGCCGATGTCAGGGAAGAAGATTTCAGCAACGATTTAACCCGGGAGGATATAGATACCCACATTCCCATGGGCAGCTTGTACCACCGGTTTCATTCTCATCTTGACCTTGAAAATCCAATTGATGCCTACCTGATTCCAGATCCACAGCTGACTCAATTCTGGAAGGACCAACTGACTTCACTTGGGGACGGATTGAAAATCGGAATTAGCTGGGCAAGTCCACATATCACCCGCAAACGGGCGGCGTTATATACGCAGCTTATGGAATGGATCCCGATCCTGAAAACGCCCGGTGCACATTTTGTAAATTTGCAATGCATGAATTACGAAGAAGACCTTAAAAACCTTCACGATACAACCGGGTTGAGTGTTCACAATTTTGAGGACCTGGATACCTTTCACGATATAGAGGCGGCGACGGCATTGATTAAAAATCTCGACGTCGTCATTTCAATTGATACCGCGGTTGGCACAATCGCCGCCGCCGCCGGCACGCCCATATGGCAACTAACGTGGCGGCAAAACCACTGGAATACCCTGATTAATTCCCTGCGCGGTCCCAATGTAACTTATTTCTATCGCGAAACACAGGAGCCGTGGGACAACGCGATAAACGCAGCGGTGCAACAGCTTGCCGATTTTAAATAATCAGCGTGGTTTTAACGCCTCGATCAATGGCGACAACTGCGCTTCATTGTGGCGCCAGCGCTCAATGGACGAGTGGTAAATTGGTTTCCGGACCTGATGGAGACTGGCGGTCTTTACAATGCGCTCGTTCGCATGAAAATTCAGGCACGCGTCTTCAAAGTCAAGCCCGCAGTAATCCAGGACACGCCGAATTTCGACCTCGGGTTTATCGATAAGGGATTCGTATGAAATATCATGAATAGCCCCAGGCAACACCGTATGCCAGTGCTCCATCAGAGACCGGTAAAGACAATAATAATCTCCCAGTTCCGTCTGGTTATAAGAATACGGGATTGCGCCTTGAAAAAAAGTAGTGAAGATTGAGAAACAGGTGTCCAACGGGTCTCGTTTTACATGAACGATCTTCGCTGCGGGAAGCGCCTTTCTGATAACGCCGATAAATTGGAAATTTGCGGGCATCTTGTCTATAATAAAAGGCATGTGCGGTGAATGGCGGCGAAGTCGCTGCGTATATTCCTCTCCAAGGTGCCTAAATTGTTCCGGCGTCAGAGTTGACAGTGACGCCGGGAAAGATTTTTCGGTTTTTTTATCAATATCGCGGCATATTTTATGGATATAAGATTGTTCCCCCGCCCCATACACTTTCGTGTGGCTGGCCAGAATTTGTTCAACAAGTGATGTTCCAGACCGGGGCATGCCCAAAATGAAGACCAGTCCCTTGCCTGCATCACCCGTAACATCAATTTCGGCACAGTAATCGCGGTTAAAATGCAGGCGAATGTGCTCAAAGCGATCAGTTTCAGCGGCGGTGCTATAAGCGCTTCCTTTCCGCCGCAGATCATTTGCAGCTATATAATAATTAAACGACTTTTCATGCTCACCGATCTCGGCAAAAGCCTTGCCAAGCCCGAACGCTACATTCATTTTTTGATCATCCGTGCAATTGGGGTGATTAAAAATGTCATCCATAACGCGCATTTCATCATCATAGGCGTCATGTTTTTTCATGAAGGCCAGAACCCGATGGGCCAAGGCGAAACCGGGTTGAATGGAAATTACCCTACGAAAGGCTGAGATGGCCGCCTCTGATTTTCCTAAGCCCATTTGCAAAACACCCAGACTGTAGATGGCTTCTATATAGTCTGGGTTAATTTCAATCGCGCGGTTGTAGGCCGCCAGCGCGTCGGTCTCTTTTTCGCCAGCACCATGACGCGTAAAATAGTCCTGCAATCCAACTTGAAACCGTCTTTTATTACGCCAGTACGTGTCGCTCTCA
>WASW01102040.1_pt1 | contig 12548 bp, 14 predicted proteins | sample 5698521 | NCBI WGS metagenome assembly WASW01 (sample SAMN11175560, study PRJNA528189) | sponge metagenome | isolation source: marine sponge | host: Leucetta | place: Antarctica: Western Antarctic Peninsula, King George Island | collected 2013-01
ACGTAATTGCGTAATAACAACAGGTTACAATTATCGAATTACAATAGATTGTAACCCGATAATTGTAACTGGTTAGGGCGTTTTCGGCGATCCAAAAATCGCCGGAAACGCTCTAGAGAATTTCGCAGGCCTGATCAAAGTCAAGCCGCGGGTTGCGGGCATAAACGCCGGAGACATCGCCATATCCAACGGCGCACAGGAAGTTGGATTTAAGCGTTGTACCGCTGAAAAACGCGGCGTCGGCAATGGCATTATCGAAACCCGACATTGGCCCCGTATCAAGGCCAAGCGCGCGCGCCGCTAGAATAATATAGGCCCCTTGCATGGATGAATTACGAAACGCGTTAGCATGGGCCTTGTCCGGGTTGTCCCGCAGCATCGGACTGACGTCCTTATGAGCGAACAAAACCGGCAGTTGCTCATAAAATGCGGTGTCATACGCCAGAATCGCAACCACCGGCGCACCTTCGACTTTAACCTGGTTGCCCGGACTAAGGGCTGGCAATAGTCGTTTGATGGCAGCATCCGAGCGTAAAAATTTGACCCTTAACGGGCAGCCGTTAAACGCCGTCGGCCCCAGTTTGACAACATCATAAAGCGCCCGTAATTGATCATCCGTCACCGGTTTATTTAACCACTTGTTATGGGACCGGGCTTGGCGGAACACGATATCAAGTCCGTTGTCATCAAGCCCCGCCGTGCGCTGGCGCACATCTTCGATCTCGGCCTGCGCAGCCCTGGCTTGTGGGGTGGTTAAAAGTACATCGTCAACCATGGTGCTCGGCCGCCGCTTCGTCAGCAATGGGATTACTGAGCACCCCGACTTGTTCAATATCAATTTCGCAAATATCTCCTGGTTTCATCCAGAGCTGTGGGGTGCGGGCGTGGCCGACACCGGACGGCGTCCCCATGACGATTAAATCGCCGGGCTCTAAGGTCATGCATTCGGTCAACAATTCAACCGTTTCTGCAACATCAAAAATCATATTGTCAGTGTTGGAGTCCTGCAGAACTTCCACATTGAGGCGGGTCTGGATCCGCAGCCCGGTGCATCCAGCCGGTAATTCGTCAGCAGTGACATATTCAGGCCCAAAGGCGCCGGTACCATCAAAGTTTTTGCCAATTGTCCATTGACTTGTCAGGCGTTGGTAATGGCGGATCGAGGCATCATTAAATACAGAATAACCTGCAATCACTGACAATCCGTCTTCGCGCTTAACGTGACGCGCTGTGGTCCCGACGACGGCGACCAGTTCCGCTTCATAATCCAGTTGCTCTGACACCCGCGGCCGGATAATCGGTTGACCATGACCGATCAAAGATGTCGCACCGCGCATGAAAAATGAAGGGTATTCCGGTTTTTCATGGCCGCCTTCTGCCGCATGAGCATAATAATTCAGGCCGAGACATATGATTTTTCCGGGCCGTGCGACCGGCGGCAGGACTGTAATCGCCGCCTCGTCGACCAGCGCCTCAAGTGCAGACGCCGCAGCGCCGCCAAGGGCACTCAGCTCAGATGTATCAAGAGGCAATATATCCGCAACATCACTGTATGTGCGATCTGCGATCCGCGACAAGTCAACCAGTCCTTCTGTCGTCCGCAGCCCCAGTTTTGTCTCACCATTTTGTCTAAAGGTGGTAAAGCGCATCTGTCCCTCTCAATATTTAACGGCGGTATTCACTATAAATATCCCATCACCGGCGATTGTCAATCAAATCGCAATAATGTTATTATCTTCAATAATATCGATTTAATTGTAATTTATCAGGTAAATTCGACTACGCTTTATTACCACTATATTTGATGAGGAGAACACCAATGGCAGACAATACCTTCGGCTGGGCGGACAAGATCAGGGATGTCCGTGAGAAGGGTGTGCTGGGCATGCAACTTTATGCCGTCATGACCGAACCCACGGGGTCTCCGGGTGCGAGCGGGAGTGACCATATGCAACCGATCATTGATAACATTGGCCCCCATCTGGCTTATCAAAAACAACTCGAACTGGATGGTATAATGTTTGCCGCGGGACCCTTTGCGGACGACAGGCAAGAAAACTGGTCGGGTGCCGGCATGGTTATCATCCGCGCTGACTCGCTTGATCAGGCCAACGAGATTGCGGCCGCCGACCCCATGCACAAAGCGGGCGCGCGAACATATCGCATCCGCCCCTGGCTGCTTAATGAAGGGTCACTCAATTTGCGGATTACCTATTCCGACGGAAAGCGGGAAATTTCTTAACCACGATCCGCCGGGCAATTGTGGTGGCGCTTAACCGGCGCGAACTTTTGAGACAAAAATATCGACTTCTGATTTCAGTTTGGTCGACTGCTGTGACAAATCATTTGCCGCAGACAAAACCTCTCCCGCAGAAGCACCGGTCTCCCCGGCCGCTGATGACACGTCCTGGATATTCTCCGACACCTGAGCGGTTCCCTCCGTCGCCTGACTAATATTTCGGGCAATTTCCTGGGTTGCTGCGCCTTGTTCTTCTACCGCCGCTGCGATCGAAAACGCAATGCCGCTAATTTGACCGATGGTTTGCGAAATGCCGCCTATAGCGTCGACTGATTCTTTCGTAGCCGACTGAATGTCGCCGATTTGATTGCCGATCTCTTCCGTCGCTTTTGCCGTTTGATTGACAAGATTTTTAACTTCGGATGCAACAACCGCAAATCCTTTACCCGCTTCACCGGCGCGGGCCGCTTCAATCGTTGCGTTTAGAGCGAGTAAGTTGGTTTGTTCGGCAATATCGGTGATCAACGATACAACTTCGCCAATTTTATTCGCAGCATTGGCCAGTCCCTGGACCATCGTATTGGCCCGCTCCGATTCAGAAACTGCCGAGTCGGCTATTGTCGTTGACTGCTGCACCTGACGGCTTATCTCGCCGATAGAACTTGATAATTCTTCCGCTGCCGATGCCACCGTCTGGACGTTAACAGACGCTTCCTCAGACGCTGCAGAAACCGCTGTCGCCTGGGTTGTTGTCTGTTCGGACGCCGCGGTTAACGATTGCGCGGATGACTGTAACTGGTTGGACGCCGCCGACACCGTTTCAACGACGCCGCCAACAGAGACCTGAAATTCATCGACCAGTTTGTTGAGGGCTGCAGCGGCGGCTTCTTTAACCCGCTGATCCGTCGCCACCTGTTCTTCTTCCAACCTGATCACATTTTCCGCATTGGCTTTAAACACCTCAACAGCGCCCGCCATTGCCCCAATTTCATCAGATCTACCCTGCCCTGAAATTTCAGCAGACAGGTTTCCATCGGCAATTTCTGTCATTGAGTGGGTGATTTTGGTTACGCCGCTGGAGATATTTTTACCAATCGCAACGCCGACGCCAAGGCCAGCTAAAATGCCAAGCCCGCCAACGATCAGCATCAGGCGAATGCCCGATTTTTCTTCCTGCAGCGCATGTTCGGCGGATATTTCAGTGAACTTTTCAAGCTCCAGCAGAAGGCCTTCAAGTTCGTGATCGAGGGCTTCCTGTTCATGTTCAATTGTTTTAACCAGTTCATCCACACCGCTCGCATCGCCGTGCTCAATCGCCTTTAAAACCTTGATCGCGTGTTCTTCATAACTGTGGTGCTCACCTTCGATCTTTTTGAGCATCGAGAGCACATGTTCAAACTCTTTCCGCGACGCGTCCGTGGTAGCATGTTCAATCGCTTGTTCCGCAAGCGCTTCACCGTCCTTGATTTCTTGATCGACTTTGTGGGCAAGCTCTTCAAATTTCTTTTCGTCGCGGGCGAAGTCGGTCGCTGCAGTAACGCCCTTGGCCCGCAAAGCGCGTTCAAGCAAGATCGCCTGCTCCAGCTGGTGCAACGTTATCGCCGTAACGGTTTCTGTAAGGGGGATATCCTGGTGTGCGATTTCTTCCAGTTCATTGCCAACTAGGGACATTTTGTAAATCCCTACGCCCGCCACGGAACCACCGGTCAGGGCAATAAGCGCAACAATCATATAAATCTTCCGCACGATCGACATATCTAAATTCCTATCTTCAATCCGCAACGTTTAGTAGAGAATTTCACCGGCAAACCCTAAGTTGAAGATGTTGCATTAATATTAAATTCATATTAAGGCCATGTTAAAACCTGTTACAAATACCGATTAGCAAAATTTACCGGACTCAAGCGATACCCACTGCTTGCACCTTATGTTAACTGATAGTAAGTTGCGCGCGCTCGCACAGGCATACGCACCCGTAGCTCAGCTGGATAGAGCGCCGCCCTCCGAAGGCGGAGGTCACTGGTTCGACTCCAGTCGGGTGCACCATTCTTTTCAATGAGTTAACAGATTTAGAACGCATCACTCTTTGCGCTTGGTCACCCTTAGGTGACCCCGGTGTCGTTGCGCTTAATTTGCGAGTATCCCGCTTCAACTCGGGCCGGCCGAATTTTTCTGCTCCCATAATCGCCGGATTCTGTACCCTTATTAACTGGACTGGGATTTGAGATATCAGAAAATCCATCTGATTGAGGCAGATTTAAGCGCACGAACGCCTTAACTATTTTTGCGTACAATGGCCTCTATAAGAAAACAAAAAAAGGCAACAAAGGACCCGGCGCGCCTTGGATCACCATTTCTTGGCTCCGGCAGGTCCCCTGCCCTTAACCTCCGCTGTTCCAAGTGTCCTATACGCGCTCGATTATGACCGCCGTACCCAACAAACCGGCCGAAATATGGCCGATCGTTTTTCGGCGTTGTTTAGCCGAAAACGGTCATATGGTAATAAGTCTCTTCCCTGCCGCAAAAACCTGCGTCCATAACAGTATGTTTACGGATTTGCGGAGACCGGTCGGCCAAAAAGGGTCTTCTTCAATGAGTTTTTGTACTTCGCTCTCATTGCCCAACTCGACGATCCAAATTCCACCAGCGGCAGAGCCATTCTGAGCTTTTAACGGACCGGCGGCTTCTACAGTTGTAGCGTACCGCTCTAGGAATGCGAGATGATCAGGCATGTATTTGGTTCGTACTTCAACACCGATCTCAGGATTGTCTTCAAACAGCACAATAAACTTCATTTGGGGTTCCTTTTTTCAATCTACATTTATCCTAGAATCATATATATGCAGATTGAAGCAGCGTATTTGCATAGTTATACTGCAAATATGCAGTTAAAAAATTGGAATGATTTACGTTATTTACTCGCCGTGAAGAGAGGTCATACCTTGACTGCCGCAGCCCGCTTGATGGGTGTTGATGATACGACAGTGTCGCGGCGATTGTCCGTTCTTCAATCTACAACGGGCGTTCAACTTTGTAGCCGCCTGCCTGGTGGTTCGATCCAACTTACGGCTCATGGTGAATTGATTGCTCATCGCGTCGAAAACATGGAACATGAGATTGAGCTTATTGGAGAAGTACTTAACCCTGATCGGCAAGAATGTGTTGGATTAGTTCGGCTGACATCAGTTCCTATACTGGTCAATCGCCTTTTGACGCCTCACATCGACATGCTTCTTACCGCCCATCCGAGACTAGACATTGAACTTGTGCCCGAAAGTCGCGATTTGAGCCTGACGCACCGCGAGGCTGACATCGCTGTTCGCCTTGCTCGGCCAACAACCGGCGGAACCAATGTGAAAGCGCGACGTATCGGATACCTCGATTATTCCGTTTATGCTTCGTGCGAATATTCTATAGAGGAAGCATTGAGGCTGCCGTGGATTACCTATGAAGAAGCGATGGCGCACATCCCACAAGCCCAATGGATTGCCAGAACCATGAACGGGCGAACGGATAAACTTTCCGGCCTAAGGGTCCACGATACGGAAACAGCTCTTGAAGCTGTATTAGCGGGGCTCGGAAGAACGTTACTTCCCAATGTAATTGCAGGCCCAGAAAATCGTCTTGTTCGTCTGAGTATGGAAGATAAAGCAGAACCTCCAGCACGCGAATTATGGCTGCTTGCGCATGCGAATCAGTTTGAATTACGAAGGATCAGAGCAGTAATCGAATGGATTGAAAATTTAGTAGACCTGACGGTTAAAAAATGACTGCAACGGGTCAACAACAGTCGAAATGACTGGCGTAAAATACCAACCTTTATGTGCACGATAACGGCCAACAGCCATAGCCGCTGCTCTTTCAAGTATTTTAAGCGGGCGAACGGGATATGAGCGTTGGGTTTTGGGGCCGGTGTTTGTCCGTTCACGGTATGTTTATTTGCCATTTTGAATAATAGCGATGGACCGTCGCCCCTAGCGGAGTGATCGTTTTCGCTCCGCGAAAGCCGACACTTTATTGGGCGGCGTAAGCTATCGCTATCCCCCGGAGGGCCTTGAAGTTGTTCGGAAGGAACCGTCACCCCTTAGCCGAGAAATTCGAGATGTCCCTAACGGGAGATCGTTCCGTAGGTACGACTCATATGCGGGGCGGCGATCCATACTCAAAGGATCGCCACCCGAAACATACGCAAAAATACTCAAATATACGAATTTTGGGCGTTTTGGAGAATTTCTTCGCCGAAAAATGTTGAAAACCTGCGGTTCTCGAATTCTAGAAAATGTGTATTTTTGTGCACATTTGCAGTAAATATAACGAAAATATACGCATTTTACCCGGGCACAGTGTGACGTTGAACCAATTTTCCGGGCCTTAATCCGGGATAACTGCCGTTGCCTGAATCTCCAGCTTCGCCCTGTCTTCAATAAACCCACTGACTTCAATGACGGCCATAACGGGGTAGTGACGACCAATGATCGCGCGGTAGGCGGCACCAATTTCTTTTAGAGCCGACAAATATTCCGTTTTGTCACTGATAAACCAGGTCATGCTGACGATGTGTTCAGGTTTTGCATCCGCCTCACTTAAGAGGGCAACAATATTGAGCAGCACCTGACGGAATTGACCGGCGAAATCATCGGTCTCAAATTCCTCCTTTTCGGTCCATCCAACAATTCCGGCAAGGTAAACCGTCGTTCCACGGGCGACGATGCCGTTGCTATACCCTTTGGCTTTCGGCCAGCCCGGTGGTTGAAGGTATTTAAATGCATTATTTGTCATGGTGGCTGCCTTATTCAATCTCGAATTTTGTCCGTATAAACGCCGGCCATTCTTGTTTGGTTGCCGTATCCAGATTAACGCAAACGAGTGTCATATCAGCGGCGCAGCGCAGTTCCCCGGCGCAACTGCCTGTGATGGTGCAATTAAGACTGCTGGTGCCGACCCGGTTTACGGTAAGTGTAAATTCGACAATATCCTCCAGTCTGCTCATGGTTTTGAAGTCGGTTTCTATTCGCACCAAGGGCACACCGAGACGAAGGGTGGTATGAAGGCGGTTAAAACCAACCCCGATCACCGCTTCGAACCATTGTTCGACAACAAGGTTGAACATCTCGAAATAGCGTGGATAAAAAACAATGCCCGCCATGTCGCAGTGCTGAAACCGGATGGTTATGGGAAGGGTATATGCCATCAGGAACTCTTAAGCTTAAAGCGTTGAATTTTTCCGGTTTGTGTTTTCGGAATATCGCTGCGGAACTTGATAGAGCGCGGGTACTTGAACGGCGCGATGACCGCCTTCACGTGATCCTGCAGAGTTTTTTTCATGTCGTCACTGGGGTCAAAGCCTTCTTTTAGAACAACATGGGCTTCGACGATCATACCGCGCTGCTCATCCGGGACGCCTATAACGCCGCATTCAAGCACACTGTCATGGTGCAACAGCGCTTGCTCTACGTCCGGTCCGGCGATGTTGTAACCCGATGAGATAATGATGTCATCAGAACGGGCAGCGAAATGAAAATTGCCGTCTTCGTCTTGCGAAAAACTATCGCCTGTAAGGTTCCAGCCACCCGATACGTAGTTTTGCTGTCTGTCGTCTGCCAGGTACCGGCACCCTGTTGGCCCGCGCACGGCAAGGCGGCCAATGTCGCCGCGCGGCAACTCAATCATGTTATCGTTAACAACCCTCGCTTCGTATCCGCCGACGACCTGTCCGGTAGAACCGGCCTTCGCATTATCCAGGCGGTTGGAAATGAATATGTGCAAAAGCTCTGTAGCGCCGATACCATCCAACATAGGTTTTCCGGTTTTTTTCACCCAGTCATCAAAAATAACGCCGGGCAGCGTTTCTCCGGCAGATACGGCGCAGCGGAGCGACGACAGATCAGCGCCTTCATCCATGGCCTCCAACATCACCCGGTAGGCCGTTGGCGCAGTAAAACAAACCGATGCCTTGTAGGTTTCGATGATCTTGATCATCTCCGGCGGCGTCGCACTTTCAAGCAACGTTGCCGTTGCACCAAAACGAAGCGGAAAAACGGCCAGACCGCCAAGTCCGAAGGTAAACGCCAATGGCGGCGAGCCGACAAACACGTCATCAGGCGTAACGCCAAGTACTTCTTTCGCATAACCATCGGCAATGATCAGCAGATCGCGGTGAAAATGCATGGTTGCTTTTGGGCTTCCGGTCGTGCCGGACGTAAACCCGAGCAGCGCCACATCATCGCGCCCGGTTTTGACGGCATCAAAGATGACCGATTTTCCAAGCGCTATACGATCAAGCTCGGCGTCGTGATTGGCGGTGCCATCAAAGCCGATGATTTTCTCAAGAAAATCACTTTCTTTAGCGCACAAGACCAACTCATCCATCAAGCGGGTATCGCACAGCGCCAATGATACTTCGGCTTTATCGACGATCTTGGTCAGTTCGGCGGCGCGTAGCATCGGCATGGTATTAACAACAACGGCGCCAACTTTCGTTGCCGCCAGCCAGCAGGCGACCAGCGCCGGGTTGTTGGCAGAGCGAATAAGAACGCGGTTGCCAGGCTCGACACCAAATTCTTCAATCAGGGCATGGGCGATCCGGTTGGTCCAGTCCGTCAGTTCCTTGTAGGTGCGCAGGCGACCATTACCGATCAACGCCGTATGGTCGCCAAACCCTTTATCAACCATGTGATCCGTCAGGATTTCACCGACATTCAGAAATTCCGGGTAAGGGAAATTCTCCAACAGGAAATCCGGCTGATATTCTGGGTCTGGCAGGTTATCGCGGGTAAAGGTGTCTGTATGCGCTGATGGTCCCAGCATGATCAAATATTCCCGATTTGTTGACGTGCAATGATAATTTTCTGTACATCGGACGCTCCCTCATAAATGCGCAAGGCCCGTATTTCCCGGTATAGACGTTCGACAACTGATCCCGTTCTTACCCCGTCCCCGCCATGAATTTGAACGGCCTTGTCGATAACGCTCTGGGCGCTGTCCGTGGCGTAAAGTTTTGCCATTGCCGCTTCCTGGGTAATACGCTCTGCGCCCATGTCCTTGGTCCACGCGGCGCGATATACCAGCAGGGCCGATGCGTCCACATCAACGGCCATGTCTGCTATATGGCCTTGGACCATCTGCAACTCATTGAGCGGCGCGCCAAACAGATGACGCTTTTTACTGCGATCAAGCGTTACCTCAAGCGCGCGGCGTGCGAAGCCTAAGGCCGCTGCGCCAACCGTCGGCCGGAAGATATCCAATACAGACATTGCGATTTTGAAGCCGTCTCCGGCAGCGCCAATCCGGGCGCTACGGGAAATACGCACATCATTAAATTCGAGCCGCGCCAATGGGTGCGGTGCAATGACATCTAGCCGTTCAGAAACTTCAAGGCCTTGTGTGCCTGAGGGGACAAGATAGGCAGATAACCCTTTGGCGCCAGGCGCCTCGCCACTACGGGCAAAGACAACATAAATATCGGCAATACCGCCGTTCGAGATCCAGGTTTTTTCGCCATTGAGGATAATATCAGAACCGTCCGCCACTGCGTTCATCTGGATGTTTGCAACGTCAGAACCTGATGCAGGTTCGGTCAACGCAAAAGCGGGTAATGCCGTTCCGCTCCGGGTCTTTTCAGTCCATTTGCGTTGTTCGGTGGATCCAAACAAGGTGATGGCCCCCATGCCAAGTCCCTGCATGGCAAAGGCAAAATCGGCCAATCCGTCATGCCGTGCCAACGTTTCGCGGATCAAGCATAACGATCGAACATCAAAACGCTCGCCCTCGTCTGCACTTGAGTATTCAAGAAATCCAGCCGCACCGAGATCATTTACCAACATCTTGCAGGCTGCATCTATATCGCCATGATCAACTGGCAGATTGTTCTCGCACCATGCCTCCAGCCGGGTCGCCAACTCACGATGGCTGTCGCCAAAAAATGGCCAATTTAGGAATGTTTTATCCGCCATCAGTTTCCCTCAAACACGGGTTTTTGTTTAGCGACAAAGGCATGATACGCCCGCGCGAAATCTTCCGTCTGCATACAGATTGCCTGAGCCTGCGCTTCGGCTTCAATCGCCTGATCCGGAGACATGTTCCATTCGTGATTAAGTTGGGTTTTGGTGATGCCGTTGGCAAAGGTTGGGCCGCTGGCAATCCGTTTCGCCAACTTAAGAGCTTCAATTTCAAGATCCTCTGCAGTGTGTAGTGAATTGAAAAACCCCCAGTCACGTCCTTCGTCCGCAGACATTGTGCGGCCTGTATATAAAAGATCGGCCGCCCGTCCCTGCCCAATGATGCGGGGCAAAATTGCGCAGGCGCCCATATCACAGCCGGCCAAACCTACCCGGGTAAAAACGAAACCCGTTTTGGCCCTCGGAGTCGCCAGACGTAAATCAGACGCCATTGCGATAATCGCGCCAGCGCCGACGCAAATCCCGTCGACCGCGGCAATAATTGGTTTACCGCATCCAATCATTGCTTTCACCAGATCTCCGGTCATGCGGGTAAAAGCCAGGAGCTGTTTCATATCCATTTTGACGAGTGGGCCAATAATGTCATGAACATCCCCGCCCGAACAAAAATTTCCACCATTTGAGGAAAACACCACTGCACCAACATCGTCGTTATAAACCAGGTTCCGAAAGGTGTCGCGTAATTCGGCATAACTCTCAAACGTCAACGGGTTTTTCCGCTCGGGTCGATCAAGGTTAATGACGCCAACCGCTCCGTCCATACGCCACTTAAAATGTTCCGGAGTGAAATCAGCCATCGAATTCATCGTTGTCATCCTTATGTTTCAGTCGCCGGAATACGTCTGCGAGGGCATCCAAATCCCCGCCGCCCAGTTCATCAAAAATGTCATTGACCAGATGGGCATGTTGATCCGCCATTTGCAGGAATGATTTTTGGCCGCTCTCCGACAAACAAACTAATGTCGAGCGCCGGTCATTTTTGACCACAACCCGCTGAACCAAACCATCCGCTTCAAGCCGATCGACGATGCCGGTTACATTTCCGTTTGAAACCAAAAGCTGTTTCGACAGCGCGTTCATTTTTAATCCCTGTTCAGCCCGATAGAGAGCGGCAAGAACATCGAAGCGGGGCAATGTGGTATTAAATTTTTCGCGCAACATATCGCGCAACTGTGTTTCCGTCGTTCGCGCCGTCCGCAGTAGGCGTATCCACATCCGCAAACGACGTTTTTCAATCGGTGCATCTGCGTTTAATGCGGATTTATTCATACTTCTCCTCCAGATATTGAAATCGCCTGGCCATTCACCGACCTTGCGCTTGCCCCGCATAACCACATCGCCGTCTCGGCAACTTCATCCGGCTGAATTAATCTTCCCTGCGGATTGTTGCTGGCCAATGCGGACCGGGTATCTTCTTCACTTTTTCCGGTTTTTTCCATAATTGTCGCGACGGACCGATCCGTCATTTCCGTCTCAAGGAAACCTGGGCAAATTGCATTAACAGTGACATTTGTTTTTGCTGTTTCGAGTGCAAGTGATTTTACCAATCCGACAACGCCGTGTTTTGCTGCTGCGTAAGGTGCGACGTAGGGGTATCCCTTAAGCCCTGCGATTGACGCAATTGCGATCAGCCGCCCGTCCCCCTTAGGCATTTGGCGCAACCCTTCGCGCAAGGTTAAAAACGCACCCGTCAGGTTTACGGCGATCATTCGATGCCAGGCTTGCATATCTGTTTTGACGAATGGGGCACTTTCGGATGCCCCCGCATTAGCAATAACGAAGTCACAAGGGCCTGCCGTTGCGAACATGGTCTCAATGGATTTTTCGTCAGTTACATCTGCAACGACACTTGAAATTTGTTTGTGAACGCCGGTGATGTTGTTAAGCCGCTCTTGCGACCGACCTGATATCCAGACTTTGGCGCCAGCGACCAAAAAAGCCCGCGCCATTGACGCGCCAACGCCGCCGCCGCCGCCTGTGATGAGAACGGTTTTACCAACGAATTCGTTCATGCCCGCACCACCATTACCTCAGCGCGCTCAGCCAGGCGATACATCTGGTCCCGTCCAGCGAGATAGGGGTCGGGCCATTTAACTGTTTGTTCGCCAAAAGCCGCTGCGGCATGCAGCGTCCAATAGGGGTTTGCCAGATGAGGCCGTGCCAGACACACAAGATCAGCGCGCCCCGCCATCAAAATTGAATTCACATGATCGGGTTCATAGATATTGCCAACGGCCATCGTTGCCGCGCCCAACTCATTACGAATTCTATCGGAAAACGGAACCTGAAACATGCGGCCGTAAATGGGTTCTGCATCAGTTGATGTTTGCCCCGAAGAGACATCAATAATA
>WASW01070666.1_pt1 | contig 12513 bp, 9 predicted proteins | sample 5698521 | NCBI WGS metagenome assembly WASW01 (sample SAMN11175560, study PRJNA528189) | sponge metagenome | isolation source: marine sponge | host: Leucetta | place: Antarctica: Western Antarctic Peninsula, King George Island | collected 2013-01
GTTGCAACAATTTCGGCACCGCAAAGACCGGTCCGATTCCCATCTCATCCGGCTCGCATCCTGCAACCGCCACGCCTCGATAAGCGCCCAGTGGACTCAGCCCTTTTTGTTCTGCCAATTTGCTGTCCATCAACACAGACGCCGAGGCGCCATCGGACAATTGACTGGCATTTCCAGCAGTAATCACACCCCCATCTCGAACAGCCTTCAAACTTTGCAATCCTTCCATGTCGGTACTTGGCCGATTGCCCTCATCTTTCTCCAACAAAACTTCTTGCTGGATCGTTTCTTCCGTTTCCTTATTGAAAATAACTTTTGTCGAAGGCATCGGCACGATTTCATGATCAAATTTGCCAGCCTCCTGTGCGGCCGCAGTCCTTTGTTGACTTTGGAACCCATATTCGTCCTGTGTTTCTCGACTGATATTGTAGCATTTGGCAACCATTTCCGCGGTATCAATCATTGGCATGTAGGCGGCTCCAGAGATTTTGAGCACATTTGGATCGGCGGCTCTATAGCGATTTTGATGCTCATTTTGAACTAAACTGATCGACTCCAAACCTGCCCCCACCACAATTGGCATGCCATCATGGATGATTTGTTTGGCCGCTGTTGCAATGGCCATCATCCCGGAAGAACATTGGCGGTCGATACTCATTCCCGACGTAGTGACAGGCAAACCAGCGACAGTGGCCGCGGTTCTCCCGATATTGTATCCAGAAGTTCCTTGTTGGACAGCACAGCCCATGATGACATCATCGACTTCTTCTGGCTCAATTCCGGCTCTTTTGACAGCTTCACGAATCGCATGGCCGCCCAGCGTTGGCGATTCGGTATCATTGAAGGCGCCCCGATAGGCTTTTCCAATGGGTGTTCTGGCAGTTGATACGATGACAGCTTCTTTCATGGTTCCCCCTGATTGGTGGTGATAATTTAAATTTTAAATTGGTTGACCTTGTCCATTAACACTTCAGCTACACTGCTCAGATTTTCGATTGTCTCACTGATTTCATGAGTAGCCAGAGAAAGTTCTTTCATCGATTCTTCATTACTATCGCTCAAAGTGGAGATAAGCTCTGCTTTTTTGGAGATGTCGAAAATGCTTGTTTCTTGCCCTGAAATTGCCGAAAATAACGAATCAATATTTCCTGTAACATTATGAACTTCATGAATGATTTGTTGTAATGATTCACGCGTTTCTTTAATCACAATGTTCCCTTCATCAACACTATGTCTGCTTTCCTCTACTAATTTTTGTATTTCAATCACAGATTCTTGGCTGCGTTCGGCTAAATGTCTGACTTCCTCAGCGACAACAGCAAACCCTTTTCCACGCTCACCTGCCTTAGCAGCTTCGATAGCAGCATTCAGAGATAATAAATTAGTCTGATTGGCAATTTCTGTAATCATATCGATAATCGTTTCAATTTTTTTACTGCTTGCATCAATACGAACCATCACTCTGTCTGATTTTTGAGCGACCTCATCTCCTTTAATAGCCGCACCCCTTGCTTTTGAAATTTGTTCCTTTATTTCACTAATATTGCTAAATGTTTCTTTTGTTGTTTGTACCATCTTATTAACGATAGCTGTACTCTGATGGATAGTGGATGATTCTTGAGTGATCGATTTTGAAATTTTGCTAGCTGTCGAACTGATTTCATAAACACTTGACGCTAATCCTTTCGTAGATAAAGCTAGGATATCCGAGTTTTCCTTGATGTGCTTTATCATTGAAGCTAAGTTAACCTTGACAACATTCACGGACTTGATGACCATGCCAATTTCATTTTTGGATGCGGTGATGAGGGCTTGAGTCATATCACCAAGTGCCATTTTAGAAGTTATAGTGATTGTATTTTCAAGAGGGCGGACAATCATAATTTTGAGGCAGAAACCACTGATTACTACCCACACAACTAATAGAACAATTAAGGGAATAAGCAAGATCAAATAGAAATTCGCTTTCTGCTTTAGATTTTCTACCTCAGTGCCAGTTCGTTTGTTCAATAAAACAAAAAACTCATCAATCGGCTTCATAATTTTTGCTTTATCTCGATGATATTGATCATCATGCATGATGTTTCGAGCCATTTCTAAATCAGGGTTATCTTTTTTAAGTATAGTTTTCCCGGTACCATCATCATACAACCCCTTTACCGCATTCATTGCAATGGTTTCCGTTGTGACTAATCTATTAGAATTATTTTGTGCTTCAGTTAATTTCGCAAATTCTTCTTCGGCAAAACCTGATTTCTTCATTAATTCACGTAATGATACCGCCGTTGTATCTTTTCGGGGTTTTTCTCCATATTCCAAAACTAAATCCCAGTAAATTCTTGCATATTCTTCCGGTCGTGGTTTTTTCCCATTTCTAATATCCAAAATGTGCCAGTACATTTTTTCGTACTTTTCATCTTGAGTCACGACATAAGCCCTAGCAAATCTCGTCAAATCGTCAGAACTTTGGCGAAGCTCATCTGCCAGTAGATAGGATTGATAACGCACTGCTTGGCTTTTGTTCAGGTCAACTTTATGATTAAACAACCGCAGAGCGAGAATTCCTAAACTGATAAGTATCAAAATAAAAATTAAACTCATTGCTCCTAGAAATTTTTTAATAGTCATCCAATACCTTTTAAATCTGGTAATAAAATATGGCTTTTCATAAACCCTACTAGATCGACCTTCCGATTTTCGTTCAGATCTTTACTTTACTTCCTCCTCTTTGGATTTTACGGTAGATGCGGTGGCACCTTTCTTGACACTTTCTTCAGCACTATCGCCATACCCTCTTTCGACATAAACACAATTTTTATCCATTGTAATATTTCCAGGAGCCTCTTCGACGTGTAAGAATTCCTCTGAGCCTTCAAAACTCAAGACATCCTTTTTTTTAATGGAAGACACATCCGCCGTGGTGTCAATAGAACCATCACTCTGCTCAACGCCGAGACAAATGATTCGTTCGATTTTATTAAATGCTTTCGACGCAACAAATTTGGTTTTTGTGCGGTTTTTTTTTCCTTTTTTGAAAGTCTCTTCATCACTTTCTTTGGCACAGCCCAATAAAACAAAACATAATAAAATCACCCATAGTCGTTCCATATTTCTTTTCCTGATGCGCCCCTTCCTCAGAATCACATTTCGAGAAAGGTTCTAAAAATTAACAAATTCCATAAGTTGTGATCGATCTGTGTCTTAAACAGCATAATTACACAAGCACACCTATTTTGAAAAGTTATTATTAGAGGGTTTGTCAAAAACTTCCAAGGATATTCATTCCGCCATCATGAGCCACCGCATTCAATTCATATTTCAGCAAAAGGAGATCTTTTCTGAGTCGTTTTTTGTTGAAAAAAATTAGAAAACCAAATAAATTCCAATCTATTTTATTGGCTTCCCGATTCAGGGATTTTTTGAAAACTTCTCATGATGATTGACAAATGTCGGATTCTCCCGCAGGCTTGATTCTTCCTTATGAAGCAGCCTTTCCCAAAATTTCGCCTGATGCCTTTATTGCTCAAAACGCTGTTATCATTGGCGATGTTGAGATTGGTTCCCAATCAGGCATTTGGTATGGATGTGTCATCCGGGGGGATGTGAATGAGATTCGGATTGGGGAGAGAACCAATATTCAAGATGGCACGGTGCTCCATGTTTCCGGCAATGGGCAGGGCACGTATCTTGGAAATGGTATCACAGTTGGGCACATGGCATTGGTTCATGCCTGCACGGTTGAAGACGATGCTTTTATCGGAATGAAGGCTTGCGTTATGGATGGTTGCTATATTGAAAGCGGCGCAATGGTTGCGGCAGGCGCTCTGGTCACTCCTGGAAAACGAGTCAAATCCGGAGAACTCTGGGCAGGAAGCCCGGCACGCTATAAACGGCATTTAACCGAAGACGATAAAAAAACCGCTATCTATATTGTTGAGCATTATGTCGAATTAGGCCAGCAATACGCATCACGTTTTAAAAATTCCCCCTGAGCACTTTTCTTTGAAACTACCATTGCAATAAAACCCACTCTGAGCAAAACCCCGGCCCCATTGCCATCAGCATCCCATATTCTCCCGATTGGGGAGAAGACATTTCCATTGTTTCTTTGAGCACTAAGAGGACCGAAGTGGAGGAAAGATTGCCAATTTCCTTGAGGGTTTGCCAGCTCCATTTCAATTGTTCTTTGGAAATTTTTAAAGTTTCCTGAAGCGCTTCCAGGACTTTTGGCCCGCCTGGGTGACAGATGTAGTGGTGAATTTGTTTCAAGGATAAATTCGCTTCTTCGAGAATGCGAGTCACATCTGTTTTAGCATGAGTCTTGACCATGTTAGGAACTTTGGGGCTGAGGACAATTTTGAACCCCTCATCCACAATATCCCATCCCATGATCCGCTCCGTATCGGGATAAAAAGAAGACAAGGTTTTTAAAATCTGAGGCCCCTTCAAATCAACATTCCTGCCAGCAATTACCACGGCGGCCGCTCCATCTCCAAATAGCCCCGTTCCGACAATATTGGAAATACTCCAATCATCTTTTTGCATCGTCAAAGAACACAGTTCAACAGAGAGAAGAACCGCAATCTGATCTGGATAGGCTTTCACATAATCGGCCGCCCTCGCAATCCCGGCCGCCCCTCCTAAACACCCTAAACCAAAAAGAGGCGTGCGCCGAATAGTTGGCTTCATTTTCAAACGATTGATCAATCGCGCATCAATGCTAGGAACCGCAATTCCAGTGACCGACGTGAAGAATAAATGATCGACCTGATCCGGTTTCAAACCGACCGCCTCCAGCGCGTTGAGAAGAGCTTTTTCTCCTAAATCAAGCGCATGAGTCACGTAAGCCTCATTCCTTGCTTTGAAGCCTTCCAATTCGGCCAATTCTTCAATTGTGATACAAAAACGCCGGGAACCGACTAAAAGGTTTTGGTGAAACAAACGCAAGCGATCCAAATTAAAATACCGCCTTTTTTTCCAACCAGCCAGGAGGGCGTCAGTCAATTCTTGCTGACTGTATTCATTGGTGGGAAAAGCCGTTCCAATAGAAGCAATTTTCATAATCTTCCTGTTGTTGATCGATTCGTTGAGAGATACATTTGCTTGACAAATGGGACTCAAGGAGGCTTTCGCCAATGGCGCACATCATAGATGATTTTCCTCAGTTATAGTATCCCTTTTTAACTGAAGCAGTGCCTTATCACGAAGAACTTTTAGGACGCCAGAGTTGGATTTCTCGGGAGATGGTCAGATTGTCCTCATCACGAGCAAAGAGGAGGATCTGATTGTGCCCTTCTTTGAGATTGAGTGTGGTGGCAAAAGGAAGAGTCGCCGTTGGTTTTTTTCCCATATTGGTTTGAAAAAAGATTTTCCGCTCATTTAAAAAAACAAACATATCTTTCAACTGCCGATCATCCCGCGCAATCCCTTTCAATTCAATTTTCTTCTTGAGTGTCACTCTGTTGACGACCTGATTCTTGCCAACTTCAAAATCAATTTCAGGAGCCTGATAAAGACTTCCCCTGGGGAGCATTTTTCTTTCTGAATCAAACAAATAGACAAGATCGCTTCCGCTCAAGACTTCATTTTGTATTTCAATGAGGAGTTTGAAAGCAAGCTTGGCATCCTTCAAAAGAGCGTCTTTTTTTAAGCCTTTCTTTTTCATCTGAAACAACAACACCGCGGATTTTTCCTGTTGCGGCGCCAACGGCCCAAGAACAACGCGGCTTCGAGATAAGAGCACCTCAGGTTGAATACGATCTTTTTTCAATAAAACAATGGTCTTCTCTGACCCTCCGTTTCCAATATTTTTGACCTTGAGCCGGAAAGCAATTTTTTCTTCAGCTTGGATGATTTGATCGCCATTCCCTTCGGATCCTAAACGCCCGTCATCAATCAATTCTAGACTGAATTCAAAGCGCGGAGAAGGGAGCGCTTGCGTCGCTAGAAAAATTTGATGAGAAGCCTGTTTTTTCATTTGATGATCAACAAAGTCAAAATCAACGGCATGGATGCTATTGACCATACTTTTCGGGAGTTTCACTTGAAAATAACGAGTTTGAGAGGCTCCCGGAGCCAAATACCCCACCGGGAGTTCACGACGATCAAAAACAGGATGGTCGCTTTTCGTCAAAGCTAATAAGCGACTCACCGCAAATTTTCCGACATTTTTGACGGTGATTTGAAAGCGTACCTGGGAATCTACAGGAATCACGAGAGGTGCTGGAATCCAAGTTTTCCCGTCGGATGATTGCCATTCTGTCTGGACATTGACTTCCAACTGGACGGGTTTTTTAGAAGGGCTGAGTTGCCAATCTATCTGGTGTTTCTTCAATTCCTGCACAATGCGTTGATCTTGGGATTTTTCTAAGTTTTGCTGCACTTCCAAAGCGGCTCGCAGTGGGGATTGTCCCGGATTACTTTGGTACTGGGCCAGGATTTTCTGAGCAAGCTGGACAAAGAAATCTTTTTTCAAAACTTCCTTGAGATTTTGGAACTTAGTTTCAGTCGATTTTTCATTGAAGGTCAGATACGGTAAAAAAGCTGCTGGCTTTTCTGGTTGATCTTTTCCTTGAAAATGATGAACAAGGTTCTTTTCTTGCCGCTCTTCACGTCGAATCAATTGCATTCGATCTTTGGAAATCAGGACCGGATAAAGTTCAATATCAGGAGAAACGCCGACAGACTGAATAGATTTGTTGCCGGGAGTGAGATATTTGGCAACCGTCAATTTCAATGCCGATTCATCCTGAAGCTGCCAAATAGTCTGGACTGACCCTTTTCCAAAAGTCTGTTCTCCCAGTAAAATGGCCCGTTTATTATTTTTTAAAGCGGCCGCGAGAATCTCTGAGGCGGATGCGCTCCCATTATTGATCAAAATGATCGTCGGCAAACTCAACAGCTTTTCATCACTCAAGCCCCAATGCGATTGATATAAGCTCGAATTATTTCGATTCCCGACCGTGGAAACAATCGTCTTTTTTTCTGGAAGAAACTGATCCGAAGCTTTGACTGCTTGATCCAATAAACCGCCTGGGTTGTTTCTAAGATCAATGATCAATCCTTGCAATTTGTCCAAATTTTTTAATTTGGAAGCCAGATCTTTATTCGTACTTTCTTGAAAGTTTTTGATTTTTATATAACGAATCCGCGTTTGATTTTCTGTCAGATCGAGAGATTCGACACTCTCAAGATGGATCGTTTCTCGAATCAATTCAAATGTTTCTGGTTCGTTGAATCCGGCACGGGTGATGGATAAAACGAGGGTTGTCCCGATTTTGCCTTTTAATTTATCCACCGTATCGGTCAAGTTCAAATTCTCCGTACTTTCATCGCCAATGCGCACAATGCGATCCATTGCACGAATCCCCGCTTTAGCCGCAGGAGTCCCTTCAATGGGAGCAATCACCGTGATTTTGCCTTCTCGAATCCCAACCATCAAACCCACTCCGCCAAAATTTCCACGGGTGCTGACCTGAAATTCATTGTAAATTTCTTTAGGCAAGAGCACCGAATGCGGATCGAGTTCGGAAAGCAGGCCGCGAATCAAAGCATATTCCACCCTCTGTATATCGGAAGGGGTGCTCCAGTGTGATTGGATGTACAAAATCATCCGTTGCAGTAAACGGTTCAAGTCATTCAATTGCCTCATCGGTTTCATCTTGATTTGTTGTTGTTGTGCTTCAACAACAAGCCGGAGCGACAGAGTTTGCTGATTCAAATCCAACGTGGTTTGTATTTCGGCAACCTCACGAGACAATTCATTCAGTGCTCCTGCAAGCATACGTTGGGGTTCTAAACGGATGGGATCGACATAATCCAATTGAATTCTCATCAAAACTTCCGAAATGAGCTTTGAGGGATGCGGAGTCGAGGGAACGTTCAAGGAGTTGGGCGGGTTTTGTGAAAAGGTCGATTTTGCTGAACAGGACAACGCAAAAAAGAGAGGAAACATGCTCCAGAAAACACGATAGGCGCAGATTCGGGTTCGTTTGTTGATCAGCAACACCATAAACAAGTTGTTATATTAGAGGCGATTGAGGAGGAGAAGACGACGCACAAACAACGAGATTACGGCCTTGTGCTTTGGCCTCGTATAAAGCCGCATCCCCTTCCTGCAAGAGTGCGCTCAAGGAAGGATTTTCCTCGCATATTTCAGGATAGGAAGCAATTCCTGCGCTACAAGTGATTTGTAATTCGATCTTTTCATGTCGAAATAAATATTGCTCGACATCGACTCGTATCCGTTCGCCGGTGGCATAGGCTTCCCTCATTGTTTGCCCAATCAAGCCGATGACGAATTCTTCACCACCATAGCGCGCAACAATATCATGTTGCCGGACATTTTTTTTCAAAATGTCCGCATATTGCACCAAAACACTGTCACCACACAGATGACCATAAGTGTCATTCACCTTTTTAAAATGGTCAATATCTAACATGACAATTCCAATCGGCTGTTTACTCCGCCGATTTCGTAAAAATTCTTCTTCCAAGCGGCCTGAAAAATAACGACGATTGTAAAGGGTTGTCAAAGAATCCCTAATGGCCATTTCTTCCAGTGCTTTCTGCGCAAAAAGCAAATCTTGGTTTTTTTGTTCAAGGGTCTGATTGAGTGCCTCCAGGTCAATATTTTTTTGACTCAATTGATCCATTTGACTCTTGAGGCGAACCATCACCCTGATTCGTGCTTGCAATTCCGAAGATTTGAACGGTTTTGAAATAAAGTCATGCACAATATCCAACCCTTTGAGCATCGCTTGGCTGTCTTTCAATTTTGCTGTTAAAAAAATCACAGGAATGTGAGCCATGAAGGGGTTTGCTTCCAGTTGACGGCAAATATCAAATCCCTTCTTTGCGGGAGTTTTGAGATCCAACAAAATGACATCTGGATTTTCCAAGTTAGCTTTCTTGAGAGCTTCCTTGCCATCCTGAGCCGTGATGATTTGATGTTTATCTTTTTTGAGGATAATCGAAGTCGCTTTTAAACTGTCTTCATAATCATCAGCAACGAGGATTTTCGCCATAGGATTACACAGAGTTTTTTGATTTGAGAGACGTTTGAGGTTTTTTCTCGTGATGAAAAAATTGTAAATCTTTCGGAAATTCAATGGTGATGGCCGTCCCCTGTTTTCCGTTGTTTCCAGTAGACATCCTGCCCCCTTGCCTCGTGACGGCGAGTTTGGCAAACGGTAAAAAGAGAGCTTCCAACCCATAGTCTCCAAGAGACGTTTCCATGTATTGATCAAACGCCAAATCTTGAACTTTTAACTGCTTGACCAAGGGATCCAACTCTGTTTGAATCACGACTCGCGTGTGTGTTTTTAAACGTTTCAGAACAATCACTAAACAATAATTTTCCTGAGTCTGGTGCGTCTGCAAAAAAAGATGTTCCAACGCATAAATAATCGCAATATAAAACAGAGAAACATCGACAACGGCCTGCGTTTTTTCAGCAGGAAACTGAGTTCTGATATTCAAAGCACTTTGATGATGCTCTCGTGTGAATTCGGAAATACTGCGATGGATCAAGGCAACCAAATCCTCGCTTTGCGCTTTTATCTGACAATCTTGATTGCGGATTTTGTAACTATATAATAACAGATTGGAGAATTTGTAAGCCTTCTCAAAGTAGAAATCCGCATGTCGGTTAAAATCATATTTGCCGATTTCATTTTCAGGAGTGAGAGATTGCAGATGCCGCCAAGCCTCGATTAACCGGATCGTATCTCGGAAATACCGAATCAGTGAATAAAATAACATTTCCTGTTCATGGGCCTCTTCAATTTCTTTTTCAGAGCGCCATAAACGATCCAACAATTCGGGAGAAGGGGGTCGCTTTTCATGAGATGGTTTTGCCTTGGATTGTTGCCCCGTTTCGAGGAGAACGCCCAACTGCCCGATCAATAATTCCATTAACTCTTGCTGATAAGACAAGATATTTTTGAGATTGGAAGTCACTTCAATGATTCCCAAAACCTGTTGATTCACATCGAGGATCGGGTAAATTTGCAAGAGGGCGACCTGGTGTTTTTGGTAAATCTCAATTTCTTTTTGGAATGGTTCGCAGGCCTCTCCTTCTTGCCAGAAAAAGGGTTCTTTTTTCTGAAAAACAAAGCCCGTGAGTGTCCCCTCTTCTAGTGAAAGCAGCGGAAAATCAAAGAATTTCTGATTTTCAAAATGCTCATAAGACCAACCGCCATAATAAACACGCACCGAGAGGCAGGAAAAGAATGAATTCACCCCTAACATGAAAGTTCTCACCAAGTTCTGAGCTTGAGTCTTTCCGCCACTTTCCAATCGAGCTTGCTGTAATTTTTCCAGGATGGCTTTATAATTTTGATAACACGCCAATTCCAGGTTGACGGCAATCGTGTCTTCCGTAATCTGAGCCATGTGTGATTTAAGATGATCCGATGAATGAATAAAGAAATCTGCCGTTTTGATTGATCTTTTCCACGTAGGAAGAACCAGCGATCAACTTCGCGGCAATCCAAAAATCAAAGGGCGTGCTTGTGCATTTCTAATGAAAATATTGTTTTTTTATCAGGCTTGCGATTTGCCCTTCTACAAATTAAACTGCCCATTTTTTAATCCTTTTCATACAATAACCTACCTGTTCAGGAGGTGCAACCTTAGAAGCACTGAGTCTTAGAATGAATGAACAAATGACCATGACTTGCCTCGATTTAGAAGGGGTCTTGATTCCCGAAATCTGGATTGGGTTAGCAGAAAAAACTGGCATTGCCGAATTGCGATTGACCACCCGTGATATCGCTGATTATGATGAATTGATGACAAAACGGTTGAGCATTTTAAAGGAACACCGCTTGACCTTAAAAGACATTGAAAACGTGGCAGACCGCACGGAGCCATTCGAAGGAGCATTGGCATTTTTAATTTGGTTGAAACAACACTCTGAAGTGATCATTCTTTCCGATACTTTCCGCGAATTTGCAAAGCCTCTGATGGCCAAACTCCAAGACCCCACCTTGTTCTGTCATTCGTTGCTGATCAATGAAGGGTATCAGATTCAAGATTATCGCTTGCGCCAGCAAGATCAAAAAAGAAAAGCGGTTCATGCCTTTAAAAATTTGAATTTCAATGTGATCGCAATTGGCGATTCTTACAACGACCTCAATATGCTATCGGAAGCGCATTCAGGAGTTTTTTTCCGCCCAACACCAAAAATCACACAAGACCATCCCGATTTTCCAATATGCCATACTTATCAAGAGTTAAAGCAACAACTGTGTCAAATTGCAGGATTTGCTGCGTAAACCTTTTTTATCTTCTATAAATTCCAATCCGAATAGACATTATGAATGGTCAGACAAAAAAGAATCAACCTTCAAAACAAACATGAATTACCATTACACCACCGCTGAATTGTGCCAAATCTTTGCCGGAAATTCTCGGCATTTATCGAATGAGCAAACCTTTGATCGTTTTTCCATTGATTCGAGAAAAACCCAGCCAGGAGATCTCTTTTTTGCCATTACTGGAGAAAACGCAAATGGGCACCTTTTTGTCAAACAAGCGTTGGAAAGTGGGGCGCAAGGGATTATTGCTCATCAAGAAAAATTAGCATCTGATTTTTTATCGCAAAACCCTCCTTTGATTTTAGTGGAAGACCCTAACCGGGCTTTGCGTGACTTAGCCGAAAATTATCGCCAGCGATTTTCTAAAGGACGGGTGCTGGGCATCACCGGCAGCAACGGAAAAACGTCATCTAAAGAAATTGCGGCTGATCTTTGTCGTTTTTTGACTCCCCACACCCACGCGACTGCTGGCAATCTCAATAATTTTTTTGGAGTGCCCCTCACGATTTTATCCGCCACTCTGGAAGAGGCATGGTGGATTATCGAAATGGGAACCAACCAGTTTGGAGAAATTGAGACTCTTTCCAAAATTGTCAAACCCCATTTGAGTTTGATCACCAATATTGGAGAAAGCCATTTAGAGTTTTTAGAAAACACAGAAGGAGTCGCTCGTGAGAAAGCGGGATTGTTTGCAGGAATGACACCTGGCTCCTTCACCGCAATTCCAGCAACACTGCGCCATCAAGATATTGTTTCTGATTTTGCGACGCATCATCAGATTCAACTGGTGAGTTATGGCTTCCGCCACTGGGAAACCTCCCAACCCTCAGATTATCCAGCAAAACTCCTTTCTGTTTCTCCGTCTTTCTCAGAGTTTGAATGGCTCGGTCAAAAATTCACCACCTCTCAAGGCAACCCCTTGCTGCTTGGTAATTTGCTGGGCGTTTTGACCCTGCTCCATCTCTGTGAGGTTCCGTTAGATTTGCTTTGTGAAGCGACTCAAGCATTGTCCTGGAACATCAAAGGGCGGATGCAATTTCGCGAAACTGGTTCTTTTCTCCTGGTAGACGACACTTATAATGCCAATCCGACCTCTTTCAACAGTGTGCTGGCCAGCCTGAAACAGCTCTATCCTCAACGGCGGTTATTGGTCGTGGCAGGCGCAATGGCCGAGCTTGGCCCACAAAGTCCA
>WASW01038816.1_pt1 | contig 12491 bp, 13 predicted proteins | sample 5698521 | NCBI WGS metagenome assembly WASW01 (sample SAMN11175560, study PRJNA528189) | sponge metagenome | isolation source: marine sponge | host: Leucetta | place: Antarctica: Western Antarctic Peninsula, King George Island | collected 2013-01
CTTTTCCTTATCATAAATGGATGAAGCTTCATGGATGGTAGGAATGCGCCAATCGCTGTATCCCCTTGCCTTTTTGTTGTTGGATTCTTTCATATACTCTTCGGCTTCTGAATAGGAAACCTCTTTGTCCAAATCCAGACGCGAATCATTAGCCATCCATGTCACGCTGGTTACTGAATCATAAATCGTTCCATCATCTCTTTTTAGAAATCGTGATTTTTCGTTGCCCATATTTTCCTCTCAAAAAAAATATCGGGCAGTATCTACCCGACACGCATTGGTTTTTCAAATGAAGCCACATTTTAACCTATGATGGCTTCATTTCACAACATCTAGCCTGCTCACTGTTAAAGGTATAGATCGGGACGGCGGTCTTTGAAAATTTCGTTTTTTGGATTGAGGTATTTATCCCTGGCTTTTTCGAGGTCGATGTCAACGATATGAACCTCTTCTTCGGTTTCTGATGCTCGGACAAGTATGTTTCCATCAGGGTCAACCACCTGACTCTGCCCTATGAAAGTTAGTTTTTCTCCGGGAATACGCTCTTCTTCTCCGACCCGGTCTGCCGTGATGGCAAAAATGCGGTTTTCCAGACAACGCGTGATCATAGCTTGCGGGCAATGGGGCAGGACAAGATTAGACGGATGCGCTATGATTTCCGCACCTTTTAGAGCAAGCGACCGTGCAGTTTCCGGGAAACGCCAGTCGAAGCAGATCATCACACCGACCTTTACACCGTCAAGATCAAACACCGGGGGTGCATCCGTGCCGGCATGGAAGCAGAATTTCTCAGTATCAAACAGATGGATTTTTCTGTAACGGCCAATAAAACCCTTTGGCCCTACGATGACAGAAGAATTGTAGACGCGATCATCTTCTACTTCGACCAGTCCGGCAATAAAATGTGCATTGTTTTTTTTTGCAAGGGAGATGAGGAAATTGCTAGTCATACCACTTGGAACAAGCTCTGCATAATGGTGAGCTTCATCCATACTTTTGAATCGATAGCCTGTGGCGAAAAGTTCAGGCAGAACAAATAAATCTGCTGCTTTTCCAGCCAGCATTTCTTCGATGCGATTCAGGTTGTTCTGAACGTTTCCAAACTCAGGACGGTTCTGGACGATTGCGACTTTCATAAGAACAAGGCCCTGTCTTGAAGAACCCGCTATCGAGGGGGAAAATTAGTAAAACAATAGCGAGATCGATTAATAGAGTGCATGCTGAGTACTCAAAGTTGCGAGAACTTATTTCTATATAAATGGTCGATCAAGGTTAAAGCCACCATAGCTTCTGCAATGGGTACAGCCCTTGGAGCAACACAGGGGTCGTGCCTGCCTTCGACTCTAATTCCAGCTTTCTTGCCCTGACGGGTGACGGTGTCTTGTGCCTTGTTGATTGACGAAGTCGGCTTTACAACGAGTTTCACAACGATATCCATTCCGTTTGAAATTCCGCCCAAAATGCCACCGGCATTATTAGTCGCAGTGACCACCTTTTTGTTTTTCAGAGCAAACACATCATTGCATTGCGAACCGGTCATGGTTGCCGATTGGAATCCGACACCGATTTCGACCCCTTTTACCGCAGGGATGCTCATAACTGCTTTTGCCAGGTCAGCATCGAGTCTGTCAAAAACCGGTTCGCCTAACCCGGCGGGAACCCCTTGTGCAATCACTTCGACAATGCCCCCCAAAGAGTCCCCTTTTTTTCTAGCTCGCATTATGGCGTTGACCATTTTGTCGGCCATTTTAGCATCGGGACAGCGGACGATATTATTTTCTATCTCATTGAAGTTAATGGTTTGAGCGATATTTTTGCCAACTTGCCGGGTAAAACCGATAACTTTTATTTTTTCACGCGCCAGAAGTTTTTTGGCAATGGCACCTGCGGCAACACGGCCAACCGTTTCACGCGCGCTGGACCTGCCGCCGCCACGGTAATCGCGAAAGCCATATTTCATATCGTAGGTATAGTCGGCATGGCCAGGTCGATACAAGTCTTTAATCAACTCGTATTTGGAGGAATCGGCATCTTCATTTTCGACTAACAAAGAAATCGGCGTTCCCGTGGTCTTACCGTTGAACACCCCAGACATGATTTGAATTTTGTCACCTTCTTTTCGTGTTGTGGTAACTTTGCTCTGCCCCGTTCGGCGGCGGTTAAGCTCAGACTGGATATCGGATTCTTTAAGAGACAATCCTGCGGGACAACCTTCGACAACAACGCCAAGACCTCGACCATGCGATTCTCCCCAAGTTGTAATTTTAAACAGTTTTCCGAAAGAGCTGCCTGACATAAGTTTTGAGATATGGAGTTAATTTTAGTTGCTGGGGAAACTTGCAACAGAGTGCAAGCCTATCTATCGAGCGGTCTATATCTAACACATTGAAAAAATGATACTATTTCAACTTGAAAAGAGACGGTCGCCTACACGACGGTCTAAGTTGGCTAGCTGCAGAGGATTGAAACGAACCACGCAGGGGAGAGTGATCTTCAAGACTACTGGTTTTCTTGTGCCTCTCGTGTCGCTTCTTGCTCGTCAACCAATTCCCTCAGTTCTTTTCCCGCTTTGAAAAAAGGAACCTTTTTTGAAGGAACATCAACTTTCTGCCCGGATTTTGGATTACGCCCAACCCTGGCATTTCTTTGCCTGATTCGGAAACTCCCAAACCCTCTTAATTCGACTTTTTTTCCTTCAGCCAATGAATCGGTAATACTTGAAAAAACTGTATTAACGACAACTTCGGTCTGTTTTTTAGTCAGACTAATTTGGTTGGCTACTTTTTCTACAAGTTCTGCTTTGGTCATTTAAAAGTCTCCCCCCTCCACAGATCAACAATTTTAATGATACTGAAAATCGAATTTGAGGGAGTATAGCATTCGCAATAATTAAGTCAAGTCCTTTGTTTTAATCGAGTTAAGAAGATTTAAGCCTGTAACCGAACAACAAAAAACTCCTAAAATTCTCTGCCACAAATGCGCTTCAGAAGGTAGAAAAGGGCGAAAACTATAGACTGTGGGAATATCGATAGACCATTATTTTTATTGAGGAAACCAAAGATATTGCAGTCGCGGCACAGGTGCAGGCGAAAAGACCTGAGTAAGGTTTTTAGAAACAACAGTTTGCATTAACCAAGCCATAAATGGAACATCTTCTTTTTCTTCGATGACGCTTGGATGACCCACAATGCCAATTTTTTTGCCGAGAATTTCCTTGGTTTTTTCCAGCCCTCCAAGTTCATCGATCAATTTAAATTCAAGCGCTTGCTGTCCAGTCATAACTCTGCCGTCAGCGAATAGTTTTACTTCATCTTCTGGGAGGTTTCTCCCTAGCGATACTGCTCGTACAAATTGCTGGTGCACATCGTCTACTACATTTTGTAATAGCTTGCGTTCTTCCGGTTGCATGGACCGAAGCGGAGACCCAGAATCTTTAAATGCTCCGCTTTTGATCACTGCGGGTCGTACGCCAATTTTTTTAGCCAGTTCTTCCATGTTATTGAAAGCCATAATGGCACCTATGCTTCCTGTCAACGTACCGGGGTTGGCGATGACATAGTTTGCAGCGCAGGCGATATAATATCCGCCCGAGGCCGCAACACTGCCTAGCGATGCATAAACAATTTTATTGGCATCTTTAATTTTATTGATTTCCTCATATATCTCTTGTGCCGGAGCCACCGCGCCACCCGGTGAGTCTATGCGAACAATGATAGCTTTAATTTTTGGGTCTCGGCGGTACTTCGATAGTTGCCGGACTATTTTAGTGGAATCCATCAATATGCCGTTGACATGAACCATAGCGATTTCACTGTTTGAGGTTTTCCAACCGTCCTGCATGAGTCCACCCATAACGGATGCCGCAAAAAAGAATGCGAATATACCTAATGTCCATTTAAAAATTTTTCTCAAAAGTGACCTTTCTGACTTGGGAGGAATTTCCATGTCCAAACCCGGCCTCTATCGAGGCCGGGTTTTTGAGTTTATTCTTCTTTAAAAACTTCCATGTCTACTTGTTCCTTTTCGATTTCGGAAAGGTCCAAGTTTTTTGTATGAGCTTTGATGCTCAAGGCGATTTTTTTGTTGTCAATGTCTACCTTGACCACTTTTGCTTTGATCTCATCATCGATTTTTACAGCTTCTTCAGGATCGGTGATTTTTTCGGAGCTTAATTGTGAAACATGAATCAAACCCTCAAGCCCATCGCCAAACTCAGCAAAGGCACCAAAGCTTGTCACCTTGATTATTGTTCCTGTAACTTCTGTTCCAATCGGATAATTCACTGCAATTTTATCCCAAGGGTCCGGTTGCAATTGTTTAACACCGAGGGAAATTCTGCAATTGTCTTTATCGATGCTAAGAACGACTGAGGCAATCAGGTCTTTTTTCTTCAGCACTTCAGAAGGGTGCTTGATCTTTTTCCAGCTCAGATCAGAGATATGGATTAGTCCATCAACGCCATCTTCCAATTCGACAAATGCACCAAAGTCGGTCAGGTTTCTTACTGTACCTTCAACCTCGGTGCCAATGGGATATTTATTTTCAATTTTATCCCAAGGATTCGGCTCAATTTGTTTCATGCCCAGTGAGATGCGTTTTTTCTCTTTGTCCAGAGTGAGGACAAGAGCTTCCACTTCATCACCGATAGCAACTATTTTGCTTGGATGTTTGACGTGCCGACTCCAACTCATTTCTGAGATATGCACGAGACCTTCGATGCCTTTTTCCAGTTCGACAAAAACGCCGTAATCTGTGATGCTGACCACTTTGCCTTTAATTTTTATCTCCACTGGGAACTTGGAATCCACATCAACCCATGGGTCGGGACTGGTTTGTTTGAGTCCCAACGAAACGCGTTCTTTCTCTTTATCGTATTTAAGAATCATTACCGTTGCCTTGTCGCCAATCGAAAACATTTCGGAAGGATGGTTGACCCGGCCCCAGGACATATCGGTAATGTGGAGCAATCCGTCAATTCCGCCAAGGTCGATGAACACGCCATATTCGGTAATGTTTTTAACAGTTCCTTCAACGAGATTGCCTTCGCCCATTTTCTCAAGTGTGCCAGTTCGAATCTGTTTGCGTTGTTCTTCCAGAAGAATTCTGCGAGAGAGAACAATGTTGCCGCGCTTTTTGTTCATCTTGATGATTTTCATATCGAACTTTTCGCTGATCAGTTTTTCCAGATTGCGAATGGGGCGAAGGTCGATTTGCGATCCCGGCAAAAAGGCTTTGAGTCCGATATCGACTGTCAGTCCGCCTTTTGCCTTCGCTATTACGGTACCTTGGATGATTTCATCAGCTTCGTAAGTTTTAACCAGATCATCCCAAATTTTAATTTTATTGGCTTTTTCTTTTGAGAGAACGACATTGCCATCGTTGTCTTCCACCTTTTCCAGGTAGACTTCTACTTCGTCATCAATCTGCAGGTTTTTTCCGCTTTCAGGAAACTCGGAAAGAGAAACCATTCCCTCCGATTTAAAACCCACGTCAACCGTGACGAGTCCTTTGGAAATGGCGATGACCTTTCCCATAATAATTTTGGATGCCTTAAACCGACCGAGGCTCTCGTTAAAATATGTGTCCATTTCCTGGTAGTCGGCTTCTTCAGTGGCTGTCCTATCTTCCAATTCGGCCTTATCATCCGCGTTCATTTTTTCTAAAAGCTCTTTAGGTATTTTCATGACCTGCTGATTCTCACTTTCTATAGGGTTGTTAAATAATTTCAGTGATCTTTTTTTAAATTTATTTGTTCCATAACTTTGTCAATGACTTCTTCGATAGCAAATTTTGTAGTGTCGATTTTTATAGCATCCTCTGCCGGGCAAAGGGGTGAGATGGCACGGGTTCTATCTTCGTGGTCTCTTTGTTTTATCTCCGCAATGATATTTTCCAGATCAACGTCCAGATTTTTTTCTTTCAGTTCCAGATACCGTCTTTTACCGCGCTCTTCTGCATCTGCATCCATAAAAAATTTCAACTCTGCATTCGGGAACACTTGGGTACCGATATCACGACCGTCCATCACTACGTTTCCTGACTGACCGATTTCCTGCTGTTTTGCAACGAGAATTTCCCGAACTCTTTTCTGCGCTGCGACTTTTGCGGCACCTCGTCCAACGACTTCATTTTTTAGCAAGCCAGTGGCATTTTCTCCATTGACCTTTATTTGCTGCCCTGCCGAGTCGGCTACAAATTCGATTTTCAATTGCGCGGCCCATTGGCCCACGGCGTTTTCATCACTCAGGTCAATGTCCTTTTTTTTTGCAGACCAGGCAACCGCCCGATACATTGCACCAGTATCGATATAGCGGTAGTTGAGCCTCTTTGCTATAAATTTTGCAACCGTGCTTTTACCGCTGCCTGCCGGTCCGTCTATGGCGATGATCATTGCGTTAAATTACTTTCAGCCGGTATTTGTTAGCGGCAGCAAAAGCTTCCTGTAAAGCCTGCCCGTCCTTTTTTTCGATCACATCTCGTATCTCGCTCAATGTTTTCTGAAACCGATCTATCAAGTCCAGCGAATGCGTTTGATTCGAGAGACAGATATCACGCCACATCACCGGATCGCCGGATGCTATCCGGGTGATGTCTTTCAATCCTGCTCCTGAATAGGCAGTGACCTCATGATCCTGTTTGGTGCGTAAAGCTCCGAGAGTGTTCATCAACGCATAAGCGACGATATGAGGCAGATGACTCACCGCACCAAAAACAAAATCGTGCTCGTCTGCATCGAGTATCAGCGTGTCCATACCCACCGATTCCCAAAGCGCACTGATTTTTTCGAGAGCATGAGTATCGGTTTTTGGTGTTGGCGTTAAAATACATTTCGCATCGAGATACAAATCTTCCCGCGATGCTTCCAAACCGGAATTCTCACCACCGGCAATGGGATGCGAACCAACAAAGAAAATTCCCTCTGGCATCAAGTTGTCCGCTTCGTGAACCAGTGGTCCCTTCACCGAACCTACATCGGTGATCACAGCACCCGGTTTTAGATGTGGCAATAAACTCTCGATCAACGGAACAATACTAGATACGGGCGTACAAAGAACGACCAGATCGGCATCTTTTACGGAATCTGCCAGGTCTGCCGTGCAACGGTCAATAATACCGAGAGACTTGGCTTTTTCCAGGTTTTTGCGATTGCGACCGAACCCTGAAATTTCTTCAACAAGATTGTATTTACGACAGGCTTTAGCCAAAGAAGCTCCCAAAAGGCCAACACCAATGAGGGTCATTTTTTCAAATAACTTCATGCCCGTTTCAACCCCTGTTCAGGATAAGAACCCAGAACCCGCAAAAATAGAGTCCGCTTGCCGAGTGTTTTTAAAACACGTTCCACGACTTTGTCATCCACATGGCCCAAGAAATCGACATAGAACAGGTATTCCCAAGGCTTGTTGCGTAACGGGCGCGATTGAATTTTAGTCAAGCTGACATTATTTTTGGCGAACAGTTGCAGAGTTTTTAATAACGAACCCGCTTCATCGGCAATGGAAAACATAATGGATGTCTTATTCTTTTTGGCTCTTTTAGCCTGATCTTTACTGATCACCAAAAACCGCGTGTGATTTTCAGCACGATCCTGAATATTTTTAGCAATAACTTTTAGTCCGTGAACCTCAGCCGCTAATTGCCCTGCTATGGCGGCAGAATTCTTTTCCCGTTTTGCAAGCTCCGCTGCTTGAGCAGTGCTGGAAGCTGGAATTTGCTCGACACCGGGAAGATTGTGGCTCAACCAATTACGACTTTGTGCCAACGGTTGAGGATGAGAATAGACGGTCTTTATTTTCTTTTGGTCTGTGATGCTTGATAATAAGAACAGGGAAATAGCCAACTGCGCCTCATCACAAATATGCAACGGCGAATCAACAAAACAGTCAAGCGTCCGGTTGATGACACCTTCGATGGAATTTTCTACAGGAACCACGCCATAATCTGAATTGCCGAGTTCAACTTCAGAAAAAACGCTTTCAATGTTGGAGCAGGGATTAAACGTGCAGGAATGACCAAAATGCTTGATCGCAACTTGATGACTGAACGTGGTTTCCGGACCTAGAAAAGCAATTTTCAGAGGCTTTTCCAAAGCCAATGTTGCAGAAAAAATTTCACGAAAAATGGAATTGACGGATGAAGGAGGAAACGGACCTTTGCTCCGGTCGTTCAACCTGTCAAGAATGTCACGCTCACGCTGGGGAACATGAAAATGAGTCATCTTCCCTTGGCGGGACTTCTCTTCACCTATTTTTTGGGCCAAAAGGCCACGACGATTGATCAGCTTCAAAAGCTGGTCGTCTATATTATCAATCTGCTGGCGCAGACCGTCTAGCTTGGACAAAAAACGTGTACCACCTTTACTTGGATTTCCCGCAACCACTTAAGATGTATGGGATGCCTTGATCATTCCATAATTTCCCCCTAAAATGCAAGGATATTCTTAAAGAAAATCCTGAATCTAAGGTTTTTTCTCTATTTTAGTAACAAGGAGACCATTGAAATGATTTTACTGGAATTCAGTATGAGTCCGATGGACAAAGGGGAAAGTGTGAGCGACCAGGTTAGCCGGTCGTTAAAAATTATCGACGAAAGCGGAGTGCCGTACCGATTGAATCCGATGGGGACGGTATTGGAAGGCGAGTTCGATGAGGTCATGGGGGTGGTCAAACAATGTTATGAAACCATGCGTTCAGACTGCAAACGCATCACCTGCGGCATCAAAATAGATTATCGTGAAGGCAAATCGGGGAGACTGGAATCTAAAATCGCCTCCATCGAAAACAAACTGGGCAAAGAAGTGAGAAAATAAATTCTACTCCAAAAACATAGACGCAACGTTCCCGACCAAGCATTCCTGTTGACGCATTCCTAAAAAAGGAATAGTGTAAAATATGATTAAAAGTTTCCGTTGCAAGGATACGGACCGCCTATTTCAAGATTGCCCAGTTTCCCGTTTTCGCAGTATCGAAAGAGTTGCCCGGAGAAAACTGGAAATTCTTGAGGCCGCTATAGTTCTAAATGATTTACGGCAACCCCACGGCAATCGATTAGAGGCACTAAAGGGGAACCGAAAAGGCCAATTCGGTATCCGCATTAATGATCAATGGCGGGTTTTGCTTCAGGTGGGAAGAAGGTCACACGCATGAAGTAGAAATAGTCGATTACCATTAAATGGGGTATTTAAATTATGAAAAAAAACTGGCACCAATCACACCCGGAGAAGTTTTACAGGAAGAGTTTATGCTGCCCCTAGGCATCAGCCAGAACAAACTAGCTCGTGATCTGGATGTGCCTGTTGCTCGAATCAATGATATTATCCATTGCCGACGAGGAATTACCGCCAACTCTGCCCTTAGACTTGGAAAATATTTTAAAACTACTGCCGAATTTTGGATAAATTTACAGTCTCGCTACGACCTGAAAATAGCAAGGCGCGATGAATGGCCCGCTGTCGAAAAAAATATCAGGACCCTTGCACAAAGTCCTTTAAGTTAGGCGAAATACCTTTTTTAGCCACAGATGGACACAGATAAACAGAGATAGAGGTTTTTCCGTCGTCGCGAGCGACCAATAGGAGCGTGGCGATCCAAGATTAAAAATAGACCACACATATTTTCAAACAGACTTGATTTATGGCATTAGACCATTTTGTTCCCCAAGTTCATCTCAAAAATTTTTATTCAGAAGCGGAAAACCTTATTTTCCACAAAAAAGATCAGCCATGGGTAGGAAAATTCGTAGCAAAAAATTGTCAATACAGAATAGAGACGCTAGTTGAGGAAGTTAAAGTTCATAATGAAACTTATCCAATTTTCAGTCAAAGAATTAGTGAAGTTACAGAGTTTAGTTGATGTATTAAAACTCTGGATTGCCACGCTCCGCTCGCAATGACAAGTGCGATCCTTCGACGAGGCTCAGGATGACTGACTATGTATGTTTTCAAGGTATGAGCCAAAAGCTTATTTTTCATCGGTGTTTATCTGCGGTTCCAGGTGCATCAATTTTTTTCTAATATATTGCACAACCGCCTGAATTTCTTGTGCGGTCAGCCTTGATTTCCAGGGCATCATGGCGGTGCCTTTTCTTCCCTCTGTGACAGATCGGATCATTTGTTCTTCTGTCAGTTGCTGTTTGGATTTTTCTGAGGTGAAATTTTTTGGAGGCGGATTCAACACATTCGCAGCGAAGGTTTTGCCATCGCCTTTGTTTCCGTGGCAGGCTTTGCAATGTTTGAAAAAAATGTCGCGCCCGGTTTCGGAATCAACAGGATCGGCAAAAGCAATTGAGGCAGAAAATAAACACACAAGCAAACCAAGACACCAATTATTCAACTTAATCAACCCCCCTCATTCCCCCCTTATCAGGGGGGAGGTTTTATCAAAAAACGTGACGGCAAATTCAACAATCAACCCTCATCCCCCCCTGTCAGGGGGAAGGTTTTATCAAGCCAACATTATTTCTAGAAGCGAAACGGTAATCGTTCGCCTTAAAACGCTCTGACCTATTGCCAGCGGCGGCTCTCGGCTAGGGGACGTCTTCAAGCTTTTCGATCATTAACATTTCGATCATATTTGCTTTGAACAGGCTCATCAGTTTATTGAAGGTGACACGTTGATCTTTCAGTGAAACGTAAAACACATCGATGCCTCGGTCTCCTTGAGTGGATATTTTAGCCCTGTGGATGAGAATGCCAAAATCAGCAAACACGGATGCGATTTTATAAAGCATTCCCAAATGATCGCGAGCCTCAACACGAATGACAGTAAAAGTGTTTGCAGTTTCCCTTTCCACTTGAACTCGTGGAACGATGGCCTCATGGCAACCTTTTTGTTCTCCTGCATAGCGAGTGCGAGATCGCATCATTTTTTGCAGACTGGTTTTCTTTGAGAACAAATCTGACAAGTTGAGTTTGATTTCTTTCCAGATTTCAAAATTATCTCCTGTGGCGATCTCACTTTCTTCAACCTGAACCGAGACTATGACATATCCGTCTTTCTTTAAGTAAATATGGGCCCCCAATATGTTCAGGCTTTTTGCTGTTAATGCACCCACCAGTTTTTTAAACGACTCTTGCCCGGAAACACAAGATAATGTGAGGTTGTGGAATTTTCCTTCTTCATTGAATTCGTGATGCAATATGAAAGGCTTGTCTTTAAGTGAACGAATCAATCTTATATGCAATGCTACTTCTTCAGAATGCGCCGTCACCAGGTAATCTTCTGGCATTAGACGAAGATGGGCTTCAATGTCTGCAACGGGAAGTTCACGGTGCAGGGCTTTGAAAACGCCAACCCTTGTTGCTTGTGGGTGCTGATCCAGCGATTCAGGGGTATGGAGATATTTTAAAGTGCGTTCGTAAAGCTCAAAGAGCAAAAGTTTTTTCCAGGCCGTTAAAGTTCCCGGCGCGACAGCACGCAACTCGGCATAGCTGAGCAGATACAATGCCGCAAGACGTTCTGGGCGGGCCACTGTTTTAGCGAATTTCTGGATTATTTTGGGTTGATGGATGTCTTGATACAAAGCGGTTTCGACCATCGCGTAAATATTTTTTATTAAAAATTCCAGTAATTCTTTTTCATCTGCCTTCAGGTGCAGTCTCGCACCGATGAACTTTAAAAATTCGGTCAGCCCAGACTCTCCATCCATACTCGAAAGAGTTCCCGCAGACTGTAAAAGCGCGGCGAACTTCAAAGTCTTTTTATTTGGGTACTCTTTATAGATAGCGGTTAAATCGGCGGGATTACTCAGCGTTGACGATGCCATTTCTTCCAGAAACCGGATGATGCGCAGCGAATGCTCATCGGCTGTGTAGTGGTGATAGAAATCGTGGTTGACCTTGCAATGCGCCAGCCCGAATTCTGGCAATACCTGTTCTAAAATTTCTGTTTCGTGCATCAGTCTCAGGGTTTTCTCCGAATCGCTGTCGCCGAGAATAGAAAAAAGAAAGTTTCTAATTTCTTCTCCTTTCATATGCTCTGCGTTGATGAGTTTTTTGTGCAACTTTAATTGTCTTCGTAACTGGTAGTCAGGCAAAACGGGGTGTTTGCGACAAAGCTCCAGGGCTGTCAGTGCGAGGGATTTGTCTTTTTTAAAATCTTTTTTCGGGTCTCTCTCATAAACCAGGGTTGAGCCGGAAATGCTGAACCCATTTCCCAAAGATTTTTTTGCCAGACCGGAAAGAACTCGCATAAAAGATTGCCGGGCTTGCAGACAATGTTCGAAAAGGTTTTCAGAGAAGTTGTAGATGTTAGTGGCGTGCAGATAATAATCGCGCATAAAGTCTTCCACCGGTTGCCCGTCAAAAGAAGCGTGGTAACCCAGATGGGTGGCAAGGTCTTTCTGAATATCGCGAGACAAAACATCGGTTTTTTTTTCTGTCAGGTAATGCAGTTCATTACGAACCCGCAGAGAAAAGTCCACCGAGTTGTATAGCGACTCAATTTCCTGTGGAGAAATATTCTGAGTGTCGCCAATTTCTCTGAAAGAATGGA
>WASW01018513.1_pt1 | contig 12484 bp, 11 predicted proteins | sample 5698521 | NCBI WGS metagenome assembly WASW01 (sample SAMN11175560, study PRJNA528189) | sponge metagenome | isolation source: marine sponge | host: Leucetta | place: Antarctica: Western Antarctic Peninsula, King George Island | collected 2013-01
TTACTCTCTGAAATAGTAAGCACTATAATCCATATCTCCTATTACCCAATATTCAATGCTGGCATATTATAGTTCTGTTTTAAGAATTAAAATCTTGAGGCATTGAAGGAATGCATAGTACGACACATCCTGTGAATTACTCGCCTAAACGCCGGGAACCAACTATAACTTTACTCCGAAATGATGGTCATCTAGAAATTGTAGGATTATAATTTTACGCGATATTTGGCAGCGCCTTCACCTAAAAAGACGGAACTTCTATATGAAATTTTGGCTCGGTTATTACTCGAAAAAAAGAATTGTTCAGCAATGGCTTCAGTTAAGTCTTCTTGGTGAGACGGATGCACATAAAATACTTGAGGTTGGGCCTGCACTTGGGGGGGGTAACTGCGCTGCTTGTAAATGGAGGGTGTGACGTCACCACACTTGATATACTACCAAAAGATTTTGTGTATCCAGATGTTCCGCATATACAAGAAGACCTAAGATTACTTGATCCAAATAATATTAAGGGTTTCGATGCCATTATATGTTGCGAAACTCTTGAGCATATTGACTGGAATGACGTTCCAAGCGTTCTAAATAAATTTAAAGAGAGTGGCGCTAGATATTTAATCTTGTCAGTACCTTATATGGGGTTCCAATTTACTCTGGACGTTTACTTCAATAGGCACACATTCAAAGAATATTTTTCGATGAAGAAATTCCGTCATTTGAAAAACTTCAAAACGGAACCGGCTCCCGGACATCAATGGGAGGTCGGATACAAAGGGTATGGCGTCGAGGATTGGGAAAAGGTTCTAAAAGATAGCGGTTGGAATATTAAGACACGAGATTTTAGTGAGAAAACCAGATCTATTTTTCATCTGCTTGAAGTGAATAAAACCTCTTCATGAATTTAAGATAATACACAGGCGTTAAATATTGAAGACAATGGGCTGTGATGCAAAAAACAACGATGTCACATCAACGCCCTGACATCGCGCTGGACGCGTCAATTTGTAATGTCGTTAAGTGTCCTCTTCAGAGATTGACCAAATTTGAGCATGACCGCCTTCTTCATCAGATCTTGGAACAACACGAATGCGTTCAGCAATGCCGTCTTCGGTCATTTCACGTTCAATGGCTAATAGTGTGCCTGCAGGGTGATCACATAAAGATGAGGCGTACTCGACTTCACCTTGTGCCGCCGTCATTGCGGTCAGCATATCTGGCGCGCCATAATCTTTGAATAAATGAGCAGCCAGCCCGCGTGTAGCTGCCGCCGCCTCTTCTTCAGGCGCCATTGAAACTTGGACAAACGTTGACCTGCCAAGGTTTCCCAGCCCGAGCCAGCCTGATTTAAACGCGAGCTGGGCCTTGTTGCCCATTTCGGATGGCACACTATCGACAAAGGCGAAAGTTCCCGTAACGGCCCATTCGCCTTGTTCGGCAGCGGCATCAAACACGCGTGTATCTGATGGGTCTAGGCGAATTGTGCGAGGTAACTTCATGATGCGCGCGGCACGTCCCAAAGGTGCGCATAGGCGAACAGACCTGGTGTGCCGCCAGTATGGACATAAACAACCGCGCCATTTCTAGGCAAGGTATGATCATCGACCAAGGACAGGAAGCCATCGAACGCCTTGCCACTATAAACGGGATCAAGAATGAGAGTCTCCTCTTGAGCGGCTCGTTCTATCGCGATTATCGTGCCAGGTGTTGGTTTGCCGTATCCTTCGCCAATAAAGTCATCATTTGTGATGACATCGTCGGCTGTTACCAGGTCAGGCTTACCAAGCATTTTTCCTAGTTTAAGTGTTCGCTTCAAGACTCGCGCGTGCTGAAGAACGGCGTCTCGGCGCACGCAAATTCCATGCACGGGGACGTCGATGCCATAATGCCGTAACCCGCCGAGCATGCCGGCATGAGATGCGGCGCTTCCGCTCCCTATAACGACTGCGGCTAATGGAACGCCAGCGGCTTCAGTTTGCTCGATAATCTCTCGTGCAGAATCAACATATCCCAAAGCACCAAGCGGTGGATGGTCTGCCCCTAAATGAATGACATACGGCTTTCCACCACGTGCGCGGATTCCGTTAGCAATTAATTCAAGATTCTTATCGGCGCCATCTTCGTCTTCGCCCACGGCAAAACGATGAATGGGTACGCCAAGTATTCGATCCAGCAGCGCATTTCCAAGTTCCATTTGACCTGGCGGCATACCTTGAACTCGGTCTTCCAGCTGTGCTTCGCACGCAAGGTTGAGTTTGCGTGCGGCTGCAGCACATTGGCGAACAAAATTCGACTGTACTGCACCTGTAATGAGCACCGTGTCTGCACCTTCGGCGAGGGCGGCCCCAAAGTAATATTCCAGTTGGCGCGCTTTATTGCCACCCATAGCAAGGCCTGTTGTATCATCACGTTTTACATAAAGGTGCGGATGACCACTTTTGCGCATGATATTGTGCATAGGTTCAAGCGGAGTCGGTGCATGTGCAAGCATAGCCCGTGGAAATTGGGCCACGGGATCGTCGGCAATAATTGGCATTATCTCTCTCCTTGATAGATTGAGTTTACTGATCCTCGCCGACGCGTCATCTTGTTTCTTATCATGAATTGGAACTATTCAATAATTGGCTTGGTTGCTACAATACTGGTGTTGGTGCCTGTGCCCGCTAAAGCGCTTGATCCTGAGGTCTTGAATTCGATTGTTCGAATCAAGCCTAACTGGCCGCTTTCTGCACGGGGACAAAATGCGGATGGCGCGCCGCGTGACCCACAAGGTACGGGTGTTGTTATCTTTGAGGGTGGTTATATCGCAACAAATGTTCATGTTATTGGGAAAGCTACGGCCGTCGATGTGCTGACTGAAGATGGACGCATTTTGGCAGCGTCGATCGTAGGGCGAGACCTCGCAACTGATATTGCATTGTTAAAGGTAAATGCTGTTTTGCCGGTCATGGACACAGCGCCCCCACCCGCACTTGCGGCACCGGTTTGTGCAATAGGTAATCAATTTGGCCTGGGCTTGTCAGTGACGTGCGGAGTTGTTTCTGCGATATCACGAAATGGTACAGGCTTTAATCCGATTGAAGATTTCATTCAAACGGATGCATCCATTAACCCTGGCGGATCGGGTGGCGCATTAGTAGACAGTCAATCACGATTGATCGGACTTGTCTCAGCTATTTTTACGAAGCAAAGCGATGCAGATATAGGCGTAAATTTCGCAGCGTCAACGCGACTTTTAATGCGTGTGGCGGAAGACCTGAAAGAGCATGGGCGTGTTATTCTTGGATTGGCTGGCTTCGATGCAACTGTTGTACCTCCACGACTTTTGTCACGGTATGCAGGTGTGATGGTTTCAAAAGTAGATGTTCAGGAATCAGCGTTTCGTGCCGGTTTGGAAGCAGGCGATATTATCACGCACGTAGATGGAAAACGGATACCGTCACAGCAAGCATTTAATGCAGAAATGTTCATCAGTAGACCTGGCGAGCTTGTTAGATTTCAAATCCGTCGTGGAGACTTGGCGCTTGAGATAGAGGTCACGCTTAACTGAGGGCGATCGCCCCTTCTGCTTCGAACGTAGAAATTTCATCTTCGGAAAAACCGTGTTCGGTAAGGACTTCGGCTGTGTGTTGGCCGAATACAGGTGCGCCTGTCGCGACTTGGCCAGGTGTTTCTGATAATTTTATGGGTAATCCTAAGGTTTTGACAGGGCCTAACTTCGCGTGCTCAACGGTTGGGATCATATCCCGCGCCTGAGCGTGCGGGTCCTCATGCATTTCACATACATTCATCACAGGGCCAGCAGGCACACCTGCTTTCTCGAGACGGTCTAACCAGTCAGATTGGCTACGTGTTTTAAAGATTGGCGTCAGAGCATCTTCGAGTTCCTTTAATTGAGACATCCGCTTAGTATTCGTTGCGAACCTCTCGTCGTTTGCGACTTCAGGTGCACCCATGACGTCTAAAAGGCGCTCCCAATTCCGTTGGTTTGCAGCTCCAATTGTAATCCAGCCGTCCATTGTTTCGAACGCTTGATATGGGCCGTTCAAGGGATGCGCGGAACCCATTGGCCCTGGCGCGATGCCTGTTGCGAGTGCGATCGCGCTTTGCCAATAAGTGTGGATAATTCCGGCTTCAAATAATGACGTATCAACAATCTGACCTTCGCCTGTTTTGAGTTTGTGGACATACGCTGATAGCACGCCAAGTGCGCCTAGGATGCCAGCAGTGATATCGGTAACAGGTGCACCAACTTTACATGGCGGGCGTCCAGGGCCTTCACCAGTGAACGACATTAATCCGCTCATGCCCTGGGCAATAAGATCAAACCCACCGCGATCTGCATAAGGCCCGGTGCGCCCAAATCCAGAAATCGTGCAATAGATCAAACCAGGATTAATCTTTTTAAGATCTTCATAGCCCATGCCCAGTTTCTGCATCGTATCTCGACGATAATTTTCAGTAAGAACGTCCGCATCCTCAAGAAGCTTTCTGAGCACTCTTTTGCCACTCTCAGTCTTTAGATCTAATGCAATGCCGCGCTTGTTTCTGTTCATCATCATGTAGGCAGCTGACTCGCCATCTATATCTGGTGGCAAAAATCTACGAGAGTCATCGCCGCCTGGAATTTTTTCAACTTTGATGACGTCGGCACCTAGGTCTGCCAGCATTAAGCCGCAAACGGGACCGGCCATAATGTGTGCAAGCTCAATAACTTTAACGCCGGCCAATGGGCCAAAGGGGTTTGGTGACATAATTTCTCCTGGAAATTAACGGCCTTTGAATTCAGGGGTCTTCTTTTCTAAAAATGCACGGTAACCGGTTTGGAAATCTTCAGTATCAAAACATGCGTAGCTCTCAGCAAGTTCTTCTGCATTAAGCGGTGTTGAATCTTGAAGGCGGTTAAGAAATCTTCGATGCCAACGGTGCACAAGCGGCGCGCCTGCAGCGATTCGCTCAGCAGCATTTCGTGCTTCGGCCATAACATCATCGTCGCCAACAATTCTTGAAACAATACCAAGGCGCTGTGCTTCTTCGGCATCAAATATGCGGCCTTCTAGCAGAATTTCGAGGGCAGGGCCCGTGCCGACAAGTGCACGAAGTGCATCAATTTCATGGTACCCCATAACCAATCCAAGTTTTGAGATTGGTACGCCAAAGCGACTTTTTTCACCACAAATACGTACATCACAAAGTCCGGCAAGTTCCATGCCGCCACCAACACAAATCCCTCGTATCGCTGCGACCGAAGGGTGCGGGCAATCTCTCATGGCCTTGATATTGCGTCCCATGAGCTTGCCGTAATCTGCTGCTTTCGCGGTGCTTGAACGATCGGTCTCAAACTCAGAAATATCGTTCCCAGGACTAAAAGATTTGCCGCCAGCTCCTGTCATCATGATGCAGCGAACTGTCTCATCTTCGGATAACTCGCGGAAAATATCACCAAGACGGCCCCACATTGTTTTCGTAAGGGCATTCAGTTTTTCTGGGCGGTTGAGCGTGATGGTAACAATATTTTTGTCGTCACGCTCAACGAGAATGTGTTCTTCGCTCATATCTGGTCAATCCGCTGTTTCACGTAAGAAATCCATAGCGGCCTGAGTGCCCCCCTTGTTAATCGGAACACCTGCTAACTCAAGACCCATCTCGACGCCAGCGAGGGTGCCCATGAGTGTGAGATCATTGAAGTGCCCTAAATGACCAATTCGGAAGACCTTGCCTTTAACTTTGCCGAGTCCTGTACCGAGAGACATATCAAATTTATCCAGAATAATATCGCGAACATTGTCGGCGTCGTGACCGTCTGGCAATAGAACGCCCGTCAGTACAGGTGAATGCTCTTCTTCTACTTGGCACAAGACTTCCATGCCCCAATGTTCGACGGCGATACGGGTCGCTTTTGCGTGGCGTTTATGTCGTGCGAACACGTTCTCGAGCCCTTCTTCATCAAGCAGCATCTTTAATGCTTCTTCGAGGCCATAGAGAATGTTGGTAGCAGGTGTGTAAGGGAAGAAGCCGCTCGCATTGTTGCCAAGCATTGGACCCCAATCCCAATAGGACTTTTGGAAGCCGCTGTTCTCATGTGCATCCAGTGCTTTTTTTGAGACACAGTTAAAGCTGATGCCCGGTGGCAACATAAGGCCTTTTTGAGATCCTGTAATGGTGACATCAACGCCCCATTCATCATGGCGATAATCTGCAGACGCCAGGCCCGAAATCGTATCGACCATAAACAATGCAGGATGCCCAGTGCCGTCGATGGCTTTGCGAACGTCGCCAATGCGGGAGGTAACCCCTGTCGATGTTTCGTTGTGGACGCAGCACACCGCCTTTATCTCGTGGTTTGTGTCTTCGGTCAGATGGGCTGCGACTTTTTCTGGATCGACGCCATGGCGCCAGTCACCCGGGATAAACACCGGCTCCAGGCCAAGGCGTGTAGCAAGTTCATGCCAGAGTGTTGCGAATTGTCCGGTCTCAGCCATGAGAACTTTGTCGCCTGGGCTGAGCACATTGACCAATGCAGCCTCCCACGCCCCTGTTCCAGATGCAGGGAAGACAATCACAGGGCTTTCGGTCTTGAATACACCTTTGAGCTTTTCAAGAATTCGGGCACCCATTTCGCCGAACGCGGGGCCACGATGGTCAATAACCGGCATGTCCATGGCACGCAAAATGCGATCAGGCACTGGGCTTGGCCCTGGTATTTGTAAAAAATGTCGACCGCTTTTGTATGCCATGATGTCTCTCCGCCTTCAAAAATACATGCGAAATTTCGCGTTGTAGCGCATAATGAATACAATTTATAATTTTCACAAGCCTTATTTTTAGCCATTTATTATTTGAACTTGCATTTTGAATACAATTTTGTAGCATGTATACTTGAATATTAAGGAGAGTATTATGTCCCGTGATAATTATGGTTTGCGTGCAACTGGTCGCATTGGTGATGAAAAACTCGCAAAGCGCATTCAGGCTGCGACGGGCGGGGATGTACTCTTTGACGCATTTTCACGTGGACGATATGCGACGGATGCATCGCACTATCAGATTGAACCCATCGGTGTCGTTGTCCCGACGAATGCAAGCGAAGTCCAAGCCGTTATCGATATTGCCCTGGATGAAGGGCTGCCAGTACTTCCACGAGGCGGCGGCACGTCTCAGTGTGGCCAAACGGTGGGCGAAGCAATTGTCGTCGATGTAAGCAAGCACATGAACAAGGTGCTGGAGTTCGATGCAGAATCCAGGACCGCGCGAGTTGAGCCTGGCATTGTTCTGGATCATTTGAATGCGTTTCTAAAGCCGCACGGCCTTTGGTTTCCTGTCGATGTATCGACATCAAGCCGTGCAACAATCGGCGGCATGACAGGCAATAACTCATGCGGGTCTCGTTCTATTCGTTACGGCACGATGCGTGACAATGTACTCGCCGTCGATGCGTTTTTAGCTGATGGCAGCCAGATGCATTTTGGTGAAGTAACGGATAATCACTCGATGGCGGGGCTTGCCGACCATCAACGCGATCTCGCCAATCTGTTGTTAGGGATTGGTCGCGATCATGAGACGCTTATCAAAACCCAATTTCCAGATTTAATGCGTCGCGTCGGTGGGTACAACATTGATGCCTTGATGCCGGCAGGCCCAAACCGTGGTGGATGGAATAACGAAACAGTTCATAGTACGTCGCCGCATCCTAATCTCGCGCACCTTTTAGTGGGGTCAGAAGGTACACTGGCGTTCACAACGGCAATTGATATCAAGTTGCAGCCATTGCCCAAAAATAAGGTTCTTGGGATATGCCATTTCCCAAAGTTCTATGATGCGATGAATGCAACGCAACATCTGGTGAAGTTAGGGCCAGTTGCTGTTGAGTTGGTTGATAGGACAATGATTGAGCTGTCACGTGCGATCCCAATGTTCACGGATACCGTCAATCGGTTTGTGAGTGGAGAGCCTGATGCAATTCTATTGGTTGAATTTGCTGAACCGGATCAGGATGAAAATCTACGTCGGCTAAAGCAGCTTGGAGAGTTAATGGGCGAGCTTGGCTTCCCAGGTGGTGTTGTCGAAGCTATCGAGCCGTCTTTCCAATCAGCCGTATGGGAAGTCAGAAAATCTGGCCTTAATATTATGATGTCGATGAAGGGTGATGGAAAACCGATATCGTTTATCGAAGACTGTGCGGTTAGACTAGAAGATTTGGCCGAGTATACGGATCGCCTTACTCAAGTTTTCCATCAGCATGGCACCGAAGGGACTTGGTATGCGCATGCATCGGTCGGATGCTTGCATGTGCGTCCTATCATCAATCTAAAATCCGACATTGGCGCTAAACAAATGCGTGACATCGCCGAGGCGTCATTTGAGATGGTGCGAGAGTACAAAGGCTCGCATTCGGGTGAGCATGGCGATGGTCTGGTTCGGTCTGAATTTCACGAGGCCATGTTTGGTCCGGAAATGACGGCGTCTTTCAAAACCGTAAAGCGGGCGTTCGATGCAGACGGTCTCTTTAATCCGGGCAAAATCGTTGATCCGCCCAAGATGGATGATCCATCGCTTTTCCGTTTCAAGCCAGGCTACAAGCCCATCGAACTGAAAACAGCATTGGACTGGTCTGAATGGGGCAGTATCAATGGCGCTGTTGAGATGTGCAATAATAACGGTACGTGCCGAAAATCAAATCCTGCCGTTATGTGCCCATCTTTTCGTGCAACCGGCGATGAACAACATGTTACCCGTGGCCGAGCCAACGCCCTACGCTTGGCGTTGTCTGGTCAGCTTGGCAAAGACGCTTTTGTATCTGACGATATGAAGGATGCGATGAAACTGTGTGTCGGCTGCAAAGGCTGTAAGCGAGAATGCCCAACGGGCGTCGATATGGCGAAGATGAAAGTCGAATTCCTATATCACTATAACAAACGCCATGGAGTTTCGTTAAAAGATAAATTGATTGCTTACCTGCCGCGTTATGCGCCGATGGCATCCAAGCTAGCCGGACTGATGAACTTACGTGACGTAATCCCAGGTATGGCAAAATTATCTGAAATGACGCTTGGTTTCTCGGCTAAACGAACATTACCTAAATGGCGGTCGGATGCATTTAACATCAAGGCAAGTGATGTCGGTGTAGATGCATGCCCTGTTGGTCCCGCTGTTGTTCTGTTGGCCGATACATTCAACACGAACTTTGAGCCAGAGAATTTAACGGCGGCTAAGCGAGTGTTGGAATCCGCTGGTTACCGGGTCATTGTAGCAAAGCCAAAGAAAGATGAACGGCCGTTATGTTGTGGTCGGACATTCTTAGCGGCTGGCTTTGTAGACGAAGCGCGCGTAGAAGCCCGTAGAATGATGGATGCCGTCTTGCCGTTTGTGAAGGCAGGTCTTCCTATCGTCGGTTTGGAGCCTTCATGCCTGTTCACACTAAAGGACGAATTTAAATCAATGTTGCCGGGCGAAGATGCTGATCTTATAGCCGGGAATGCGCTGCTTTTTGAAGAGTTCATTGCGCGAGAGATAGAAGCTGGAACTTTCAAATTAGACTTAGAACCTACAACCGAGAAGAAGGCCCTTCTTCATGGCCACTGTCACCAAAAAGCTTTTGCAGCAATGGGCGCCGTAGAGAAGGTTTTGTCGATCGTTCCTGAACTCGATGTTGAAGTTATTGAGAGCAGTTGCTGTGGCATGGCTGGCGCATTCGGTTATGAGGCCGAGAACTATGACGTGTCTATGAAGATGGCAGAGCTCTCTCTTCTCCCAAAAATACGCCAAGCAGCCACTGATACGCTGATCGTAGCGGACGGCACCAGTTGTCGACATCAAATAGCTGATGGTGCCGCCCGGGATGCGATCCATGTCGCACGGGTTCTTGAAAGTGCGTTGCCACAAAGCGGAGACAAGGCATGAATGAATTATCTCAGCCATTGACCCGCACGACCCTGCATGAAGAGTTGGTGGAACGTATTCGCACCATGATCTTTTCTGGCGAGCTTAAGGGTGGGGATCGTGTCCCAGAGCAACGGCTTTGCGATATGTTTGGCATTTCCAGAACGCCCCTTCGTGAAGCCTTGAAGGTTCTGGGCAGCGAAGGGCTATTGGATCTACTGCCCAACAAAGGCGCTCGTGTCGCGACGCTTAGCGAAGAGGATATTGATGAGATATTTCCGGTTATGGGGGCACTTGAAGCGCTGGCTGGATCGTTAGCATGTGCGCGGTTAACCGACACCGAGTTCGCAGAAATTCGTGCTCTTCACTATCAGATGGCGCTTCATCATACTCGCCAGGAACTTCAGGCTTACTTCCAGCTAAACCAGCAAATTCATGAAGCCATTCTGATGGCAGCAAGAAACCCTACGCTCGAAGTTCAATATCGTTCGTTGGCTGGGCGTATTCGTCTTGCACGGTTCCGCGCCAACATGACCCAAGCGAGATGGGATCAGGCGATGCGTGAACACGAAGAAATACTGGCGGCACTGGAATCTCGAGACGGCGAGGCCTTATCCGCAGTGTTGAACCAACATCTTGTGAACAAGCAAGAAACGGTCAAGCAGGCCATCCGCGAAGGTGTTGGCGAAACGCATGGTATCGCCAGCGTATATGACTAATTCGTATAAAATTTTAAAATAAATATATATTAACCACATCAACGTGATGTCGATCACAGACGCTTGGTCGATTTAGGTCCATAAACGGCACATCAAATCAACGCTGACAACGGACCAACGCAAATGTTTACCACTATTGATCTCAATCGCACCCACAATGTTCGCAACTTCTTTTTTGGCGTTGCCCGTATGCTTGGTATTAGGTCCCGGTCGCGTCAGGTCATTTCCCGCACACCGGCGTCTGCTCGCTAAGACGTTACCCAACGCGCATATTCGTTACTGCGCTGATAGATAACTTCTGCGTAGTATGCTGACTATGCTGGAAAAATTTCAAAACTTCCTTTTTGGCGAACCCGTCCGTAGCATCATCCCTGCGCGTGTTCAGCAAGAGATCCAAATACGTCAAACCGAAAGCGAACGCTTGATATCGTGGGTGCAGTTCGTTTTGATCGTGCTGTTTGGTGTTCTGTGGCTGTTGTCGCAGCGGGTTAATATGAATGCGACAGAGTTCCAGGTCGTACCATTGGCCCTGACAGCCTATTTTGTTTTTACCGTCACGCGTCTTTTGCTTTCATACCGGATGTCTTTGCCGCACTGGTTTTTGACTTTGTCGGTCTTTATGGACGTCGCGTTGTTGATGTTGATGATATGGAGTTTCCATATCCAGTATGAGCAACCGGCGAGTTTCTACCTCAAAGCGCCGACGATCATGTATGTTTTTATCTTCATAGCGATGCGCGCTCTTCGGTTTGAGCCGCGTTACATCATGATTGCAGGTATGTCGTCTATTGTGGGGTGGCTCGTCCTTGTTGGATGGGTTCTCTATTCAGAGCCGGGTAATCCCATGATCACGCGTGATTACATTGCCTATATGACGTCGAACTCGATCTTGATTGGTGCCGAGATCGATAAGATGGTCTCTATTTTCCTCGTGACGATCGTTCTTTCTATCGCGGTTATCCGTTCTAGACGTGCATTCTTCCGGGCCGCCCTGGAGCAGTCTGCTGCTGAAGATTTGTCGCGGTTCGTCTCAAAAGAAGTCGCAGAGCGAATTACTTCTGCAGATCGTCAAATTCAGGCAGGCGATGGTGAAAGCCGTGTCGCGTCGATTGTTTTCACGGACATTGAGGGGTTCTCATCGGTTTCTGAAAACATGACGGCTCAAGAACTTGTAAAGACGCTGAACGATTACTTTGGCACCATGGGCGAGATTATTGACCAGTTTGGTGGTGTCATCACGTTGTTTGAAGGTGACCTGATGCTGATCACATTTAACGCCGTTCAGGACGATCCCGACCATGCACAAAATGCAGTGCGAACTGCATTGGCGATTGAGCAAGCGGCGCGAACACAGACCTTCAATGGCGTGTCGCTCAAAACCCGCTGTGGGATTAACACAGGTGAAATAACAGTCGGAGCTGTCGGCGCACAGAACCGACTGGTCTTCACTGTACATGGGGACAATGTCAATACCGCAGCCCGCCTTGAGCAACTGAATAAAGAATACGGCACCTACATCATGATGGGTGAGGCGACGCACCTAGCCGTTGATTCCGATTATCCTTGCGAACTGATCTGCGAAACAAAGGTCAGAGGCCGCGCTCAAGCTGTGAAAGTGTACGCGCCAAAAGTCGATACATAGCACTTTATAGTTGCGTTTTGTATAATTATACCCCATAATCATAGTGTGGTAATTAATCATATTCAGGGCCGGAGCCAAGGGCGCGTTATCGCGGCTGTTGGTTAGGATCGAGACCGCCTGAAACATTTCTTGCACCTAAAGGTGGCGGAATACCCGTTATCTTGACAGCATTGAAAGACGGCGTCCCTGGACTTTGATGTCCCTGCGCACGCCCTCAAACGTTGTGCTGATTTTCGAACATATCAGGCGC
>WASW01042586.1_pt1 | contig 12402 bp, 9 predicted proteins | sample 5698521 | NCBI WGS metagenome assembly WASW01 (sample SAMN11175560, study PRJNA528189) | sponge metagenome | isolation source: marine sponge | host: Leucetta | place: Antarctica: Western Antarctic Peninsula, King George Island | collected 2013-01
AAAATCATCTTGCTGATCAAATGGGTTGTGCCTCTGTTGATTGCTCAAAGTATGGGCATTGTCGCTCTGATCAAACTTTTATAAAGCAGAGCATGGAACTCAACGAGAAAATCATCTTGCTGATCAAATGGGTTGTGCCTCTGTTGATTGCTCAAAGTGCGGGCATTGTCGCCTGGATCAAGTATTTATAAAAATGAGCATGGAACGCAAAGAAAATATCAATATTAAAGAGAACACTCGATTTTTTATTAAATGGCTTGCGCTTATGTTCATTGCTCAAGTATTTTGATTAAAAAAATGAACGGGAATGTGTATTTGCCTAAAAATGTTTTAGCTGAATCAAAAGCATTTCGAATTTTTTTCCCCACCACCATCGGACTGTTGGTAATGGCGTGTGCTAAGGATAAGGATAACAGTAAGGGTGAAGATAAAATGGCAATTCGAGGGACGGTTTCCAATGGAGTTGCGTTGACTGAAACGAAAGTCTTAGTTTTTGACAGCAATAACAAGGAGATCGGTCAATGTATGACGGATGCTTCGGGGAACTTTAGCTGTAAGGTTGATAAAAGCAAAGTCACGAAAACCTTACTGCTGGAATCGAGTAAAATGAGATCTCTCCTGGTTGAGGATAGCGCACGGGCTAATGGTAATAGTGTGACGGCTCACATCAATCCGATCACCGATCATATTGCCACTCAATTTTTAAGCAATGCCAGCCGAAACAGTCGCTCAGCTGCGCAAACCTTGCAGGGAGTGACCGCCGTCAGCCTGAATGCTGAGGTCAATAGATTGACCCGTTTTTTTGGGATTGATGCCAAAGTCTTGGTAAGTGGCGATTTTGTGCCACGGGTCAGCGGTGAGAAAGATTCGGGAAGTATTGCGGGCAACTTTATAGAATCGCTTGTGGAGCATGTCAGAGAAGGCGGAAAAGACGTAACGCTGACCACTCTGATAAACATCGCAGCCGCGGATAACAAACCGGTAGTCTCTACGCCGATTATTCAGATCCGTTTGGCCGCCATTTCTTTGGCCAATCAATCCAAAACCGCCAAGGAGATCAACACGGAACTGAGCGCAATCTCGACATCAGCGGCTAAGACGGCGATTGGGACGGTTTTTGAGACGATCACAACCTCAATTGCAAAACTCAAAACAGAGGCCTTGGCAAATGCGATCACCAAGACCAATCAATTGACGGGCGTGGCGATCACGGGTCTCAAACAAGCCTTGATTTCCATCTTGCAAGATAAGGCCGATTCGGCGAAATTGACGACGATGGTCGATAATACCACCGACATTCTGCAAACGGTGATTGTCGCTGAAACAGTGAAGGCCGCAGGCAGTAGCATCTTAAAGAAGAGTGGCGTCATTGACACGTCAGCGATCAACACGGTGATTTCCAACGCAACGAAGCAAGCGGCAACCGTTCTCTTGAGCGTGGATAATATTTTTACCGAAACAAATTTGAACGCATCGTTAGGTTTCTCAGGGATTAGGACCTCGATTGGTCAGCATATGACCGATACGGCAACCATTATTTTAACTCAGGTTGGGATCAATGGGCTTGATAAGATTGAAGATGCTGTCAAAGCAGCGGCCATTCGAATCACTGCGGCGACGACAAGGGCATTGGTGAATATTGCACCCGATATCATCGGTTTAGGTTTTACGGCCAATCCGATTGACCCAACGCCTGTGGATCCGATAGTCGTGGCGGATGCGAATGTGGTTCAAACAACAGTGCCCGTGTCAACCCTTGCGTCGATTCCGGCAGGCTATTCGATGGATCTCAAGGGAATACCATCAATAATGTCAATGCGCGTCATGTGGCCATGGCGGTCACTGGAACGGTGGGCAATACCTACTTTGTTTTTGGGAGAACTGGAGAAAGTGGCCCGTACGCTGAGCTTGCGACTGGAAAATATACAAGGAATGTTAAGGAAACATTGAAAGTCGATGCCAGTAGACTGGATCCAGGAACCGTTTATTTGGCTTACGCTGAAAGTAGTTCTGGTGGTTTAGGAACCACGAACACGACGACCCTTGCCACGACCAAGTACAATGTGGCAAATACGTTTTTCACGATGGCGGTGACAGGCATCTGGACCAATCCTCCTCATGGAGTGGCTGGGAATGTGATTACCCTCGCCAACAGTGGTAATATTCGCTTGGATATTCTGAACGGGATCACCGGTGCGGAATTCGAGACGGGGTTTACGACAAATAGAAATCTCGACAGCACACTTCTTGAAGATGGTACGTTGTTGGTTACTGGCCATAAACATGCGTTAGCTGTAACAGCAATAACCCTGATAAAGGAAACTGGAGTGACGTATGTTTCATTGAGCGCGAAATTAACCTTGGATGGTATCGAGGGGATAGAAACCCCTAAGATTCCTTTCGATGTTGATCCTCCCACTGGTTTTAAAGTTGAGCTATTAACTAAGGTAAACGCTCTCTCTGCGAATAAAACCAAATTCAGAATTTCTGGACTCAGTGTTGGCAATGAGTTCAGCATCGGATTCACTAATGTGGTTGGTGCCCCTCCTTTTTTTAGCACGGCGAGTCAGTTCATCAGCAGTTACACTCTGGGTTACACGGATGCTACCGTTGATCTATTACCGAGCGTGTTCAGTGCTCCGGGGCTGTACGAGATCTCTCTCAGTACGAGTGACCAATATGGAAACGGTGCGCTTATCGCATCGACAATCAGTGAATATATAGACATCGTTCCGCCGACGGCTGGTGTTATCAACATAGCTAATGCTAGAACTGATATTGGAAGCACTGTCTATGTTACTGATATGGCTAATTTGATGCAAAGTTCACATCTGAATGTAGAAATGATGGACTCGGGTGACCGTCTCTTTTACCATATCGCAGATTCCGGTTTTCGCCACACCTATATGCATTATGGGCGCATCGGGAAAAGTAACAATCCTCTATTAGCGGATACGAACAATTTCAGTCTTTCCAACGTGAAATTTGCTGATTTCGAGGAAGGTACTTTTACGGTCACGTCAATGCTGGCGGATACAATGGACAACGTCGCGGGTTTTGTTAGTGGGAACTCGGCGGTAGTCGTCTTCAACGGCAATAATTTTTCCTTCATGTCTGCGACGACTGCAAACGCTTCATTGGCTAATACTTATCAGCGCACGGTTGCGACCACGACCCGGAATTACTTGTTTCAGAAAACAGCACAGATGTCGATTGTGAATAATCTGACTGCTAATCAGGGGTCTGGAGCCGCACCAGGGGGAGTAGCAAGCACACTTCACACAGCTTTCATTGCTACTGGCGGGCCAATCGCAGCGACATTCAACTCGTTTAATGCTCATACTGGCAAGGCGTACAATATTTCTGCGACAGTCTTTGCGCCAGGACTCGGAACCAGTGTGAATATCTGGTCAGAAGGTCAGTTCCGAAGCCTTTTCACTCTTGTGTCAAATGGCGGTGGAATTGTGGTGCCGGGTGATTACAGTGATCTTTCTAAGTGGGAGATCGCAACATCGAAAAGCTCAAGCGATGGGAACAGTGGTGGCTACTTCACCATTGGAACGACAGCCTACATAGTAGATAACTTTTTTCCAGGCCAACGAGTTAATGTCAGGTTGACGCTGGGTACAGCAGAGATGTTCCATACGATCGCTACGTCTGTCACATGGACGATCATTGCGCAATAATCTGAATGTGAGGCTTTCTTGAATTGTGTTAGCAAGTCTCACGTCTCACCTTTCAAACAGTGAGTGGGTTTCGACCCGCTCACTCTTTTTCCTACCTCCGTCAGATTTTCTTCTGAAACAGTGAAGTGAGTGGGTTTCGACCCGCTCACTCTTTTTCCTACCTCCGCAAACGCTTTTCCTCAACCGTCTTTTTTGATCGCCTTCCATCTCTCACAAAACTTCTTTGCGAGCCAATCCAAGCCAGCTCACGCCTCTTTCCACGAGAATGTCTTTGCTTCGTCAATCTCTCAATCGTGGCCTGGATGATGAATTTTAGCTAATAAGTAGGAGTTGTAAATGGTTGGATCTGTAAAAAAGAGTAAAGTACTGCATTACAAACGAGCGGAAATTGTAAAAATCCAAAAGAAAGCGGACAAAGCTAAATTTTTAAGTGGGAGGTTTGATTTAAAGGGGGTTGAAGGAGGTTTTAACAATCCTTTAAAAAGGAAAAACGGTTCTTCAATTACAAAAAAAGGAATGCCTATAAAATTTCTTCGATGTTAACTATCTTCTGACTTCCTCTTGAGAAGGAAAACTTTATCCGAAGCGAATTGTTTGGAAATATTACGGTATAAACCATTTGTTGATAGTAGGGGTGCACATCGCGAATTTCTACTGAAACCCAAGGCGATTTTAAAAGACCGTCCAATTTTTCGGGTTTCTCTAAAAAAACGGTTTGGAATTGGTTGACTCGCAACTTCTCATGAGCTGGCATGGAGTCGTAAGTTTTTTGAGCAGAATGGTTGAAGTTGACATCATTTTTTTTCATTCAAGATTCCAAACTCCCTTTCAATTTCTGCCCATTCCTCCTTCGGCACTTTTCCCACAGAAAAGTCTAAGACTTGCTCCGAGGGAACCGAATCTTTCCGATAGAGGTAGCCTTCGAAAAAATCAAAATGAATTGGTTCTTCAAAAACTTCTTTGCTAGAAAAATATTCGTTGATCTCCTCATCGGGGAGGGGGCGATTGCGTTTTTTTTTCGAATTTAGAAGCCAGGGTGGTTCACGATGGGTCATTTTCACTAATTCAGACTCTTTCAATTTTCCGTAGTGATCCACAATCAGGGAAACCAAAAAATCTTCTTCTTTAAATTCTGGAAAATTCGCAATGATTGGTTGAGATTTGCAGTCTTTATATTGATGATATTGTTCCACATGAACGGGGCCGTGTGTCCATGCTTGAAAAGCGTCTCTTTCAAAGTAGTTGATCTTTTCTAGCACCATCGCCCAACCGTGGAGGTAGTAGAGCAGTTTTTGGTATTTGAGGTTTGTGATGGGATTGTTATTTTTGTGGCAGTGATTGAAGAGTTGCATGGTCACTCTTTCTTGCGCTGTGTATTCTCGTCCCATAGTGACTCCTAGATTGATTGTCTTTATTGGACTACTCATTGCTCGTAGATTATTATAACCTACTTTCTGGCAAATATCATAAATTTTGTAAAAAGACATCAAAACAAATTTCAGGGACCACCCAAATTGTCTGTAAAGCGACCTAACCTTCGACCGGCTCAGCCACCTAATTTTTTAGTGACAATGACCTCCTTAAACTGCACGAATAGCCCCGGTGACATTTTGGATTTTGAAGCCTTGAAAGAGGCCTCTGATTTATGGTACGCTTTGGCCGAATACGTGCGTCAGTCATTCAATGGCTGAATCTTGATCGTTTGGTGTTTCATAATCGCTCTAGCTTGATCCCCTCTTTCTCAAGGAATGAGAAGCATGATGGATTTACCGGTTCAATGGGAAAAAACCAGAGAAATCACTCCCGCAGAAGCCTTGAAATTACTATTTGAGGCGTATAAACCGAACACCAGGCGCGCCTATTCCCGTGTGTTTATTGATTTCCAGAAATGGGCTTCGATTGAAAAGATCGAGGATCTCAAAACCCTGAATAGTTTGACAATCCTCAACTACAAAACCCACCTCAAAGCTCAAGGGAAAAAACCAGCCAGCATCAATCAAACCATGAGTGCGCTACGCAAGGTCTTCAAGGTCTTGACGGAATTTGAATATCTCCCCTCAAATCCTTTCAAATCCACCATCCTCCGCAATGAAAAAGTTTCTGAAAATAGCAACAAAGGCTCCCTCCGAGTGGCCCAGCTGAACGCGATGATCACGGCGAATGAAGAGGAATTGTATGACAGGCGAGTTGCGGATTTACTGCGGAAAAGGAATGGCCTCTTGCTGAGATTTCTCTATTTCACTGCGGCAAGACGGAGTGAGGTGGCTGATTTACGCTGGGAGGATTTGCAACAGGATGGCGAATTTCAGGTTGCCTTGATCCGAAACACGAAGAGCGGCGTGCCACAACGCTTAAAAATTAGAGGGGAATTGTATGCGGAATTGCAGGCTTGGAAACAAACCTTGACGGAGCAAAAGATGGAAGAACCCTGGGTTTTTCTCTCGTTGAGCTTCCGCACCAGAGGGCATAAAATGACCGGAAAAGGCGTGAATGATGTCATTGTGCGCTTGGGCAAAGCCATCGGGATCAAGATTTCTGCGCATTATCTGCGACACACTGCGATCACGCTGGCCTTAGAAATGGGCGCATCCCTGCAAAAAGTGCAAGCCTACGCCCGCCATTCCTCGGCCAATACGACGATTCGTTATTACCATGATCAGGAAATTCTGAGAAAAAATCCAACCGATCGGTTGCCTCGGATTTAGCAAAACTGTCAATCAAAAGAGGTTCCAGAAAAAGTGACCAGAGAAAGTGAAAGGAAACGCTTATGATGCCTAGTCAGATCCGCACTAAAATTCTGGTTGTTTTTTTCATTATTTCCACAATCTCTTTAATCGGCTATCTGATCCTTTATTTTCAATTTTGGGATCAAAGCCAATTGACGGATCAATTGATTGAACAACAACAACCAATCGCGCTGGGCTGGGTTCAGCTGATGAGTGGGATCAACCATTCTTTAGCCGCTCAACGAGGCTGGGTTTTTTTTGGAACCGACTCATTCAAGCAAGAACGCTTGCATGCCTGGCAGAATGAAATCAACCCCAATTTGGAACAATTGAAAACCCTCTATCAACATTATGAGTCGCAACGCCCCGTGGAAGTGCGGCTCGTTTTTGACATTCGCCTGGCCTTGCTCGATTTGGCAAAATTTCAAGAAGCCATCGAAAAAATCGCACAAACGCCAGAAAATATTCCCGCCCAACAATTGTTTACAGAAAAATTGAAACCCGCCTTTGAAACCATGAATAAAAATCTTGGCGTGCTGGTTGAAGAGGAACGCGGGCATACCAGCAAGAGCCAGAAAATGATTCAAATCTTGACGGAATTGCGAGGAACCGCCTGGTCGTCCATCGCGAATTTGCATGATTATCTGTTGAACGGTGAGCAAGATGCCTGGGAAGCGTTTCGGGAAAACTGGGGCAACAATGAGCGTTTCTTGCTGGATGCCCAAGCGCTGGATCTTCCGTTTACAGAAACGCAACAATCGCACTTTCGTCAATTTCTTCAGAATCGGGAAACGGTCGCGGCACTCGCGGGTGAATTATTTCAGATGCGCAATCAAGAGGCCTGGAATCAGGCACGCTACATCATGGAGACGCAGACGATTCCTTTAGTGCGGCGGATTGAAGAGGCGATCAACCGCGTGGTGGCGTTTCAATCTGATTTTGCGAAAACCAACAATCGGGCATTGCAAGAACAATTTGAACAATGGCGGATTTTATTACTCTCAGTGGCCTTAGGGACTTTTGTGATGGGATTTGTGCTGTTGATCCTCCTCGGAAGAAAGGTGATGGTTCCTCTCCAAGAGTTACGAGACGCAGTCCGCTCTGTTAAAGATGACGATTTTTATGGGCAGATTGAAGTCACGACTCAGGATGAAGTGGGGGAGCTAGCCCAAGAATTTGGGGAAATGCTGATTGAGATCAGAGGACGCACCAAGGAACGGCAGGAATTGGTAGTGCGCTTGGAAACAGAGAAGCGGTCGCAACAAAAAAATATGGAACAACTGGAAGAGCAAAATAAGAAACTTGTCTCGCAAAGGGAGCTGGATCAAGCCCAAACGACGATTGCCAAAGTGATCAATTCTTTAGACATTGCCGCTATTTTAGAAGCTGGTTTGGAAACGCTGGTCAAAACCACTAATTCACAACTCGGTATTTTATATTTGGCTAAGACGGAAAATGACGTGGCACCTCACCAATTGGAACTGAAACATTATTATACGGTGGATGAAAGTGTGATGGCCGATGAGGTCTATCAAGTTCATGGCTTGCCAGCGCAGATTTTTCAAACTCAGAAGCCTTCCGTGATTCGGGATCCAGCCCAGCAAGGGCGGAGTTTTCATTTGGGCGCAGTGGCGAATTATCCCACGATGATTGCGGGCTATCCTCTGGTCTTTCAAGATCGCTGTCTCGGTGTGCTTTTGTTGGCGAGTATCGCCCCTTTCGATGAAGCGATGTTGCGTTTTATCGAAAATTCTGTCCCGCAGTTGGCCGTTTCGATTCAAAACGCGACCACTTTCCAAACGTTACAAATCGCCAATCTTGAGCTAAAAGCCGCGACTCAACTGAAAAGTGAGTTTTTAGCGAGCATGTCCCATGAATTGCGCACCCCGCTCAATGCCATTATTGGATTTGCGGGAACGCTGTTAGATGTCGATGAAGAAAACCGCTTGAACGATTATCAACAAGACCGTTTGAGTCGGGTTCATCAGAGTGGGAAACATTTGTTGGAATTGATCAATTCGATTCTGGATCTTTCCAAAATTGAAGCACGAAAGATGCCCGTCAATGTGCTCTCTTTCAACCTGAAAGATTTGTTGCGTGAAGTGATTGGTTTGATGGAAGCTCTGGTCGCGAATAAACCGATTGAGTTGAGTTTAGAGATCGAGGAGGGGGTGGAAAGTTGTGTTTCAGATCAGGAAAAAATTCGCCAGATCATGATCAATTTATTGGGAAACGCGGTGAAATTTACAAGCACAGGTTCGATTTCAGTCGTGACTTATGCGTGTGATGATCAGCTTAGGATTGATGTCAAAGATACAGGATGCGGCATTCCTGGAGCACAATTGGAACGGATTTTTGAAACGTTTCGCCAAGTGGATGGCTCAGAAACTCGCAATTATGAAGGCTCTGGATTGGGGCTGGCCTTGGTGCGAAGCATGAGCCGCTTGCTGGGCGGCGATGTTTCTGTCACGAGTACCGAAGACGAAGGTTCGACATTCAGTGTGACCCTGCCAATCCCGTTCCAAGCCTCCGCACCTCAGATGAGAGGACGCTGAGGCAGGACGGGATTCTCTTCCGATTGATGATTTATTGCGTCAATTCTTGACGAGAGGAGATGATCCGATCAATCAAGCCAAATTCCAAGGCTTCTTCCGCCGTGAACCAATTGTCATGATCAATCGCGGTTTTGATTTCTTGATAAGTTTTGCCGGTGGCTTGGCAATAAATATCAATGATAAAATCACGGGTTTTTAGAATTTCCTTCGCTTGGATTTCCATATCCGTCGCCCGCCCTTGGTAACCGGTCAACAAAGGTTGATGAATCAGAATTTTGGAACTGGGAAAGGCGAACCGTCTTTTTGGACTTGCGCCCAGGCTGAGAATCGAACCCATACTGGCCGCAAATCCGGTGACAATGGTTGTCACGGGGCATTGAATAAATTGGAACATGTCATAGATCGCAAACCCTGAAAAAACTTCGCCACCAGGGCAATTGAGCAAGACCAGAATCTCTTCTTCAGGAGCTTCCTGTTCCAATAATGTCAGTTGGTTGAGGACGGTTGAGGCTAATTTACTATTGACTTGATCTGAAATGACAATGGTGCGGGATTTCAGCACTTTCAATTCCAGACTCTCTTTATCTTCTTTTTCTTCACTCATATATTTCCATAATCAGGGATAACGTGTTTGAATCAGTTGAACGCTAAGACTCCAGCAAACTACCACTCCTGGCAGAATGTTTCAATGTCTTCGTTCACATTACAAGAAGAGGTCTTTTTTGATGTCAGTCAAGGTGTTTTGTAAATCAGCCTCATTTGCACCACAAAGATTGAAATAATATTTAATTTTAGGCTCCGTTCCCGAAGGCCGCACAATCACCCTGATATCGGTTTCCAATTCAAAAATGAGCACATTCGATTGAGGCAGGCCAGGGCCGGCAATGGTTTTTGAAGGGCTTGATTGCGTGACTGTATCATGAAGGAGATCCGTCACTTGATGGAGTTTTTTTCCACCCAGCGTTTGAGGAGGGTTTTGCCGGAAATTAGGCATGATCTCCGCAATTTGCTGTTGTCCGTCAATTCCAGGCAGGATTTGATTTTCTAAATCATCGAGATGGAAGCCAAACTTTTGATAGATTTGCTGAAGACGATCAAGCGGGGTCTGTCCGTTTGATTTCAAATTTGCGGTCATTTCAGCAAAAGCCATTGCCGCCCAAACCCCATCTTTGTCGCCGGTATGGTGTCCGGCTAAATAGCCCAAACTTTCTTCCATGCCGAAGACGAAAGAACCGCTCCCTGCTTGTTCAACCCGGAGGGCTTCTGCGCGAATCCATTTGAAGCCCGTCAAGGTTTCAAGCACTTGAAGCCCATTAGAACGGGCAATTTTTGCTCCGAGCGAGGAGGAGACATTGCTTAAAATGTAAACCCCGTTTTGAGGCAAACGATTCAACGCTTTCAATTTTTCCAGATAATAATCCAACAGCAATGCGCCTGCTTGGTTTCCGTTCAATTGCTGCCAATCGCCATGATGACGGACCATCACCCCGAGTCGATCCGCATCTGGGTCATTGGTCAGGATCAATTCATCTTCTGGAGTCGCCTGAGCACAGGCCATTTCAAAGGCGTGCGCCTCTTCCGGGTTGGGAGAGTGTACGGTTGAAAAATCAGGATCTGGCTTGGCTTGTTCAGCAATTTGTTTGACTTGTGTGAATCCGCGTTTCTCTAAAAGCGGAGGAACCAACCGAATCCCGGTGCCATGCAAGGGGGTGTAAATGACGTGCAATTCCTGATTCTGAGCGGGTTCCCCCAAAGCGAGTTTTTCCACAGATTCCAGATAGGCCTGATCCGATGCTTCTGTGAGCCATTCGACCGCTCCCTGTTGCAAGGCTTCTTCCAGCGGGAGATCCGGAATTTCTTCCATGGTTTTAACATTGCGAACTTCTTGAATAATTCCTTGATCTTCCGGTGGAATGACTTGCCCCCCATGTTTCCAATAGACTTTGTACCCGTTGTACTCCGCTGGATTATGGCTCGCAGTGATCATGATTCCGGCACTGGCTTTTTTGCGGAGAACCTCAAAAGAAACCAACGGCGTTGGAGCGAGGCTTTTGAATAAAAACACATGGATCCCATGAGCCGCGAGCACTTCACTGGCGGCCTGAGCGAATTGAGGAGAATTGTGACGGGAATCATAACCAATCACCACCCCGGAATAAGCCTCATCGGGTTTTTTTTCAATATAACGAGCAAGCCCTTCCGTCGCCTGCCGCACCGTGTAGCGATTCATCCGATTGATGCCAGCTCCCATCAGACCCCTCATTCCGCCTGTGCCAAATTCGAGATAATGTGAAAAACGGTCTGCCAGCTCCTTGTCATCTTTACGCTCCAAAAGGCGCTGTATTTCGTGACGGGTGGATTCATCAAAAACGAGAGATTCGGCCCAGTATTGAGCGATTTTGTGAAGAGATTCCATCGGATTTCCTTGTTGATTGGTTTAGGATGAATTGGCAGAAAGATGCCGCGTCATTATTTGATCAGGCGCTTCAATCATCAGTTTTTTTTGAGTGATCGGGTGGGTAAAGCACAAGTGGGACGCGTGCAATAATTGGCGATGTGTCGGAAAATTCTGCTCACGTAAATAATCGTCTCCTTGCGCCAACCATTGCACAAAACCATCATTTTTCAAGCCATAGAGTTTATCGCCGACAATCGGACACCCCAGATAAGTGGCATGGACGCGGATCTGATGGGTGCGGCCTGTCAATGGAATCACGTTTACTTTTGAATACGGCCCCAGTGTTTCCAATTGTTGAAAATGAGTTTGACTCGGTTTGCCTGTCGAGACGACCCCTTGTTTGATTCTAATAATGCTGTTGAGATCTCGTCCAAGGGGCGCGGAGACAACGACATTTTTAAAGGGGAGTGGCCGATTGAGCACGGCGAGATAGCGTTTTTTCATACGATGTTCACGAAAGAGAGCCGCCATTTTTTGAGCAATCTCTTTTTGCTTAGCAAATAATAAAACGCCACTGGTCTCACGATCCAGGCGATGCAAGGTGTATAAATCGTCCCAGCCAAAGGCATTTTTGACAACATGCACGAGTGTGTTTTTAAAATATTTCCCAGAGGGGCTGGTGGGCAAATTGCCGGATTTATTGATGGCGATCAAATAGTCGTCTTCATAAATAACTTCAAAAAAGGGATCAACGGGAGGTTCCAAATAATCAGGACGCAGGTAAGTGATGATTTGACCGTTTTTGAGCAATTGATTGGGATCGCCTTCGTTTTGATTCACAGACAACCTTCCCTCAAGAATGTGCGCTAACCATTCGTCACGATTGTGATAACGAAATTTTCGTAATAGAAACCCCAGTAATGTCTCCGGTTGCTGATCAACCTGCATGTACTGAAATGACAATTCTGTGTGTTTTGCGGCGGTTTTAATTCCCCCTGAAGGGATCCTTCTGGCTGAGGGTGAGCTTCGGAGGACCG
>WASW01077917.1_pt1 | contig 12372 bp, 13 predicted proteins | sample 5698521 | NCBI WGS metagenome assembly WASW01 (sample SAMN11175560, study PRJNA528189) | sponge metagenome | isolation source: marine sponge | host: Leucetta | place: Antarctica: Western Antarctic Peninsula, King George Island | collected 2013-01
GAACGGCTGGCTCGAAACTACCTGTCCATGCTACAACTGGCAGCCACCGTGATTTGGCTTAGATGATTGAGAACGCCCCCTAGGGAGATATAAAATTCTAGCTTCAGAAAATTTAACGTAAGCAACCATCTGAGGCCATTCTTGAGACGGGACGAAATTGATGTTCTGGCCGCCAATAGTTGATTTTGGAATTCGATCTCCTTTGCGCATTAGAATAGAGCCAAATTCGACGTCCTCATATAACTCCCGACCGTCGGAATATGTGTGTGCTTTCCTCCTTTTTTCATAAGTGTAGGTATCGGCAACAGAGCTTGCAGCTCCACGTCTATAAAAATTACGATCAATACAACGATTCAGTCGGTGTTTAAGATTTTCGTCACTTGCGTTAAAATTTTTTTCACGCAACTCTTCGCTAAGACAGTCCAGCACAGTATGAGACGTATATTGATTATAGGTGTTTAATCCAGCTAGCAATTTAGTCTGAAGGCTCGACGATAGTTTTGTCATTTGTGAGAGTCGACCAATTCTCTCGTTTTCTATTTTGAGTTGGGCAATTTTATCATTTAATTTACGTTCAGTTTTTTCGCTTCGTTCAGAGTTTTGTCGCTGAATATCCGAATACTGGCTTGAAACCGATGTGAGTTGTAGCTCAGAGGAATCGTTGGCGATCTTTAGTTGACCAATAATTTGTTTTTGCTCCTGAATTTTTGCTTGTAATGGACTCTCAATTTTAGAAATTAGGTTTCCCATAGCGATGGTGTTTTTATATTCAGAGGCAGCGTATCCGACAGTTACGCAGGCAACAATAATGCAAACAAGTGCCCAAAAGGGATGCTCAGTTATGAGCTTTGAAATGTTTTGAGCGTTTAAATTTTTCACAAGATAAATCCCTATCAAACCCAAGTCATTGAAGACTACACACCGGTCGAACTTTGTCCATTTTTCCAAGGGTCAACAAAACAGGCAACAATCGAAGATCAAAAAGCACATTTTCAAAACCTTGCTAGAGGTTTGGCCCATCACGACTGTAGTTTCGCTGCATGGCTTGGTAAGCTTGGATATCGCGTTCAAGGTGGGCACGTTCACGAACAAATTCTTGTCTCAATGTCAACTTGAACAGATTGATGTGCTGACGTTGTTCAAGATGTTTGTGAATGAGCGTGTCTCGTTCGCCTCGATCACGCCGTACTGCGTCCAGCGCCTCATGCTCATTCGCTCCGCGAATATGCTTATTGTGGCCGCGCAAACCATCCCACAGGCCTTTTAAACCTCTTCGAAATCTAGCTTGCCGTGTGTGGCATTCTTCGGTCCAGCGCTCTTGCTGACGTTCCTTCAATGATTGTCGCTCTACCCGTTGACGCTGGATAAGGTCTTGTTTCCGGTGTTCGAAATCTCCGGTTTTCTGACGGGATGACGCAGCAATCTCTTTCTTGAAGCGGTTCAATGTTGAAAGCATCGATGAAGCCGTCTTTTCTATTGCCTCGTCTACACTCTGGAAGTTCTCGGGAGTATTCCGCTCGCTACCAATTTTCTCTCGCACCGCCTTGATACGAATGCCCAGCATTTTAGGCAGTGAATACACTTCACCGAATTTATCTACGCAAACAATCCCAGCACGATCGCCTTTCGCCAATTTGAATCCGCAATCATCCAAAGCATTCATTGTCCCTCATTGGCTTGACGATCACCCTTAGTAAACTAATAATGCGCGCGATCTTATTAGCCTGTTCGGTTTGTAAAAAATTCAGGAGTTCGATTAGTGCCCACCGTTACAAATAACCTTTACCTCGATCTTCTAAAAAAAACGCTGACGGATTATCTTAATATAGACAGCGATGTTGCAAATGCGATTCCATCGGAATATTGGACGCGTAAATCATGGTTAAAAAACCTTCGTAACCGGATACTCGTGAACTGGCTGAAACGTTCAAATATGATGGCTCTTCGGCGCGATGGCCGAACATCCAATGAGCGGCGCGACGAGCGGATAAAGGGTAATGATATGCCGTCGCTTGCCGTGACGATGGTAGGATTGAGGCGGCTCGATAATTTGCAAAAACTGATCGAGGATATTCTGAGCAGCGGTGTTCCGGGAGATATTATCGAAACAGGGGTTTGGCGAGGCGGCGCCTCTATTTTTATTCGCGGCGTTCTCAAAGCACATGGCGTAACAGATCGGAAGGTTTGGCTCTGTGACTCGTTTGAAGGATTGCCCGCGCCGGAGCCTGAAAAATATCCTGACGATAAAGGGTTTACGCTTCATACCCATGATGCACTTAGTGTTTCTCAGCAACAGGTTGAGGACAATTTTAGGCGCTACGAGTTGCTTGATGATCAGGTTTGTTTCGTCAAAGGTTATTTTGAAGATACCTTACCTACCCTTGAAATCGGCGACCTTTCCCTGCTGCGTATGGACGGCGACATGTATGGATCGACCATAGTCACTCTAGATTCTCTCTACGATAAGGTTTCCGTGGGTGGTTATATTATTGTCGATGATTATGTTCTGGACCCGTGCCGAAAAGCGATCGATTCCTTTCGTACAGCGCGCGGTATTGAAGATGAAATCATACGCATTGATGACTGTTCCGTGTATTGGCAAAAAACCGGTTAAATGTGGCTGGCTCCGTGAAAAATATTTTGTGTTGTTGCAATGCCATGCGCCAGAAGGGGAACCGAGTTGCAAGATGATATTGTAGACATCAACAGCAAGCTGACCGTTGTGATGGTGGTTTATAATTCAATGAACGTCATTAAGCCACTTCTTGAACGGCTCCAAGCCTTTAACAAGGTGATCATCGTCGATAATAATAGCACTGATGATACCGTTAATGAGATCCGCCGCCTGAAACCCGATGCAACCATTATTGAACACTCAGATAACGATGGGTTTGGGTTTGCCAGCAATATGGGGTTCGCGCACGCCAAGACAAAATATATTCTGCATGTAAACCCTGACGCCGAAATATCCGTAGGTCATGTGGCCCGGTTGATGAAAACCGCAGAAGAAAACCCTAATGCTTGCGGCGTTGCCCCGCTGATAAAAGAACGGGAAGATCGATACGATATTTCGGTGATGGGTCCGGGTGAACGCCATCATTGTAAACTCAATACCTTTCCTGACGGACCGTTTTGCACATGGTTTGTGATGGGCGCGCTTGTATTGTGGCGAGCCGAACATATCCGGACGCTTGGTGGATATGATACCAACTTTTTCCTGTATAACGAGGACGCTGATTTGTGCCAGCGGGCTGTAAAGGCGGGTTATCACCTGGTTCTTGAGCCGCGTGCCATCGCTTTGCATATGGGCGGTGTATCGGAGACCCTGTCGTGGAAAACAAGATGGCGTAAAGACTGGAACCTTGTCTGGAGCCATTTGTATTATGAAGAAAAGCATGGTCCGGCAGGGATCAGTAGGCAAAAGGCATTAAACTCCATTCTGCCATTGTTTTGGAAGGGCACGTTAGGCATATTGCGGCTCAGGTCAAAGACGGTGATTGGGCAATTTGCCCGCCTCGCGGCGACAATTCGATATTACAGAGGCAAGCCGTCCTGGGGGCGAATTGGGAGAGATGTAAGTGACGGTTGGTAAAACTGAAGTACTGATATGGCAAAAATGAAAAAACAAACTGTATTTATTTCTGGTATCGCTGGATTTCTCGGTAGCCATCTCGCAGATACGATGATTGCTGACGGGCATACGGTCGTCGGATGCGACAATCTCATCGGCGGTTATCTAGATAATGTCCCGGCGGAAGCGGACTTTTATCAATATGATTGCACCTACCATAATTCGATGGTGAAAATTACCAAAAACGTTGACATTGTTTATCATACCGCGGCTACGGCCTATGAAGGCCTGAGTGTTTTTAGCCCCTATTTGATTACCAAAAACATTGTTGAAGCGACGGTCTCGCTGGCGACCGCTGCTATTCAAAATGAATGTAAACGCTTTGTATATTGTTCTTCCATGGCACGTTATGGGAGCAATCCGGTTCCTTTTGTGGAAACGATGACGCCCAAACCACAGGATCCGTACGGAATTGCTAAAGTTTGCGGTGAAGATATCATCCGCAACCTTTGCGAAGTGCATGGAATGGAGCATGTTATCGCAGTGCCGCATAACATTGTTGGCCCCCGGCAAAAATATGACGACCCTTATCGTAATGTTGCCAGCATCATGATCAATCTAATGCTACAAGGGCGCCAGCCCTACATTTACGGCGATGGACAACAGATGCGCTGTTTCAGTGATGTTGAAGATGTCATCTGGTCGCTTAACCAATTAGCCTTCCGGGACGACGTTGTTGGCGAAATATTTAATATTGGCCCGGATGAAGAGTTTGTAACGATCAATGAATTGGCTGATGTAATTGCCAACTTATTGCAGTTTAATCTTAACCCAAATTTTGTTACAGGGCGGCCCCAGGAAGTGATGCTGGCCAATTGTTCAGCGGAAAAAGCGCGCAGTAAACTGGGTTTCCACACCAGCTACACATTACGGGACAGTTTGTCGCGGATGATTGAAAGTATTCGGGATACGGGAACCAAACCGTTCCGATATCATCTCGATCTGGAAATTATTAATGATAAGACACCGGAAACGTGGAAAGACAGGTTGTTTTAAGGTAAAAAATCGAGTTACCGCGCATTCTTGAGTGCAGTCTGAAGCCCTATATTCTATAGGTCCAACGCCGTTTTAAATTTGTGATGAAAAAATCTGGAACCTTATGATGGAAGATCATCTTCAAAAGTCCTCCGATTATTACGAAATTACGCGGACGGATGTCACTCATTTGGTGCCCGATTTTGCTGAGCGCATTATTGAGATTGGTTGCGGTGCCGGTAATACGCTTAAGTACCTTAAAGATAACAGCCGGGGAAAATGGTTTGGCGGCGTCGAAATAAACCCCGCTGTTGCCGAAATTGCAGCTGATCGGCTGGACCAGGTCTGGGCCGGCCCAATTGAAGAGGTGCTGAGCTCTGAAGGTGGACTCAACGCGGAACCCAAATTTGATGTTATTCTCTGTCTCGATGTTTTGGAACATCTCATCGACCCGTGGACAGTGACGCGGCAGTTGTCAGAACTACTGAACCCGGGCGGCGTTATTATCTCAAGTATCCCAAATGTTCGGTATTATAAAGTCTCTTTGAATCTCCTGACAAAGGGACACTGGCGTTATGAAGACAGCGGCGTTCTTGATTCTACGCACCTCAGGTTTTTCACCAAAGAGACGGCTACCGAAATGATAACCGGCGCGGGGTTGGAAATCAGTAGTATTGAACCGACAGCGCCAATGAAACCATGGCGAAATAAATGGATACTGAACAAGTTATCCGGCGGGCGGTTGATTGATATTTATGCCTATAATTATTTGATTTCGGCGCGGAAGCCCAACTAACGCAAAACGGCGATTGAATGGCCTTTGAGTGCGGGAACGGTAAGTTTGCTGGTATGTCCAAAACGGTTAAATCGGGTGAAGGAACAGGCGGGGGTACCTGCCAGAGAACGCCTAAATGAGATACTCGAAAACGTAGCACTTTGGCCGATACGCAAGAGAATTAACGTGTTTTCTGACGCCTAATATCGTATTGAGTGCATCGGTATAAATCGTAGTTGTCGTGTTCGGGGCTGTTTTTCAAAGGGTTCAAAGTGGCAAAATCACGAACAAAATTCGTTAGAAAGATTCTCTCCAAATTTGGCTACGATCTGCAACGTTTGCAACGCACTCAAAACGATATGGACAACCCAAGTTGGCACCTTACCGAGGACACGGGGTTTGATGGATTTGAAGCAATTATCCCGCGCGCGGTGAACTATTTTGATATTGTTTTCCGCTCGTGCACGCGCGTCGAAATTTTCGGTCAGGAACGTAAACGGCTTTTGGGTCAGCCCAAAAGCGAGGTTATGGAACGGTGCCTGAATTCACTACTGAAATCAGTCGAAAACGCCATACAGGGGGGCGTCGACATCCCGATCAGACTGATTGTGATGGATGATCATTCTTCAGATCAGGCGGTGTTACGGATTAAAGATTTACTCAGTCGCTCGACATGCAAAAATCTATTCATTGCGTTGGAGCCGACTGGCAACGGGCCTTCTGTTGGGGAAGCGTACACCTGGGCGAAAAAAAACGCCAAAGATGTGATTTATTTTGTAGAAGATGATTACCTTCACGAACCAGGCGCAATTCTCGAAATCATTCGCAGTTACGAAAGACATGCTGCTGTTCTGGAGCGTGATATCGTTCTTTTTCCTGCCGACAACCCGGATCGTTATCGCCATGTCGGAAATGCGAATATTTTTCTCGGTAGTAATCGGCACTGGCGGACTGTTGGCGGAACAACCTTTACCTCGGTGACATCGATTGGAATTCTGAGAAAGTTCTGGGACAATTACATCGGTTTGGCCCAATACGGAATTGATCCGAATATAACCGAGGAGAATACGATTCAAGAAATATACAAGACTGTACCCTGTCTGTGTCCGATGCCGGGAATCGCAATGCATTTTCAACAAATCGACGAAATTCCGCCGTTTACGAATTGGAAAAAATTGTGGGCGGAGTCCAAGGTTGATTGCGATCCAAACGTTCAGTAATAGGCCTGAGAGGTGTTCTGGATTTCCTGTTTTCTTTGGAGAAGGCGGGAGTAGAAGGCGGCGCCATCGTTAGAATGATAAAAAACATCACCAGCAATTAACGATTTGTTAATTGTTTTCGCCTGCAATAGTCGGCTGTAGTTCCGCCGCCGAACGGCCCTGTTCTGTATCTCCTCGAATTATTAAGTTCGAGGAGTGTGACTTATGTCACTGCACCAGATCTGGGGTTGGTGTTTATCGGTAGCGTGCCTATAGAAGGTACAGTGGTCGCAGAAGTGACCTGTTAAAATCCATCAGAATGAGGATGATAGAATGTTAAACAGACAAAATGTAGATCGCCGCAAACCGGATCGCCGTATTTTTACGGGAGAACAGTTCGATGGGCCAGATCGCCGCAGTGTGTCCCGGCGCGATTACCTGGACCGCCGTAGCAATGAGGCATGGCGTTTTAGTTGGTTGCGTGTGACGCTGACACATCAGCTTGCCGCCTGATCAACGATCGTCGTCGTTTTTTAGATTTTGCGGAACGCGCCTCATTGCAAAATGGGGCGCGTTTTCCGTAGAATGCATTCTGCGATACAGCAGAGACTCTTTCAGTTTTTTTATGCGGAGCAAAAAAATGCCCGATTACACCTTTTATGCGGCCCAGCTTCGTTTTGTCGCGGCCCGGACAGAGCAGGTATCACCTGACGTGACAGCCATGATGCAGGCGCTTAAAGTTTTTGCGAACAAGGTTGAAGACGGTGCGGTGTTTGCTGTGCCGGGGAAACACACGATGGTTACCGGCCGGGCGCTAGCCGGTGTTGCCGGATTTCTGCAACAACACATTCTGCCGGAAACGATTGCCGCTGGAAACAAAACTGCTGAAAACCAGATTCGTTGGGTGATCGATACGTCAATGGAATTGACCGCGTCATTGACCGTCCATGCCGAAACGGTTGGCGCCGCAAAATCCCGCCCGATTATTCTCCCGCCGCCGCCAGGGCACGAAGGTTAACTGGAAAACCATCCAATCAAAATATTTTCTGGATCATCTTTTGCTGCTTGTGTGCAAACCTCTTAAGCTAACAGTTGATCAAAAATTGAAGTGGATAAACCAATGGCTGTTCAACGACACCGCACCGTATTTGACAGACTAGCGCCGGAAGATCTGGCCCGGTGGAAAAACATTCCGCCGTCTATTGCCGGTGACTGTATGAACAGAAGTAATGTTATGGCCGCCAGAATTTCGCCGCTGGCTGCTGGAATGACACTCGCGGGACAGGCCAGAACCGTAACGGCCATGGTCGGGGACAATGGGGCAGCACATGCCGCGATTGGGCTGGGTGAGCCCGGCGATATATTGGTCATCGATGGCCGCGGTCATTTGGAAACGGCGATCTGGGGCGGCATCATGACGCGGGCCGCGATGAAAACCGGGTTTTCCGGGGTGGTGATCGACGGGGCGCTGCGCGATGCCTCCGAGATCATTGAACTGGGGTTTTCCGCTTTCACCGCCGGGATCTGCCCGGCCGGACCGAATAAAGGATTTGGCGGCATAATCGACGGTATTATCGCCTGCGGCGGGTGCCCGGTAAAACCGGGCGATATTGTATTGGGCGACGATGATGGCGTTGCCGTTGTGCCGCTCGAAAGGCAGGTCGAAATTTATGCCCTGTGCCTGAAACAGATCGAAATGGAAGACCAGATGAACGCCGATACGGAGGCCGGAATACTACCTGCCGAACGGTTTAATCTGGAGATTGTAGAGATTAGCTGAGGTATGTATTTACTCACTCACTGATCACGATATGGTCCCTGTATGAATACGGTTTCGGATATATCGATCATACCGCCTGACCTTGACTGGACCAATGCGGGCGGACTTGTCTCTAAACAGTTTGGCGACATTTACGTATCGACGCTGGATGGAGCGTTGGAATCGCAGCGCGTTTTTGCCTGTGGTATCGGTGCCCCGGATATCTGGAAGGATAAAACCACGTTCTCCATTGGCGAGATTGGATTTGGCACGGGATTGAATTTTCTCACCACCTGGTCGGAGTGGGAAAAATCAGCACCAGACGGGGCGATCTTGTCTTATGTGGCGGTTGAGGGGTTTCCGCTCTGCGCGGGGGACCTCTCACGAGCGCTCGAGCCGTTTCCTGAACTGGCCGCCTATAGCCGCCAACTTATAGATGTCTACCCTGACCCACACCCCGGATTTCATCAGGTTATTTTGTTCGGCGGAAGGGTTAAATTACTGCTGTTGTTTGGTCCGGTATCAGACATGTTAGGGCGCCTGGTTGGCCAGATGGACGCGTGGTATCTGGACGGGTTCAAACCATCCAAAAACCCTGACATGTGGTCACCCACGGTATTGACGAAGATTGCTGAACGCGCGCGCCGCGGCGCGACAATAGCGACGTTTACAACTGCCGGGCAGGTCCGCCGAGACTTGGAATATTTGGGGTTTGAATTGGAGAAAATGCCAAGGCATGGGCACAAACGTGACTGTCTGCGCGGATACTATTCAGGCCCGGCACTGCGGCCGATAATGCCGCCTTGGTACGATATGCTCGAACCTATGGCCTCAGATGTGCGCATTGCGATCATCGGCGCTGGGGTTGCCGGCGGAGCGCTGGCCCATGCGTTGAAATTAACGAAAGCGCAGGTGACGGTTTACGACCGCGGCGTTGGCCCGGCCGCTGGCGCATCGGGCAATCCATTGGCGTTGTTGCAACCAAGGCCCGCTGACCCGCGTCAGCCTTTTGCCCGGTTTCAGTCGGCCGCTTATCTGCACATGATTAGAGTTCTGGAAAGCCTGCCGAACGAAGCGTCGGTGTGGAAAGGCGGGCGCGGGGTTATCTCGTTTGCCCGCGATGCGGATTTTCTCAAGCGGTATAAAACATGGGTCAGGAGCGGCACCCTTCCAGAGGCGCACGCGCGCATATTGGACGATGATGAGGTCGAGCGTTTTTGCGGCATATCAATAGGGCAGGGCGGTGTCTATTTCCCCTCCGCGGGAACGATTGACCCCGCCGCCGTATGTCACGCATTGCTGGCGGGTACGGACTGTCAATTTGATACCCAGATCGAAACGTTGCGGCGCGCAGGTGCTGGCTGGGAGCTGATGTCGAATGACGGGAGCGTTTTAGCTGAGGCCGATATTGTTTTGCTCGCGAACGGTGTTGAAGCGACATCTCTGAGCCCCGATTGTGATTTGGCGCTGTATGCCAAGCGCGGGCAAATCTCGCTGGTTGAAACGGGTGAACAGGGACTTAAGCTGGGTGTTGGACTGTCTTATGGCGGGTATCTCACCGCGGCGTCCAGTGATCGTGGCCATCATGTTCTTGGCGCAACGTACCAGCGTTGTCCCAACTGGAACGACCCGTCATGGCGGGAACTTTCAGCGGCGGACAATCAGGAAAATATCGATTTATTGGCGGGCCGGTCAGATAAACTGAAAGCGCTGCTCGGGGCAACGGTTGTTGGTGGACGCGCGTCCCTCAGAACCACCACGGAAGACCACGCCCCGGTTATAGGGGCACTGTTTTCTGATGAGGCGTACCGGGATGCTTATGGTGACCTGCATCATGGGAAACCCCATAAAAAGTATCCTTCTGCAGCCACCCTAACCGGGCCGGAAGGACTGTATGTGATGACGGCATTTGGCTCGCGTGGTTTCGCTCTGGCCAGCTTAGCTGCGGAAATTCTTGTTGCTGAAATATTCGGATTGCCGATCCCTGCGGAAAAAGCTGTGATTGAGGCCATTCACCCTGCACGTTTTCTGGTGCGTTCCTTAAAACGGCGTTAGACTGCTGATTGTTAGAATAATTTTAGACAAGAAACACAAGAAACGGGAATTTAATGCGCCTTCAACTCAGCACGTGGCAGGAAGTAGACACTTACCTCAAGGATCAGTCCGGGATCATCATCCCCATCGGTTCAACCGAACAACATGGCCCAACCGGATTTATCGGTACCGATTCTCTGTGTCCGGAACTGTTGGCTTTTGAGATTGGCAAACGCAACAACATCATGATCGCACCAACCGTCAGCGTTGGTATGGCGCAACATCATCTCGGGTTTTCCGGCTCTGTCACCCTGCGCCCGACAACCCTGATCGCAGTGGTTTGCGATATCATCAATTCCCTGACCCGGCATGGGTTTGACCGGTTCTTTTTTCTCAATGGTCACGGCGGCAACATCGCTACGGTTAACGCTGCGTTCTCTGAAATTTACGCCGAAAGCAGCCTTGGTACCGCCGGGCAAAACAGGCCCTCGGTGCGCTGCATGTTAGAGAACTGGTGGGCTAACCCCGGCGTTAAGGAAATATCTGACCGGGAATTTGGCATCGCCGAAGGCAGCCATGCGACAGCGTCGGAAGTATCCCTGACCTATTTTGGATACCCCGAAGACGGCGCGCGGGTAAAACGCGATACCCTGACCCCAACGCTCGCCCCCAACGGGCCTATCTATGATGCCGAAGATTACCGCCAGAGATTCCCTGATGGCCGCATTGGCTCCGATCCGACCCTGGCGACGCCGGAGATCGGCAATGATCTGTTTGAGGCAGCGATCAAATATGTTGGCGAGGCTTATGGCGACTTTACGAGCAGTTCGTAAACAGGGCTGCTGTGATCAGGGTATTTGAACATGGTGGAGGACCCGATCAATCGGGCAAGAATTTACGGATAGGTAGAGGCTATTTTTGTCAGGAAGAGATCGCAAATGCCAATAAAATTGAAATCAAGATCACAAAAAACATAATGTGGCGCATAGAAGGCTGTGACGCCTTACCAGAGTCGTCGTCCTGCACGATTTTTATCTCCTGCTTTTGTCATTCTTTGTGCAAGATATTTTCTAAATTTTTATAATTTATTAATTTCTAGTTTAAGAATGGGTGTGATATCCGAAAATTATAACATATTCGTTTAGTAGAATATATATAAATATAGAGTATGTGTCTGGGTAGGGTGACGGGGTCGGAGTCGTTTTAGTGAAGGAATTATTGTACGATGTCTCAGCACAGCTCGAACCTGCGTATCATTCTTTCTGCCCTTGGTCTGGTCTTGAGCATGACCTGTGCCAGCGTCGCGTTCGGGCAAAATACAAAATCACCGGTACCATATGACGTCGTTAAACCACCACTGTGTGACAATCACAAAGGGGAAAAAGTCGACTTTATTGAACGCAGCGGAGGACGTGCCGGCATTGCCGCTGGTATGGCGGTCAGGGACAGCAGCGGAAAACCGGTTGTCTTCAGATCCAACTATGATAGCGCGCCGCCGGAATTTCAGCGTTTTATTGACCGGCACGAGTGTGCCCATCACCAAACCGGCGATATTGACCGCCCACACCCACCGCGCAATAGCGCCGACCATTTGATGAACGAAAGCATTAGCGATTGCGTGGCAATTCTGCGCCTGCGTGATGAAGAGGGTTATGACCGCGCAGCATTTAACAAAGTTTCCGCTGCGCTGAGATTTGAGATGGCAAACATTGGATTTCCGGAAATCAGCATCAGCAGTCGGATTGGTAATATCGACACGTGTTACGCCAAATACGGCTCACCACAGGATTTTGTGTTTGGAATCCTGAAACATCGGGGCCTGCTCCTGCCGTAAAAAATCAAATATGCGGTCCGGGCTACAGCGGACAACCAAAATTCGGAGTACGGTTTTTTACAAATAATGTCTGCTGCCGTTCGGTGACCTCAACCGGTCGACGCAACACTTTATTCTTTGAGACAAAGATGGAGTGTTCAAATGAAACGAAGACGTCGACTTTAT
>WASW01019650.1_pt1 | contig 12359 bp, 12 predicted proteins | sample 5698521 | NCBI WGS metagenome assembly WASW01 (sample SAMN11175560, study PRJNA528189) | sponge metagenome | isolation source: marine sponge | host: Leucetta | place: Antarctica: Western Antarctic Peninsula, King George Island | collected 2013-01
CGCCCCCTGAGCAACCAGCATTGCGGGAGCCATTGCCAGAGATGTGGCGATCATACAACCGACCATAATCCGCAAACCCGCCGCTTCCGCTTCTGTTTTCAATTTCAGGGCTTCGGTCAATCCTCCCGTCTTGTCTAATTTGATGTTGATCATGTCGTATTTGCCGATGATCCGTTCAAGGGTTGCGCGATCGTGGCAGGATTCATCCGCACAGAGACAAATGGGGCGCTCCATTTCAGCCAGCACTTGATCCTCACTGGCAGGCAAAGGTTGTTCAATCACCTCAACTCCCAGTTTGACCAATTTTGGGGCTAAATCTTGGTAAATTTGAGCAGTCCAGCCTTCATTCGCGTCAACGATGATCCGTGATTCAGACGCTCCGGCACGGACAGCCTCCACTCGATCAAGGTCACCAGCGCCAGCCAATTTCAATTTTAATAATGGGCGGTGGGAATTTTTACTGGCGGCGATTCGCATCTTTTCCGGCGTGTCCAGCGAAAGCGTATAGGCCGTTGTGAGGGAGGAAAGCGTCTCAAAACCAGCTAAATTCCACGAACGCTGTCCTTTTTGTTTTGATTCCAGATCCCAAAACGCACAATCCAAGGCATTGCGTGCCGCACCGCTTGGAAGCAGGCTTTGTAATTTCTGACGATCCAATCCATTCGCAATTTCAGGACGCAATCCCGCAATCAAATCGCAGACGCTGGCAGGTGATTCGTCGTAGCGGGCGTAGGGCATACATTCCCCCCGGCCAATCAGATCCCCCGCACGCAATTCAACCACGACCACTTCGACACTGGTTCGTGTCCCTCGTGAAATCGAAAAGCTCCCACGGATCGGCCAGGTTTCAATTTTAATCTTCAGTTCAATCATCGGAGGATTTCTACGATGCGACCGACACCCTGGCGGATTGGATCAACAGTCACTAGGTTAAAACGCTTTTCAGTTTCTTTCAAATATTCACCCGCTTCTGTTTCTGAGAGTTTTGAGGTATTGATGGCAATCCCAACAAATTTTGCCTCAGGATTGGTGAGATGAGCGGCGCGTAAATTCGCTTCCAGACAGGCTTCCATGTCCGGAAGCGGGTAAGTTGGCAAGCCGCGCATGTGTGTCCGGGTTGGCTCATGACATAAGACCAGCGCATCTGGTTGACTGCCATGAATGAGGCCAATCGTCACACCGGCAAAAGAAGCGTGAAACAAGGAGCCTTGACCCTCAATCACATCCCAGTGATCCCCATCATTTTCAGGTGTCAAAACTTCCACGGCACCAGAAATAAAATCTGAGACGACGGCATCGATGGAAACACCGGAGCCTGTGATTAAAATACCAGTCTGGCCGGTACTCCGAAAATCCGCCTTCATCCCCTGTGCGCGCATTTCTTTTTCAATCGCTAAAGACGTGTACATTTTTCCACAGGAGCAATCAGTGCCAACTGTCAGCAAGCGTTTACCACGGCGTTTGATCCCGGAGGCAACCGGATACTCTTCTGTCGGGTGTCGCACATCGAACAACTGGCGCCCAAGACGATTGGCTTCAGAGCGTAACTGGGGAACATCAGCAAGTTTGTTGTGGAGACCCGCGGCCAAATCGAACCCGTTTTCCAACGCTTCCTGCAATACTTCAAGCCATGAATCCGCGATCACCCCGCCACGGTTAGCAACCCCGATCACTAAAGTTTTCGCACCTGCTTCAATCGCAGTCGCCATGTCCATATCTTTCAGACCCAAATCGGCGTTACAGTTTTCCAGGCGAAACTGCCCCACCACGTTTTCTGGCCGCCAGTCAAAGATCCCTTGCGCAACTTTCGCAGCCAACGGATCAGCCGCATCCCCTAAAAAGAGTAAATAAGGTGTTTGAATATTCATGGTTTTCTCGTCAAAAAGTTGTATTTGCTAGATTATGGAAATACCCTATATTTTATTTTTCCTCAAGAGAATCCATCAAAAATTTTCTCAGAATCCATAAACGCGCCAGTCAAACATCCGACAGGGTTTAAAAAAACCAGTTTCAGGGGCAATTTTTTTGTGGTTCATTTACAAAATAGCGATTGTTTGCTATAGCTCACTTCAAGAGAAAATTGATGAAAATGAGGAACGATGCCTTTTGATGAAAAAGATCCTGCGGACAATTCCAATGCGCCAAACTATCTTTGTTCCCACTGTGGGCAAGCGATTGAAGAGACGCCGTATTGTATGTATTGTGGGGCAAAACAAAAGGGAAGCAGTGCGCCTCTTCAGAGAGCGATCCCTCAAAGTCCGTGGCATGGTGATGATGCGGAATCCTTGGCTCGGATTCCGTTCAGCCTTGAGGTGGAACAAAAGATTGAAGCCAAGTCGAAATGGATGACATTTTTTGCCTACGCCCACTATTTTGTAGGAGTCAGCCTAGGGATTGGTGCTTTATTCGGATTGGTTTCCGAAGAAATTGTGATCCGCATCCTCTGTTTGGTTATCACCGGAATCTTTCTCTATGAAGGGCATGTCCTTTTGAAAGCCTCTCACTATTTTCGTTTGGTGGCAGTCACTGATGAAGCCGATCAGGTTTATGTCGCTGAGGGGGTCAAAAAATTGAAATCGTTTTTTCTATTGGACAGTGTTTTTTATGGTGTGATTTTAATTCTGCTTTTTTTTATTGAAAGGCTCAGCAATGGCTAGGAACGACATCAGCCCGCAGCAAATTTCTTTAAACCGAATCCCATTCAATCACTGGGAAGAGCGTCAAATCAGTGGTTTGGCTTTTTGGTTAAGATTCGTTTCAGTGATCAGTCTCATGATTGGGGTGCTTCAACTGGTTTTGGAAAATCCTCTGATCGCGCTCATGCAATTCATTGGAGCTTGGTTTTTATGGAATGCCTCAAAAAAATTAACCCTTGTCATCGAAACCGATACGGCGGATCAGCAATATCTGGCTGAGGCGATGTTGAATTTAGGAAATTACTTTGTCTTCAAAGGTCTCTTGATCCTAATCGGGGCGATTGGATTGTTTTTATGGATTTGATTCTCATCATTGGGAGCCTTAGCATCAGTGGCACAATCTGGCTCTGGCTCCTGATCCGTTATGATCGCAATCAACGAGAGCCGTTAAAATGGGTCTTATTTGTCGGGATTGGTGGGGGGTTGCTCAGTGCGATTGTCGCGGGCTACTTGAATGAGCAGTTTTCAAGCTGGTCTGGCATCACGGCTTATTCCGAATCCCCGATCCAAGCCCTCATTCTCGCCATTTTTGTCGGAATCAATGAAGAAACCTGCAAATTGCTGGCAACCCTTTTACTCGCTTGGAGGATTAAGGAATTCGATGAACCGATTGATGCTCTGATTTATGCGATGAGCGCGTCTCTGGGGTTTGCTATTTTTGAAAATCTCTTTTATGCGTTTCAACAGGATTGGAGCGTGATCCCGTTACGCTCCATCACCTCGGTTCCGGGACACCTGGCGTTTGCTGCCATTTGGGGGCTTGGGATTGCTAAAATGAAATTCATGGAGCAAGAAAATAATTATTTCGCGACCATTCTCCCTTATCTGGGATATTCGGCCTTGCTGCATGGGTTCTATGATTTTGTGCTATTTTTGAACACTTGGACCACATTCCTCATTTTTCCAATCCTCATTTTTATGGTCATTCACGCGCACAAACACTTAACGTATTTGATTGGTCAAACACCATTTCTCCGAGTCGGGGAGTGCCATCAATGCCGAACCATCAATCCTTCAGCAGCGCGGTTTTGCCAAATGTGCGGAACTTCGTTGGCTCAGGAATTTTTTAGAATTTGCACAGAATGCAATATCAGGGTTCTGCTGAAAACACCGCATTGTTTCCGGTGCAATACTAAATTATAAAAGGCAATCAACTCATGGTGACCATCAGATTAGAAACTCCTGAAGAGATCTCAGCAATCCATCAAATTCACCTGGCGGCCTTCCCAACAGCAGAGGAAGCGAAACTTGTGGATGCCTTGAGAAAAAATGAGCTTCCGCTGCTTTCCTTGGTTGCTGAATTGGATCATAATTTGGTGGGGCATCTTCTGTTCAGTCCGGTGTCTCTAAATCCTCACAGTGCGCAAATCTCCATTTTTGGATTAGCTCCCTTGGCCGTCATCCCAGCGCATCAAAATCAAGGGATCGGCTCAATGCTTGTCAAGGAGGGGCTGATGAGATGTCGAGAATTGGGCTTTGATGCGGTGGTGGTTTTAGGACAGCCGTGGTTTTATCCTAAGTTTAATTTTGTGCCTTCAATTAACTTTGAAATACAGTCTGAATACGAGGTTCCCGATGAAGTATTTATGATGCAAGAATTAAAAAAAGGCGCATTGCATGGTATTAAAGGAACCGTTAAATATCATCCTATTTTCAATGAAATGGGGGTCTAGTATGGCACTGAAAAATGCGTGATCAAGAAGAGAGAGAATCGCCCCCCGCCTCACAATTTCAACTGATTTGCCCACAATGCGAGGGTCACGCGATTTCCTTGATCCCCTTGCAAGGGAAGCAAGAAAACTGGTTTGCCGGGCTGATTTGTCGTCGCTGTGGAGAGCAGGCTTTTTTTCAAATTGACCCCCCCAACCCAGCAGAATTGGGCTTCTCAGAAGAACCTGAATGGAGCGAATCAACCCTGTTAGACTTACAGAAAGAATGGCAGGAGTGGTTAATTCTCAAGCGCCGGCATTTGCGTCAAGCGCCTTATGCCCCGAAACAATCGAAAAAAGTCAGCCTATTTTTGCTGATTGTGATCATCCTGGGAGTCGTCTTTTTCCTCTCAGATCAATACCATTTGTTGGGAGTCGTTTTGGAAGACAGGATTTCACGGCAACAAGAGATCGATCAATACGTAACACGGCTGGCCACGTTGCCCTGTTTCTCTTTCGACATGATGGCACAAATACGCACGATCCCTGTGCACTACACTTCTGAAAGCGTCTACCATCACAATCAAATCCAGTATGGTGAAACGGGGCAATACTGGGGAAAACTCCAAATCAAAATCCACCGTTCCAATTTCTGGTTTTTTGGCTGGCCCAAAAAATCCCAATTGATCGAGACCCTTATCCACGAATTCCGCCACCGTGCCAACCCCTGGCTCGGCCACCAACCTCGTTTCTACGAACGTGTCCAAAGCGACACCCAATGCGCTTTGAAACATTGGAAAACGGTAATATTTTAGCTAAAAAAGGTCTCAAAAGGATCAATTGTTCAACCAGGATTATAAAATGCCGTGAGTGAATTTTTCATTTTGAACAAAGAAAGAGCTGGTTAAAATATTGCAATCATTAAAGATCTCTCGCGACTCTTCAAGATGAGACCTCAAAAAGCTCAAACAAGGCCAAAGTCGAGTTATTATATTTTATAAATATTTACCGGCATATTATGTTTCTTTAATAAAAAAGCTCTATAAATTTTTACAGAACCCAATATTCAGATTTTGGTTTCAGATTCAACCAGAATAGGAGGAATCATGTCGCTGTTTTTGGGATATTCATTGATCACGCGATCAGCCTCAGAAATCAATCTTTCCGTTAAGGAAGGCCTCCATCCACACGAAGAATCGCGCCGGTGGTGAAGCTGGAAGCATCACTGGCAAAATAAAGCGCGGCTCCGACGACTTCATCGGGTTCTCCTCCTCGCCGCAAAGCCATGATTTCCTGTGCTCGTTTGTTGAAAGCATCAAGGTCCCAGGCTTTGCTAATGTCCGTCAGGAACGGCCCTGCCATAATACAATTCACACGAACTTTGGGGCCAAAAGCATGAGCAAAGCCTTCTGTAATCGCATTGAGTCCGGCTTTGGCGGCGGCGTAGGGAATCACATCCCAGGTGGGCCGAATTGAAGAAACACTACTGACGTTGATGATCGACCCGCCAGCTTGCTCTGCCATCCGACTCCCCACGAGAGACATCAAGCGAAAAGGGCCTTTGAGATTGACATCGAGAACTTTATCATAGAGGGCTTCGGAAACATCGACTAAATTCTCATACAAAGGTGACATTCCCGCATTATTGACGAGGATGTCGATTTTACCTAACTGTTGATATGTTGCCTCGACCAAGCCTTCCAATTCATCCCACTTACCCACATGAGCTGCGTAAGGCAATGCTTTGCGACCCGTTGTTTTCTCAACTTGTCTCGCCAATTCCTGACAAGCTTCTATTTTGCGACTAACAATCACCACATCGGCCCCGGCTTCCGCAAAAGCCAGCGTCATTGCTTTTCCCAAACCACGACTTCCTCCTGTAATCAGTGTCACTTTATCGGTCAGGTCAAATCGATTGCTCATAATTTTTATCCTTCTTTGTTTTGAAAGTTTACTCATGATTTCTCCTGTTTATGTGGCATCAGCTTGCAATCCTTTTTCCAGGATTTTTAAGCCTTCATCCATCTCCTGTTCGGTGATATTGAGGGCTGGAAAAATCCGGATGGCGTTGCCTTGAGTTTGTCGGACAAACAGGTAATGATCCTGGCAATAATTGCTAATCCAAGTTGCGGTTTCCACATCCGATAACTCCAATAATAAGAGCAATCCTTGACCGCGGACGTTCGAGACAATGTTCGGGTAATTCTGCACCCATCCCTGCATCCGTTCGAGAGTGCGATTGCCGATTTTTACGACATGAGACGAGATGTCATTTTCCACTAAGTAATGGATCACAGCATGAGCGACAGCACATCCCAAAGGATTCCCACAATAAGTTCCGCCGTGATCGCCCACTTCAAATTGTTGGGCCACCCGATCTGAAACAGCAAAAGCCCCCATCGGGAAACCTCCTGCAATGCCTTTGGCCATCGTCATAAAATCGGCGGCCACATCAAGGGAATCAATCGCAAACATGGGGCCTGTTCTGCAAAAACCCGTTTGAATTTCGTCAATGATCAACAAACTTCCGTTGATTTCGCACAGTTTGGAAACTTGTTCGAGGTAGTTTCTGGAGGGAATCTGAACTCCGCCTTCTCCTTGAATCGGTTCCAGAATGACAGCCGCGACCTTGTGATCCAAACTGCGTTCCAGAGCGGCAAGATCATCAAACGGAATAAATTTGTAGTTGGGCATCAGAGGGTTGAATTTTTCTCGATGGGAGGCTTGCCCAGTCGCAGAGGCCGTGCTAATGGTGCGGCCATGAAAACTTTGATCAGTGGAAATCACGTCCATCCTGCCAGTGACTTTACGCGCGAGTTTGATCGCCGCATCATTGGCTTCTGCTCCGCTATTGGAAAAGAAAACACGGGTCAAATTGGAGGGAAGGATTTTTGCCAATAACTCCAGCAGTTGTGCTCTTGCTGGAGAGTGAATCAAACCCGAATTCGGATTTTGGAGGATTTTGCGCCCTTGCTTTGTGAGAGCCGCAGTGATGGCCGGATGCGCATGGCCGATGGATGTGACTCCCCACCCTGAGGTGAAATCGAGGTATCGTTGGCCTTCTTCATCCCAGGTATAAACCCCTTCGCCCCGTTCAATCGAAATAGGAATTTTGTTGAAGAAAGGAGGCGTGTGCTTTGCCTCAATTTCAATGGTCTTGCTCGTCGTCATAATACCAATCCTTTCTTGTTGCTTTTAAAAAAAATTACGTGATTACCACATTTCCCCAATTTGATCCCACAAAGAATATGTTTTTATTTGAAACTTAGTTGAATGTTAGTGTTGACATGCCAACCCTCAAAATAAACTCTAATGTTTATCAGCAAAAGGGTAGAAACGCTCCTGAACATCTGCGGGTAGCTCCATCTGGGTACACCCTTGGAAGGAGTCAAAATCGGTTTTGAGCGACGTGCTCGGAAAAATCTTTCCTCGATTGATCTCTCGATAATAAAACCGATGCTGTTGGACTCGCAAGCACGCCCGCTTTTTCTCGAAAAACAACGAATAGGCACCTCCTGGCTTTTGAATGGTCAAAACCCAAACGGATTGAGATTTTCCGGAAAAACGTTGAGGTTTAGGAGAAGCGGCAATTTTTCGATGCTCTCGGATGTGTTGATAGATCACCGGAATTTCATTTCTCTGGGAGGCTCGTCTGACGCATGTTCTCAACTCAGCAGGAATGCGATAAGTGATGCGCATTTTGCCAAAACCAGCACGAGGTAGAAAATTATAATACTTCCCTTCTTGAGCGACTTGTTCGCAATGCTGTTTTTGTTTGAATTGCAATAATTTACGATAATGCCCTGTTTCTACTAACATTGACCAGGCTTGGTAGCGTTGAGGATAGGGTTTTTCTGGCAAGGGATGCTGTTTGACAAAAGCATACCGATTGGCGATTTCATCAAAATAAACTAAGGTTACAATGCAGGTTTGTAAGTCCGGGCGTTGCCTTACTTTTACGGCTCCCCCTTCAGTTATCGTGAAGTAAAACCCACTTTCAGCCACCCGATGGCAGTCCTTTCTGTTTGCAAAAACCAGATGCTGAGACTGCTCTCCTGTTCTCACAGGAAGCACCCACATTTTTTGTTGATTTTGACGCCACCGGAAAAACGCCACAGTTTCCCTTTGATAACATGCTTGTTTTTTTTCTAACTGAGCTTGCTGACGGCAGGAGAATTGATCTAAAAATGGCCCTTGGAGGCCGATCACAACACGCCCATCGACTTGATTGAAATACCAGGCAGTTCGCTGTCCCTGAAAAAGAGAAAAAGGGGGAGCCGCCATCGTTTCCGAGGGCATCGCACCGAGCAAAAACCCCGTGAACCAGCCTAAGATCAAATAATGTTTGAGGCTCATACGCTTATTTGTTATGATTTTCTTTTTGCGTGTGCTCGCGTGTTTTTGGTTAAATTATTTCAGGAGACGATCATGAGTGAATTATTGTGGCAACCCTCATCAAAACAAATTGCCTCTAGCCAAATTACCCGTTTGCTCGCAGGGATTCAACGAAAATATGCGATAGCGGACAATCAATACGCAACCTTCCATCAGTGGTCGGTGGATCATCCGAATCAGTTTTGGGAGGAAGTCTGGCAAGATTGTGAAGTGATCGCTTCGCAACCCTACACTGAGGTGATGGGAGAAGCTAAAATGCCAGGGACGGTTTGGTTTGAGGGCGCGCAACTGAATTTTGCTGAAAATTTATTGCGCTATCGAAATGAGACGCAGGAAGCGATTTGTTTTGTGGATGAACGAGGGCGCCGGCAGTCGTTGAATTATCAGGAATTGGCAGAGGCGGTTTTTCAATGTGCCGCCGGATTGCGAGCGCATGGGGTCACTCTCGGAGATCGGGTTGCCGCTGTGACAGCCAATTGCCCTGAGGCCATCATTGCGGCGTTAGCGACCAGCAGTATCGGTGCGATTTGGTCGTCCTGTTCTCCTGATTTTGGCATCAATGGGATTTATGATCGTTTGGGGCAAATCACGCCAAAAGTCCTCATCACGATCAATGGCTATCATTACAACGGCAAAACCATCGCTTGTTTGGAAAAAACTAAAAGTATCCTCGAAAAAATTGATTCGATTCAAATCGCTGTGGTCATCCCCTTTATTGAATTGCCATTTGCGGCTTTGGCCAAAAGTCAGGCTTGGGAGGAATTGCTGAGCATGGCTGAGCCGCAACCGATTTTTGAGCAAGTGCCTTTCGATCATCCCCTTTATATTCTTTATTCTTCGGGCACGACCGGCATTCCCAAGTCGATTGTTCATGGGGCTGGTGGCACGTTGCTCAAACATTTGACAGAGCAGCGATACCACTGCGATTTGAAAAAAGGGGATCGCCTTTTTTATTTCACGACTTGTGGCTGGATGATGTGGAATTGGCTGCTCAGCGGTTTGTCCTCAGGAGTCACCATCGTTTTGTATGAAGGCGCTCCGACTTACCCGGATATGGGGCATTTGTGGCGGATCATTGACGATTTGGAAATCACTCATTTTGGCACCAGTCCGAAATTTTTAGCGGCCATTAAAAAAGCCGATTATGCCCCTGGAGCGCACCATTCTCTGAAATCATTGAAGGTTTTACTCTCCACAGGAGCGCCCTTATCGGAAGAGATGTTTCGCTGGGTTTATCAGTTTGTCAAATCCGAAATGCAACTGGCCTCTATTTCTGGAGGAACCGACATTATTGGTTGCTTCACCTTGGGCAATCCGAACTTGCCCGTCTATGCGGGGGAACTCCAATGCAAAGCCTTGGGGATGGACACACAAGCCTATAATGAAGCCGGAGAATCGTTGATTGGGGAGAAAGGGGAACTGGTTTGCGCGACTCCTTTTGTTTCGATGCCGATTTATTTTTGGAATGACCCTAACGGAATCCAATACCACAAAGCTTACTTTGCGACCTTTGCAGGAATTTGGGCGCATGGGGATTTTATCGAAATCACAAAACATGGCGGCGCAATTGTTCATGGTCGGAGCGATACCACTCTCAACCCTGGAGGGGTGCGCATTGGCACAGCAGAAATTTATCGCCAAGTAGAAGCGATGGCGGAAGTGCAAGACAGTGTTGTGATCGGACAACAATGGGAGGATGATGTCCGGATTGTCCTTTTTGTAGTCCTCAAATCGGATGTCATGTTGGATGATGACCTGCGTCAGAAAATCAAAACCACCATTCGTAGCGGAACCACTTTCCGGCATGTCCCGGCTCTGATCCATCAAGTTCCTGGAATCCCTTACACGATCAGTGGAAAAAAAGTTGAAAAAGTAGTTCGACAAATTTTAAACGGTGAAGATGTTTTGAACAAGGCGGCTCTGGAAAATCCTGACGTGCTCAATGCTTATTTGCCATTTAAGGAGTGAATTTGAGAGAAGATTATGGCAGTCGTTTTTTGGCGATTGCTCTCGCCATGCCCTCAATGTTGGTCACAGGGGGTGATCTTCCATCAAATTTCTTATTTTGAAGAACAAGGGCTGGATGCGCAGAATGCGGCTAATATTTTCCCAATTCTGGCCGCCTCTATGGTAATTTCCGGCAAAAGGAGTTTACATTTCTCGTGTTTTTTGAGTGGTTTCTTCGGGCCAGGAAAGGGTGTAGAGTTCAAATCTTAGCTCTTTGGGGCCAAACAAGACTAATGCGGATTGCAGCCAAATAGCGACCCCAGATAATGCGGCAATCGTGATACCGATCACAAGAACCGATCGGATCATCCAACGGCAGCAAAGGCCGACTGTTGAAGCAGATTGCTCGTTAATGAGATAGGAATCATAAACCAGAATGGAACCATAATAGGCGATCAGCAAGCAAAAGGGGATCAGGAAAATGAGGCAGCCCCAGAACTCAATCCAAGCCTGTCGGCGCAATGACATTTTTTCCCTCAGCAAATCCACACGCACATGCCTGTTATTCACATAACCATATCCCAAGACCAGGAAAAATAGGAGCGTGTGAAAATGCCATTCCCATTCTTGTATCTTGGTTGATTCAAACATGGTCCCAAAATTCTGAACCAACCAATACTGGAAGCCTCCCAGTTTTCGGATAGCGACATCCCAGATTGTCACAAACACTAATGGCATGATAAAAAAAGAACCAAATTTTCCGACCATATCAATATATTTTTTAAGCACCTGGCTGAGGCGGAGCATGGCATTAACAAGCATCGTTTTCTCCTAACTTAATGAAAGGGAATGGGAAACCCTCAATCATAAACCTGACCTGGAAGCCAAAGCGCTATTTCAGGGAAAGCCATCAGAGCTACAAGCATCACTAATTGCAGGATAACAAAAGGAATGATCCCACCGTAAATATCAGTAATTTTCACTTCAGGCGGTGCGAGTCCTTTCATGTAAAAAAGGGCAAATCCAAACGGAGGCGTTAGAAAAGAGGTTTGCAGGTTTACAGCGACTAGCACTGTGAACCAGAAAGTCACTTCCTGCCCCTGGAGGCCCAGGGCTGGGACATGACTGCCGAAATCGAAGCTGGCCACCATCGGCGCGAAGATAGGAAGGATGATGAGCGTAATTTCGATCCAGTCTAGAAAAAATCCCAATACGAAAACAATCCCAAGAATTAAAAATAATAACCCCCATGAGCTGAGACCGGCTTCGAGGATCAATTCTTCAACAATATCGTCACCGCCTAAAGAGCGAAAGACGTAGGCGAAACAGGTTGCGGATATTACGATGAAAAAAATCATCGCAATCGTCAGCGCAGCTCCATAATTCACTTCCTTAATAATATTCCACTTGAACTTACCATAAATAGCGGCCAGAACAACGGCGCCAAAGGCACCGACCGCTCCCGCCTCACTGGGGGTGGCCCAACCAAAAAGAATCGAACCTTTGACCATAAATAAAAGGAACGCCGCAGGAAGAAAGCCAACCACGATCAAGCGCGGCATTTGACGCATTGGAATATTGAGCATATCCGGCGGCAATGGGGGGGCTACTTTGGGGTTGATTGTGGCGGTGATTCCAATGAAAAGCAGATAAAGACAAGCGAGTCCGAGAC
>WASW01074389.1_pt1 | contig 12340 bp, 11 predicted proteins | sample 5698521 | NCBI WGS metagenome assembly WASW01 (sample SAMN11175560, study PRJNA528189) | sponge metagenome | isolation source: marine sponge | host: Leucetta | place: Antarctica: Western Antarctic Peninsula, King George Island | collected 2013-01
TTTCAGCCTCAATTTTGGCGCAAATAGCGACAACAGGCGCGGCTTCTGTTTTACCTAAAGCGACTACTTTATCGAGCAATAGGTTGTTCTCAAAACCTTCTTCGCTCACATTAGCTAGGTACATAACAGGCTTCACTGTAATTAAGCAGAGCGGCTTAATGAGATCGAGCTGATCATCATCTAATCCTAACGTTCGCACTGGCGAACCAGTATTTAAGTGATCTTGTACTTTTTTGCATAGATCGAATAAGACGATGGCATCTTTATCGCCAGACTTTGCTTTTTTGCTTTCGCGCTGAATGGTTTTATCGACTGTTTCCATATCGGCTAGCGCAAGCTCGGTATTAATGACTTCAATATCAGACATTGGGTCTATTTTGTCTGATACATGTACGACATTGCCATCTTCAAAACAACGGACAACGTGCGCAATCGCATCTGTCTCACGAATATTGGCTAAGAATTTATTGCCGAGACCTTCACCTTTAGATGCGCCAGCAACTAAGCCAGCAATATCAACCATTTCTACAATAGCAGGCTGTACTTTTTGCGGGCTGACAATGTCAATAAGTGGTTGCAAGCGTGTATCAGGGACTTCTACAATGCCAACGTTAGGCTCGATGGTGCAAAAAGGGTAATTTTCTGCGGCAATACCAGCTTTGGTAATGGCGTTAAATAGCGTACTCTTACCTACATTAGGTAGGCCTACAATTCCACACTTCATGTTATTCCATTCATCTTTTACACAATATCTGCGTTGTTATCAATTTTCGGCAACTTGCCGTACTTATTGTACTGTCGCGTCCGCTCAAATTTAAACGCCTTGATCTAGCGTAAAATGTGAATGGACTAAATCACTATTGTAATGACACTGTTCTATATAGCAGAAGGGCTATGCAACATCTGCATTGTTAGTTTTCGGTATGTTGAAATTACTTTTTAGTATGTAATTTCAGCATAGCGTTTTCTAAGTCGCCTACTGCCATCAGGTTAAGTAGTTTTGCACTTTCATATAGTCCATCATCAATCGCTGTTTGCTCGTCTTTTAATGGCGCTTTTAGTACATAGTTAACGACTTCGTTGCGGTCACCCGGGTGATCAATACCAATACGTAAACGCCAATAATCACTTGTGCCAAGTGCTGCGTTAATATCTCTCAGGCCATTATGTCCACCATGGCCGCCACCAAATTTTAATTTTACGGCACCAGCAGGCAAATCAAGCTCGTCATGCACAACCATAATTTCGTCGGCACTGATTTTATAATAATGCGCTAAGGCGGCTACTGATTTACCGCTTGCGTTCATAAACGTGGTTGGTTTAAGCAGCCATTTGGTTTGTGTTGGATGCAGCTTGCCAGCAATACCAAACATTTTGGCATCAACAGCCAATGTGCTATTGGTTTGTGCGGCAATTAAATCTAGCCACCAAAAGCCAGCATTGTGGCGTGTGGCTGTATATTTTTCACCTGGGTTACCTAGGCCAACAAATAGTTTGATGTCTTTCATCGTTTATTTAGTATGCTTTTTTTACTAACGCTATAAATAAATAACGCGCACTCTCACAGAGCGCGCGCTTTTTAGTGCTAGGTTACAATTACTCTTCAGCTGGTGCATCGCCTTCAACTGCATCACCTTCTGCTGCTTCTTCTTCATCAGCCTCAGTCGTTGCTGGTTCTTCAACAACAACTGCACGTGGTTTAACAATCGATACAATCGTTGCATCATTGTCATGCGTTAGTTGTATAAATTCTACACCATCAGCCAATGTGATTTGTGATAAGTGCACAGAGTCACCCATTTCAAGCTCACCTAAATCTACCTCGATATATTCTGGTAAGTTTTTAGGTAGGCAACTAACTTCAGCTTCGGTTAATACGTGAGCAACGATACCGCCGCCAACTTTAACGCCTGGGGCTGTTGTTTCATTTGTGAAGTGGAAAGGCACTTTAACGTGGATTTTCTGCGATGCAGAAACACGTTGAAAATCGATGTGTTGAATGGTGTTGCGCACTGGATGTAATTGATAATCACGTAGTAAAACGCTACCGTCTTTTTTACCATCCACGCTTAAGTCAATAATTGATGCGTGAAACGCCTCATGACGAAACTCAAGATAGAGTTCTTTGTAATCGAACTCGACTGTTACGGCTGGCTTATCACCACCGTAAACAACACCAGGAAGAATGCCAGCGCGACGTAGACGGCGGCTCGCACCCGTACCTTTAACCTCACGCGTGACTGCATTAATTTGAATACTCATGTTAAAACTCCTAAAATTGACTACTTTTACTACGCTAAAAACTGTTATCCGCGACCAGATAACAGACTAAAAAATTATATATCTAAAAATAATGAAGAAACAGAATCTTCGCTACTAATTCTACGGATAGTCTCTGCGACTAAACCAGCAGCACTGAGCTGACGGATTTTTTTGCACTTGGCTGATGCCTCAGTTAGTGGAATTGTATTTGTCACTACTAACTCATCTAAATCAGAGTTTGCAATACGGTTGACCGCATCACCCGATAAAATCGGGTGTGTGGCGTACGCTAATACTTTAACGGCACCTTTTTCTTTTAGTGCCGATGCCGCCTCACATAAGGTGTTAGCAGTGTCGACCAAATCATCCATGATGACACAAGTGCGACCTGTGACATCGCCAATTAGGTTCATCACTTTAGCAACATTTGGCTTAGGGCGACGTTTATCAATAATAGCCAAATCTGAGTTGAGCTGCTTAGCCGCTGCGCGGGCACGTACAACGCCACCAATGTCAGGTGAAACAACGACTAAATCACCGTGATCTTGCTGGAGCAGGTCGTCAAGTAATAATGGTGTTGCATAAATATTATCAACCGGGATATCAAAAAACCCTTGAATTTGATCTGAATGTAAATCCATTGTCAGCAAGCGGTTGACACCGACGCTAGTTAACATGTTGGCAACCACTTTAGCGGTAATGGCAACACGTGCAGAACGTGGACGGCGATCTTGGCGAGAATAACCTAAATAAGGGATGGCTGCAGTAATACGACCAGCTGAAGAGCGGCGGAGCGCATCAACCATGACCATGACTTCCATTAGGTTGTCATTGGTTGGGTGGCTAGTGGATTGCAATACAAATACATCACGGCCACGCACATTCTCCATTAGCTCGAGCATGATTTCACCATCTGAAAAGCGTCCAACATCAGCTTGGCCTAACTCAATGCCAAGGTGTGCCGCTACTTCTTGTGCTAACACTGGGTTAGCATTTCCTGTGAATACCATCATATTGCTATTGGCCACCACATGCATCCTTCTATCTTATGGTTAAAGTTCTATAGTGATCAGTTCTATAGTCTAAAAAATAAAAGCGCGTAAATCAATTAATCTACACGCTTTTGTTTGTTGCAATTATGGCTGGGGAGGAAGGATTCGAACCTTCGCATGCAGGAATCAAAATCCTGTGCCTTAACCAGCTTGGCGACTCCCCAAAAAGCTTTACTACGTTAATTTAAAACTTTGCTAACTCAAACAAAGGATGATGACTTAAGCTTTTTGCAACAAAGCCGCTCGTGTCAGCGGGTTTTTTTGCTAGCACTTCATTGGCCTTTGCTAGTGAATTAACGCTAACAAAAACAGATGCACCAGAGCCACTCATTCTTGCTGAACCAAATTGGTTAAGCCATTGAATGGTAGATGCAACTGCCGGAAATTCTTCACTTACTACGTTTTCAAGGTCATTTCTAAATAGATTAGCATTTGCACTGTTTGAAAAGTCCGCTATTTTCAATGTTTTCGTGTCTTTTGTCAATCTTGGATTAGCAAATACTTGTGCTGTAGATATGTGTACTTGCGGTGTTAAAACAACATAGTACTGTGTCGGCATGGCGAGCGGCGTTAAGATTTCCCCAATACCCTCTGCCCAAGCATTTTGTCCAAAGATAAATATGGGTATGTCTGCGCCTAGTGTTAGGCCAATTTCCATTAAATTTTCTCGGCTTAAGTCGAGTTGCCACAAATGGTTTAAAGCGAGTAATACAGTTGCTGCATCTGAACTGCCACCGCCTAGACCGGCGCCCATCGGAATGTTTTTTTCTATTTTAATATCTACGCCCAGTTTGCATGCTGTCGCTGTCTGCAAAGCTTGCGCTGCTCGGACACATAAGTCTGCTTGCTCAGGGACGCTTTCAATCGCGGTCATGCGCTTAATTTGACCGTTATTGGTTGGTTTTAAATGGATGGTGTCGTAAAAATCTAACAGTTGGAACACGCTTTGCAACGTGTGGTAGCCATCTGTGCGTTGGCCAGTAAGGTGCAAAAACAAGTTGATTTTCGCAGGTGCTAGATAGGAGGCAAAGTCAGACATAAGCGCTGCATTATACAGCTCAGCTAGCATGTCTGTTTAGCGCCTATGTGCTTTAAAGCGTGTTTTTTTATTACTTTATTTTTATTGAGCTGGTTCTAGCGCTGGTTCTGTATCTGGCTGTGGGACTGACCATTCATCGATCCGTAGTTTTAGTTTTAATTGCTTGTTTTTTAATACAATTTTTCTAGGTAAGAAATAGCGACCATTTTTTTTGTAGTCACTGTATTCAATGTTCCAGCCATCTTGCTGCAAAGTCCTTACGCTACCAGTTTCATCCCACGTCATATAATTGACAATGCTGTTTTTAGTTGGTTTTCCCAGTGCCCAGTGTTTAAGACCGGTTAATGGCAGCCTAAAGCCTAACGCTTTTTCAGTGAGCGTTTCTATATCTTTTTCACGCATGCTTTTGCCATTTTTTTGTGTGAGCGTGACTTGATCAGCCGTTTTGACAATGCTGGCTATTTTTTTACCAAACGGGCTAAATATCTGAATATTGTCATTTTCATCCGTTAAATGTTGCCATTTAATTCGACCAGAAGCACCTTTTGGTTGCTTAACAATGCCTAAACGACCGTTAAGCGAAAATTGCTTAATATTCGCAATGTTATCCATGTGCTGTTGGTGCAGTAGTTGTGGTTTGGTATTGTTAACTGGGTTAGCTGACTGTTGGTTTGTTGTCGCGCAGTTGCTTAGCAATAATGCGGCAGTGATAGAGAGCAACAATTTAAGTTTAGTTTGCAAAGGATGTCCTAGTGGCAATAGTGATAATGGGTTCTATTAATTAAGATTTAAACTTCTCGGTGGTACTAACAAGCACTTCGTTACCAGGAAAGGCATCTAAAGCATTAGACCAAATGTGCCTGGCTTCTTCTAATAAACCTTGTTTCCATAGTACTTCACCTAAGTGTGCGGCAATTTCAGGGTCGGCTTGAATCTGATAGGCTTTGCGCAAATGTACAACTGCTTCTGCTAAGTTACCTAGACGATACTCTACCCAGCCTAGACTATCGAGCATATAGTGGTCACCTGGCGAAAGTTTAAGCGCCGTTTCTATGAGCGTTTTAGCTTCTTTAAGACGTATATTACGGTCTGCAAAAGAATAGCCAAGGGCATTATAAGCAGGTGCATAGTCTGGTTTGATTTTAATGACCTTGCGTAATTCGGTTTCCATTACATCTAATTTGCCAATACGTTCCGCCATCATGGCATAGTCATAAATAAGATCTGGCGTATTTTCCATACTGCCGATCGCTTTTTCTAGCAATGCAAAGGCCTCTTGGCTACGTTTGGCTTGGTTTAAAATGCCTGCTTGCGCTTGCACAATAATGACTTGTTGTTCGTGAGCAAGGCCATCTACACTTTCTAACATGTCAATGGCAGCATCTGCATTTTTTGTACGAACAATAACGTTGGCAGCTAATAGCCTATTCTCAAGGTAATGCTTCCCTTTGCTTCCTTTGCTATACCATTTAAGCGCTTTTACATCATTTTTTGCCTGCTCAGCACTGCGCCCAAGGTATAAGTACAATTGATCTGGGTCTTTAAAGCCATTTTTTAACGCTTGTTGAAAATATCGGTCAGCTAAAGCAGGATCATTTGATTCTAACGATAACAAGCCGACAACTGCGCTGATTTCTGGTTGGGGCTTTGAGCCACTAGTGAGTTTGATAAATTGTGTTTTAGCTTTGCTAAATTGCTTTTGCTTGACAAGCAGTTTTGCATAATCCATACGCACATGATTTGCATTTAAATATTGCGCTAGAAATGTTTCATAAAAAGTTATGGCCTTCTCTGAGGACTCTTTATTTAGCAGTTGCGCTTGCATTCTAGCGCTTTGCTCCCAACCCGGGCGCAATTCGCTTGCCTTAATAAGTGCATTTTTTGTTACATCTGATTTTTCGCCAAACCATGCAGCTTGCGCAAAGGCAAGATGTGCTTCGGGTAAGTTAGGATAAGGTGCAGCGAGTTCTTGAATGGTTTCTAACACCATTTGTTGGCTTTTTTGACCTTTAAGTAAGTCGTATAGATAGTTGAAACCATTGACGCGTATGTCTTCATTGGCGAGCAATTTCTTGAGGTACGGTTTTGCTGCATACAAGTTACCGCTAGCAACGAGCATTTGGCTAGCAGCTTGTTGTGCTTCAATAGAGTTTGGGTCGAGATCAGACCATAGCGTGACTGCTTGCAAAGCAAGGCCCTGTTGGCGCGCATAAGCTGCAGACCTTGCCGCACGCTCTGCTAGACGTGGATCACGGGTTTTTTTCGCTAGATCTAAAAACAATTGGCTTGCTAATGTGGTGTCACCACGTTGCCCTGCAACTTCACCCAGTAGGTATTTATAGACAAACTCTGCATTGGCTGTTGTTATTTGTGGCTGAACGCTGCTATTGGCTTGTGCCGGTGCTTCAGCACGCGCATTTATGCTGCCTAAAGTAGCGATAAATAACGAGAGCGTAATAATTTTTTTAATCTGATGCATTAATAATATCCAAACACATTTAATATATTCTAAAGTGTAGTTTAGTCCGTGACACTTTGTGCAAGTTCATCCATAATTAAGGGTTGGAATTAAATAATACTATATTGGACAACCCTCAATATACATAACTATAGCTTTTTGCATGAAATTTATCTATAAATTTCGTATCTGATGCGACTGACTATTGAGATGTGAGAATTAGAGTTTATGAATAATTTTACAGTTGAAGCAACAAATCTAACACGCCTATACGGTGGCCGGGCAGCAGTCAATGATGTAAGTTTTAATTTGACAAAAGGGCAGGTATTGGGGTTTTTAGGCCCAAATGGTGCCGGCAAATCGACAACCATGAAAATGTTGACAGGCAACTTAGCACCTAGTGCCGGTAGCGTGAAGATATGCGGTGTCGATATGATGGAGAACCCGAAAGAAGCAAAAGCTTTAATTGGTTATTTGCCTGAAATGCGGCCGTTATATAAAGAGTTGACTGTAGATGAATATTTAATCATTGCTGCACGGTTGCACAAAGTCAGTAGTAAAGATATTAAAAAAGCGGTAGCGCATGCTAAAGCGCGTTGTGGTTTAGGCGACATGAGCAAACGTTTAATCGAAAACTTATCAAATGGTTACCAACAACGGGTGGGTATTGCGCAAGCAATTATTCATAACCCAATGGTCGTTATTTTAGATGAGCCGACAGTGGGTCTAGATCCGATTCAAATTCGTGATATTCGCGCACTCATTAAAGAAATTGGTCAGGAACATAGTGTGATTGTTTCTACACATATATTGCCTGAGGTGGAAATGGTTTGTGACCACGTGCAAATTATTGATCAAGGCGATTTAGTCTTTAATGGTGATATTGAGGTGCTTAAACGTCAGCGTATCGGCAACAAGCTTTTGGTTGGTTTTAATAAACCACCTGCTGTAGAAGTAATGGCAAAAATAAAAGGGGTTACTGAGGTTGAACTGACTGAGAATAATTTAATGCGTGTACGGTTTGATGAAGGTGCAATGCCGAATGAAGCGATTGTAAAAGCTGCTGTTAAAAATGGCTGGGGCTTGTATCAAATTGCACCTGATCAAACAAGTTTGGAAGATGTATTTGTGCAGCTAACTTATAGCGAGGCAACCGAATAGGTTGCGTAATGAAGCAACTGAGTAAAATGCACAATGATTTAGCTGGGCAAGCTGCCAGCTAGACAGTAGCGAAACCGAATGAAGGAACAAGAATGATATTAAGTATTGCAAGAAAAGAATTAAAGAGCATGTTTGCCTCACCAATGGGTTGGATTATTTTAGCTTTGCTGATGTTTGCATTTGGCTCGCATTTTTTAAGCGGTGTCAATAATTACTTTGAAGTGATGTCTGGCTCTATCCGCCCGGCTGAGCGTTATGGTGTGACCCAATTTGTAGGGCAAACAGTATATGGTTTGGCTTCTTTTATTATGTTGTTTGCTGTGCCATTACTTTCAATGCGCCTGATTTCAGAAGAGCGGCGAAATCTAACGTTACCGTTTTTGTTGAGCGCACCTTTGTCTATTAGTGAAATTGTTATTGGTAAGTTTGTTGGCTTGGTGGCTTTTTTGAGCATTATTATTGTGTATATTGCGGTGATGTTGTTCACGCTCAATATTTGGTCTGATATTGATTTTGGCTACATATTGTCTAACTCATTAGGCTTATTTTTATTGGTGGCGAGTTTTTCTGCATTAGGTTTATATGTTTCTAGCTTAACGTCGCAACCAGTGGTAGCAGCCATTATTACCTTTATTGCCTTATTTGCGCTAATGATTTTAGATCGATTTTTTGCAGGCGACCCGAGTAGCGCCTTGTCGCAATTATCGTTTATGAAGCACTTTCAATCATTTGCTAATGGATTAATTGACACGGCAGATATCGCTTATTTCTTTTTGTTTATTGTTACTTTTTTAATTTTAACGATTCGTCGCTTAGACGCAGACCGTTTAAGAGGCTAGTCAGGTTTAGTTTATGAAAATCAATCGCAATTTAAGATTCCAAATGCTGGCGCAAAGCTGGCTTTTCGTTATTTTGTTTTTATTATTGGTCATTATCTTAGGTTATTTGGCGAACCAATATCGCTATGCTAAAGATGTGACGCAGGCGAACCGTAATATCTTGACGCAAGGTAGTGTCAATATTCTCGATCAAATGAAAGCTCCGGTCAACATTACGGTCTATGCAACGAATGATGATGCAAGCCGGGGTGATAATTTCCGTAAAGGCATGATTGATTTTGTTGCACGATACCAGCGTGAGAAAAAAGACATTGTGCTTAAATTTATTAACCCTTCTGAAGAACCAAAACTAGCACAAGAAGCCAATATTAAAGAAGACGGAGAGGTTGTTGTTGAGTACAACAAGCGCTCTGAACACATTTCCCCGCCTTTTGCTGAGCAAGAAATGACCAATTTATTGGTACGTTTATCTCGCACTAACAATAAGCCGATTATGTTCTTAGATGGCCATGGTGAGCGCCATCTACAAGGGATTAAAAACCACGATATTGGCGAATTTGGTAAGCAGTTAGAGTCAAAAGGCTTTAAGTTTGCGAACCCTGATTTAACCATTGCACAAGAAGTGCCAAGCAATGGTGCAATGCTAGTCATTGCTGGGCCGCAAGTGGGCGTGAGTGAAATAGAAGCTAAAAAAATTAAGGCCTATATTGAATCTGGTGGGAATATTTTATGGTTATTAGACGATAATGATTTACATGGTTTAGAAATCGTTGCTGAATACTTAGGTATTTCTGTTTCTCCAGGCATTGTGGTGGATATGGCGGCTTCGCAATATGGAGCTGACCCTAAAGTGGCATTTGCTAGTTTTTATGGCGACCATGCTATTACGCGTAATTTCCAGTTACGTACTTTGTTCCCAGAAGCGCGTGAGGTTGATGCGAAAGCATCCGATCAATTTGGCTGGAAAGTAGGGCGTTTAGTTGAAGTTGCCCCCAATGGTTGGCTAGAGTCGGACAAAATAGAAGCTGGTGTAAAAAACAAAAAAGTAGTATTTGATGTGAAAGAAGACAAGCGCGGCCCAATTGGCATTGGCGTTTCCTTAGAGCGCACTTATGGTAAAAAAGGTCAGCGTGTGGTGGTAATGGGTAATGCAAACTTTTTATCCAACACCTTTATTACTAATGGTGGTAATTTAGACTTTGGTATTAATATCATTAACTGGTTATCAGGTGATGATGAATTAATTACGATTCAGCCAATGCCACTTAAAGACATTAATGTCAGCATCCCAGATACTGATTCCGGTCGTGCAGTGGCTTGGACTGTGTTTCACGCTTTCCAGTTCTTTATCCCAATTGGCGTCTTTATTGCAGGGTTTTGGTTATGGTGGAGACGCAAGAAAGCTTAATCGCTAACTTGGAAAAAAGAAGATGAAAAAAGGGTGGTTATTAAATTTAGTTATGTTGGCTTTAGTTGCGAGCTTGGTGGCGTTTTTGTATTTTCGCCCCAAAGCCGATGTTAGTGCGCAAGCTGAGCATGAAGTGTCACAACTTAAGCTTGCCGACATACAGTCCGTTAAAGTGGAGTTTCCTGTAAAAGCGCCTGTCTCTTTTGAGAAAAAAGACGGGTTATGGCGTATGGCAGCACCGCATAAAATGCGTGCTGATCAACTTTTAGTACAGCACATTGTTTCAGTGATTGCTGCAACTAGCAACGATCGATTTTCTGCAGCAGACCCGGCAAAATATGGGCTCGATAAGCCACAGTTGAAAGTGAAGCTTAAAGGCGATGTGGTCGATGCTGAGTTTATTTATGGCACTTATAATCCCGTTTCAGACAAGCAATATGTTGCTTATCAAGATAATGTATATTTACTATCTGCCAAATATTCAGAAGCAGCCAGTACGCAGCCAGTTGAGTTGATTGATAAGCGGCCGCTATCGCCACAAGAAGCGAAACAAGTGACTGGTTTTAACTTCTCCCGCTTAGAGCAATGGGAAGCGTCACGTTTAAATGTTGATGTCGATGACGGACAATGGAAAGTGAATATTGCTAAAGCAAAAATCACACAAAATGAAATGAATGAATGGTTAGACTTTACTTGGAAGCAAAGCATTGCCAAATCAATTGAGCTTTATACCCCAGACCGTCAAGCAAGCTATCCTTCATTTGAAGTGAAGCTTAAAGATGGCAACACTGTACATTACGACAAGCTTTCAGAAGCCCCTGAATTGCTATTGGCGCGTCCAGATGAAGGCATTATTTATCACTTTAGTAATGACGTGGGCTTTACCATGCTAAACCCACCGCTAAACTTGCAATAACGCTTTAATGCCAGAATTACCAGAGGTCGAAATTACGCGGCAAGGCTTACTGCCGCTGGTCAATCAAACAGTCAAAAATGTTGTGATTCGCAACGCATCTATGCGTTGGCCTATTCCAGACCATTTACCCAAAACCTTAGCAAGTAAAAAGCTGCTTAGTTTAAAGCGGAGAGCTAAATATATTCTTGCGCAATTCGAGAATGGCACGCTATTGCTTCATCTTGGCATGTCGGGCCGTATTAGTTTGTTAGATAGAAGTTATCCACCTGAAAAGCATGACCATTTTGATATTGCGTTTCAAGATAAACAAGTCTTACGCTTAACTGACCCCAGACGGTTTGGTGCGGTGCTTTGGGCTGGAGATGACCCTCAATCGCATGTTCTGCTTCGCGTATTAGGGCCTGAGCCGCTGGATGAAGCATTTAGTGGTCAATACCTGCATGAGCATATTCGTACACGTAGAGCTGCTATTAAAACAACGATTATGGACGGCCATTTAGTGGTTGGCGTTGGTAATATTTATGCGAGTGAATCTTTATTTCGCGCTGGTATAAACCCACAACTGCCGGCTAATCAAGTGAGTTTAGCTAAGTGTAAAAAATTAGTTGCAACCATTAAAGCAACATTAACAGATGCTTTAAATGCAGGTGGTAGTAGCTTGCGAGATTTTCTTGGTGCCGATGGCAATCCCGGGTATTTTCAACAGGAATATTTTGTTTATTCGCGTACGGGCGAACCATGTAAAGTATGTGGAACGCTAATTCAAAATATTAAGTTGGGTCAGCGCTCGACTTTTTATTGTAAGCACTGCCAAAAATAAATTGCTATTGTTAAGTAAAAATAATAGCTAAGCTAGCTAGTTGTAATAGTATTAATACGCCAATAGCAATGGCTAAGCGTTTTTGCCATTTTGATTGCTGATGTTGCGCATTGATGAGTTCAGTCATGGCTGCTTGAGAAGCTGAAGTGTCGTATGCTGATTGTTCGGTCAGAAATTGATGGACGATGCGCGGCATATCAGGCGCTGTTTTTAGCATAAAAGGCAGTTCTTTTTTTATTTTTTTCGCGATGCTTCGCCAGCCTATTTGTTCGCTCATCCATTGTTTTAAAAAGGGCCTTGCGGTCTCCCATAAATCAATATTAGGGTCCAAATCTCGTCCTAAACCTTCTATATTTAACAAGGTTTTTTGCAACATGACGAGTTG
>WASW01039920.1_pt1 | contig 12334 bp, 11 predicted proteins | sample 5698521 | NCBI WGS metagenome assembly WASW01 (sample SAMN11175560, study PRJNA528189) | sponge metagenome | isolation source: marine sponge | host: Leucetta | place: Antarctica: Western Antarctic Peninsula, King George Island | collected 2013-01
TTCTAGGTCTTGCTTATTCATGGTGTACCTACTTTAGTAAAAACGTTAATAATAAGCAGATACACAGTTTAAATTACAGGGTCAATATGAACGGGCAAATGCCCTTTAATTAATCAGTCCGTAAAACTATGGTAATGTCAGATTGTCTGATAATGCTTTATAGCGGACTAGAGGGGACATGATGTATTTTCCTTGTTATTCATATTGTTAAAGGCACTTTACTGTGATATGTTTGTTTACCAACAGTATCCTTTTTGCTTTTCTTTTATCAATTTACTAAGGTGCCTGATAATAAGGCGTTAACTTTGTATTTTAACGACATTATTTTGTTTATAATCATAAAGTTACTACGTGATAAAAAAATAAAAAAGGACATTTGATTATATCGGGCTACTCCCGACAAGATTATTCAATGCTTACAGCTAAAGTTCAATACTAGCAAACAAGCAACAACCTAACCCATTACCGCCACTAACCTCCTCGCACTTTCTGGCGCCATGGTTAGTCCATACCTAAAATGCCCAGTATTCAAATACAAGTTTTTAATGGTAGGATGCGCCGCGATGGTTGGTAGGTTTTCTGGCGTGCCAGGCCGTAAACCGCTCCAGTGCTTAATAATCGGTGCGTTTTTTAGCGCTGGCATAATGCTTTCTGCTTTCGCTTGCATTTGCTGTTTCACCACTTCACTAACCCCTGCATCAAAACCGACATCTTCAAGTGTACTGCCAGCCAGCAGATAACCATCACGACGTTGTAGCAAATAAAAACCATCTTCATAGATAATGTGCGGCAATGTATTGGGCGGTAATTGATACAGCAGAATTTGGCCACGCATGGGTTTAATATCCAGTTTTAACGCAGTTTCTTTTAATAGCTCAAAGCTCCATGCGCCAGAAGTAACCACGAATTGATCTGCCTCAAACACCTCACCCGACACGCTTTGCCACGTATTAATTTGTGCGCTTTCGCTAATGGGTTGTAACTGCGTTTCTTCCGCCAATGTCACGCCATGCTGTATTAAACTTAATTTAAGCGCTTGTAATAATCTTGGTGGTTTGACTTGTGAAACACTTGGTAATAATAAACCGTCACTTTTTTGTTCAACAGCAATATTGTTATGTTGACACCAAATTAAAGCAGCCTCTTGATCAAAAGGCGGTTTAATCAACATGCCGCTATTGATGCATTCTGGGTCTATGTTCGTTTCAAGCAATAGCTGCTGACAAAGGTCTGGATATAAACTAGCCCCTGCCAATGCAAGTTGATTGACTTCATCACGATACAGCCAAGGCAATAAGGGAAAAATAATGCCAGCACCCGCCCACGATGATTCACCTGAGGTTTGGCTGGCAATGATATTGCGCTCGACGACTGTCACTTGATGACCTTGTTGACTAAGCAATAAGGCGGTCATGCAGCCCATAATGCCGCCGCCTATCACGACTATTTTTTTGCTCATATTGAGGCTGTATTAGCTACCTGAAACTAATTAGCTACCTGAAACTAAATAGCTACCTGAAACTAAATAGCTCTCTGCGGCAATGAGACCTTCTTGAGCACCTAACAACACCAAAACATCACCATCTAATAAAATTAGATCTGGGTGTGGCTCAATATCTTCAAGCATATTAGGACGGCGCAAGGCCTTTATCTCTACTTTAAATCTAGCAAGATCAATTTCATCCAAACGTAAGTTACTAGCAAAAGCGCTTTCCGCAATTTCAATAGGGTGCAGTCGTACTTGTTCTATGGCTTCGCTATCACCTTCAGCATCTGATACGCCATGGTAAAAACCTTTAAACATTTGATAACGCTCTTCACGAAACTTACGAATTCGCTTAACCACACGGTTGAGCGGCACGCCTAACAACACGAGCGCGTGTGAAGCCAGCATCAAACTGCCTTCCAGCACTTCAGGCACCACTTCTCGCGCACCTGCTTCTCTAAATTCTTCCATATGCTGTTCATCATAGGTACGAACAATCACAGGTAAATCTGGATAACTTTCTTTCGCTACATGCAGCACCTTCATCGAAGCGCGTAGATCAGAATAACTCACCACCAATGCTTTTGCGCGCTGCGCCCCTGCCGCTAATAATACTGCACGACGGCCTGCATCGCCATACACCACATGCTCACCTGCGGCGCCAGCTTCGTGCACCCGTGTTGGGTCTATATCAAGCGCAATAAACTCAATACTTTCTTCTTTAAGAAAACGGCCCAGATATTGGCCGCTACGGCCATAGCCACAAACAATGACATGGCCGATTAAGTCTTTACCAACCAGCTCGATAGCCTCTACTTTTTGACTGCTATTAAGCATGTAACCTTTAACCAAGCGCCGTGCAATGTGGCCGTTATATTGAATAATAAACGGCGCGATGAGCATAGAGAGCAATGATGCAGATAGCACCAATTGCAACACATCACCACCAATTAACCCTTGGCCTAATCCCAGCGTTAAAATCACAAAACTAAACTCACCTGCTTGCGCCAAAATCATGCCTGTGCGAATACCCACGCCCCATTCAAAACCAAAGGCACGTACCAATACTGCTATCACCAATGCTTTAAATAATACAAATGAAATAAGCAAGGTCAGTACTAAACCGATGTTTTGGATAAGATAGTTAAAATCGAGCAGCATACCGACACTGATAAAGAATAAACCCATCAAAATATCGCGGAAAGAGGCAATATCAGACTCCACCTGATAGCGATAGCGTGTTTCAGATATCAACATACCGGCAATAAAAGCACCAAGCGCATAAGATAAACCTGCCAAATAGGTTGCATACGCCAATAACAACGTCACCATCAGCATGTTCATCACAAATAGCTCACGTGAGCGTTGGCGAGCAACTAAGCCAAACCAAAAGTTAAAAGCAGCCTTGCCAAACTTAAATAATATAAACAGCAATACAACGGTTTTGACAAAAGACAAACCCAAAGTCGTACTTAGATCTGCAGTCTGCGAGCCAAATGCAGGAATCAATACCAAAATTGGAATAACGGCTAAATCTTGAAATAGCAGAATACCGATACTTAAGCGACCATGCCGAGAATTTAAATCGACCCGTTCCATCAGTAATTTAGAAACAATTGCCGTAGACGACATGGTGAGCGCACCAGCGATGACAAAAGTTGTGATTAGGTTTAAATCAGCTAACCAACCGACTAACATCGCCGTACCTAATGTAATAGCGACCTGCGCGCCGCCTAAACCAAATAACGTTTTACGCATGGCATAAAGCTTAGGTAGGCTAAACTCCAAACCAATGCTAAACATTAAAAACACAATGCCAAACTCTGCTAAATGACGGCCAGATTCAGTATCAGGCAACAATTGAAAAGCATGCGGACCAAATAAAATACCAACAGCAAAATAAGCCAACATCGGTGGTAAACGCAGTATACGAAATAACGCCACTGCTAATACAGAACTGGTCAATAGTAGTAAAACGCCTGTTAGTGAATTAAACAATGGTTATACCCTCTTTATAGAAACATTACTTTCAAATGAATTATGCACACAAAATCTGCATGCTTTAGGCAAAAATTGTGCCTACTTTTGTTATTTTACTTAAAAACAGTGTTTTTTGCTTTATTCGAGTCTGTTTCCCCCTTATACTGATTGTATATGACACCAACTTTACTACAAACGGATCGATTACACGCAACTAACCTGCAGCCGCTAGACCTTGCCCGCAAAGTGCTTAATATTGAAGCACAGGAAATTCAAGCGCTCGCGAAACGGTTGGATGGCAGTTTTGAAGAAGCGATACAGCTTATTCTACATTGCAAAGGCCGTGTTGTTGTCAGTGGTATGGGCAAGTCTGGCCACATTGGTCGCAAAATCGCAGCCACACTCGCCAGCACTGGCACGCCTGCTTTTTTTATGCACCCTGCCGAGGCCAGCCATGGTGACCTTGGCATGATTACTGATGGTGATGTCTTGCTAGCGCTTTCTAACTCTGGTGAAAGTGATGAAATACTCAATATTTTACCAACGATCAAACGCTTAGGTGCCAAGGTTATTGGGATCACAGGCAAAGCGACATCAACACTGGCCAAAGAATCTCATGTGCATTTAAGCGCAGAAGTTTCACAAGAGGCCTGTCCACTAGGCTTATCGCCTACCGCAAGTACCACAGCCGCATTAGCCTTAGGTGATGCATTAGCTGTTTGCATACTAGATTGCCGCGATTTCTCAGCTGAGGATTTTGCACGCTCACACCCAGGTGGTAGCATCGGCCGAGGGTTGCTTATTCGTATTAAAGACATTATGCATACTGGCGATGCATTACCCTGTGTTTTAGAGAATGCCCCTTTAAATGAAGCTTTAAGTGAAATGACAAAGAAAAACTTAGGGCTTACCGCTGTTGTAAATGAAAAAAAGCATTTAGTCGGCATATTTACTGATGGCGATTTACGCCGCGTATTTTCATCTGGCGTTAATGCAAATTCAACCAAAATATCAGCGGTAATGCACACCAACCCTAGCACCATACAAGCGCACCAAATGGCAGTTGAGGCAGTAGAGTTAATGGAACAAAAAAAAATAAACGGTTTATTAGTGACTGATAATACCGGAAAATTAGTGGGTGCATTTAATATGCATGATTTATTAATCGCAAAAGTTGTTTAAATTAGAAAGTAGAAAAAATTGAGTAATCCGGTTGTTTCAGATGCAGTAATAGCGCGTGCAAAAAAAATTAAAGTCGTTATTTTTGATGTAGATGGTGTCATGACAAATGGTGGTCTTACCATTGGTGACGACGGCCAAGAATACAAAACATTTAACTCGCATGATGGGTTAGGCATGAAATTGCTGAGCAAGACTGGTGTGCAAATGGCCATCATTACCGGGCGCACTTCTAAAGTTGTGACACAGCGCGCAGAAACCACTGGCATTGCACATTTTTATCAAGGTGTAGAAGATAAATTAGTTGCGTTTAATGACTTAATTAAGCAGCTTGACGTTACACCAGAAGAAGCTGCTTTTATGGGTGATGATATTGTTGATATGCCCCCTATGCTGCGCTGTGGCTTAGGTATTAGTGTGCCAGCCGCACCAGATTCGGTTAAACAACGTGCCCACTATGTAACAACAAGACAAGGTGGCAGTGGCGCTGTACGTGAAGTATGTGAATTGATTATGCAAGCGCAAGGCACGTTTGATGATCTGATGGAACCGTTTTTCAAATAACGCATGCTGACACGAACCGCCATATTATTCCCGCTCGTGCTGACAGCTGCTATGGCATTTATCACTTTTTGGATCTACCAAACAGTGAATGAAGATAGCAACAAAATTGATGGCAGTAACCGCCATGACCCTGATTACACGATGAATAATTTTGTCACGACACAAATGGATGAAGCAGGAAAGTTACGCTATATATTAGCAGCAAACGAAATGGTGCATTACCCCGATGACGATAGCACACTATTGCAACACCCGAAATTTACGCAATTTATAGCGGATAGACCTTATACAAAAATTGAAGGCTTACGTGCCAATGTTTCTAGTGATGGTGAAGAAATAGAAGTGCTGGATGATGTGGTTGTGACGAGACCAGCCTTTAAGGGAAAAGGCGAAATGCAAGTGTTAACGGACAAATTAGTCATTTACCCTAATCAAGATTTAGCAAAAACCGATGCCCCTGTGGTGATTACTCAAGCACCAAAAACCGTGATACATGCCACGGGGATGATATACAATAAGAAAAAAGAAACTGTGCAATTGTTTAAGCGAGTAAAAGCATATTATGAACAACCTAAACTTAAAGTAACTGCAGGCAAAAAATAAAGCTTTACACAATAAAACTTTGGTAAAAAAATGAATCAATTTATTCGCATAGGCTTAACTATTATCAGCATTTTTCATAGCGCATATACATTTGCAGAATCAGCAGACCGCAACAAACCTATTGAGCTTGAGGCCGACAGTGTGATTGTCAATGACGCCAAACAAACAAGTACCTATCTCGGCACAGTTATCTTAACGCAGGGGACTTTAATTATTCACGCTGATAAATTAGTGGTGCGCGAAGATATCAATGGCTTTCAACACAGCACCTCTACAGGCAACCCCACAACGTTTAAACAAAAACGTGACGGTAAAAATGAATATATGGAAGGCAGTGCGAAACGTATTGAATACGATGGCCGCATGGACAAAGTACAGCTCTATAAAAAAGCATGGGTAAAGCGTGGTCAAGATATTATTTATGGCGATTATATTAGCTACGATGCGAACGCAGAATACGCGGAAGTGATTGGCGGCAAAAAATCAGAAAGTGAAGGCCCATCGAGTGGTCGCGTTAAAGCCATCATACAACCTAAAAACAAAACAAAACCACCAACACCAACGCCAGCATCTAAACCCGCAACGGACAAACCATCTCAATCCAAAAACCCTGCTGTGATTAATAAACTTAAATTTAGCAATCAACTGACCCCAGCGTCTGAATAAGAAAAAACATGAGCGAATTAATCGTCAAGCAATTACGCAAATCATATCAATCACGCACTGTCGTACAAGATATATCGCTAGCAATTAAAAGTGGCGAGGTGGTTGGCTTACTTGGCCCCAATGGCGCTGGTAAAACCACCAGTTTTTATATGATGGTCGGCTTAGTTGCGCTGGATGATGGCAACATCATGCTAGATGACGAAGACTTGAGTCACATGCCTATGCATTTACGGGCGCGCAAAGGGCTTGCATACTTACCTCAAGAGCCATCTATTTTCCGTAAATTAACAGTAGCAGAAAATATCATGGCGGTCTTAGAGTTACAAGACTTAACGGATGATGAAATACATGCTTGGCTTGAAACGCTATTGCAAGATTTACATATTGTGCATATTCGGAATAACAGCGCGGTCAGTTTATCGGGTGGTGAAAGACGCCGCGTAGAAATTGCTCGCTGCCTAGCAGGCAATCCTAGCTTTATTTTACTAGATGAACCGTTTGCTAGTATTGATCCTATTGCCGTACTCGACATCCAAAAAATAATTCGTTTTCTAGCATCACGTAATATTGGTGTATTGATTACTGACCACAATGTACGTGAAACATTAGGCATTTGTGATCACGCATACATCGTGAACGAAGGCAGTGTGTTTGCTGAAGGCTCTCCAGAAGAAATCGTCAATAATGCATCGGTGCGCGAAGTGTATCTAGGTAAAAACTTCCGGTTATAAGTTTAAGTCATGAAACAAAATTTACAATTAAGAGTTTCTCAGAACTTAGCGCTCACACCGCAATTGCAACAATCTATTCGCTTATTGCAGCTATCCTCACTTGAGCTTGATCAAGAGCTTGAATTAATATTACAAGAAAACCCATTATTAGAAATTGTCGACGAAAATGAAGAAGCAGATAACAACTCAGAAGCGCAAACAGCACAAAAAGATAATGATGCGAGTACCGATACAAATGATAACGAAATAGCTGATGCCACTTCATCTGATGTGCAAAAAACCAGCACAAATAATGAGGCGGCTGAAGAAGCGCCCATCACAAGCGAAGACTTCAAACAAAATGATTTTGATGATGATTACGAAGAATATGGTAGCGCTAGTAACTGGGATGAAGCCAGCAATAAACAAAACAATAGTGATGATGACGATGACTTTACGCGGGGAAAAGCCGTTGAAGAAGATTTACGTGGGCATTTACTAAACCAGCTCAAACTGATGCCGCTTTCTGATCGAGACCAGAAACTAGTACTACTGCTCATCGATAGTATTAACGAAGATGGTTATTTAGAAGAATCGTTAGAAGATTTGGTAGCAATGCTACCGTTAGAATTAGAAGTAGTGTTACTTGAATTAGAAACAGTATTAAAGCTTATCCAAAGCCTTGAACCAACAGGCATCGGTGCCACTAATTTGCAAGAATGTATCTTGCTACAATTAAATTTGTTATCAGAAGATACGCCGGCATTGGACATTGCCAAAGCCATTGTTTCTGAACATCTATTAGTATTAGCAAACAAAGACTTTTCAAAGTTATGTAAGCTGCTTAGTTGTGACCAAGAAACGCTAAAAAGCGCTCAAACACTCATTAAGGAGCAGAACCCACGTCCAGGTGCAGACTTTGCGCAATTCAGTTCAGGTCACTTTATTCAACATGAAGTTGTCGTTAAAAAAGTCAAGGGCATTTGGATTGCAACATTAAACGACGGGGTTATGCCTAAGCTGCGTATTAATCAATTGTATGCTGGCATTTTAAAACGTAACAGCAAAAGCTCTGGCGAATACTTACAAACCCAAATGCAAGAAGCGCGCTGGATGATTAAAAATATTCAGCAACGCTTCTCGACTATTTTACGTGTTTCGCAAGCCATTGTAGACAGGCAGCGTAATTTTTTTGAGCACGGTGAAATAGCTATGCGGCCATTAGTATTGCGCGAAATTGCAGATGAACTTGAACTACATGAATCGACGATCTCTCGTGTGACAACCCATAAATATATGCTCACCCCTCGTGGCATTTTTGAGCTTAAATATTTTTTTGGTAGCCATGTATCAACCGATGCAGGGGGCGAGTGTTCAGCCACTGCGATTCGCGCCTTAATCAAACAATTAGTCGCTGGAGAAAATGTTAAAAAGCCCCTGTCAGACAACCTAATAAGCGCGCTTTTATCTAAGCAAGGCATTGTTGTAGCAAGACGTACCATTGCCAAGTACAGAGAATCGCTCAGTATCCCGCCGACTAATTTACGCAAATCTTTATAAAAATTTGCATTAGTCCATAAAGCCAGTTGCATGCAATTTGCAAACGTGTACACTAAAAGTGTTCCATTGGTTTTATTTATCTTGAGTTTTTTAGGGTGAATCAGTCGAACAATTTCAATAAGGAGCGATCCATGAACTTACAATTAACAGGACATCATTTAGAAGTAACTCCTGCATTACGTGAATATGTACAAAGTAAATTAACAAAGATTAGCAATCACTTTGATCATGTGATTGATGTAAAAGTGACCATGCGTGTAGAAAAACTCGCCCAAAAGGTAGAGGCCACGATTCACGTGCCCGGCAATGATCTTCATGCCGAGAGCAGTGATGAAAATATGTATAGCGCCATTGATATGCTAACGGACAAATTAGACCGTCAAGTACTTAAACACAAAGAAAAAAACGGCAATCACCATAAAGTTAATGGCGCAGTTAAACACCAAGCCATTAATTAACAAATATTTTTAGCGAACTTTACCTTAAGCGCTGTTATTAACAAAACCCTTCAAGCGCACATCCAAACCCAACGATTATGCTTGAAGTGGTCATCACAAAACTCCTAATTCTTAAACACTCTTTAAGCATCACTAGCCGAATAGAATCAGCAAGCTTACAATTAGTACTAATAGACCAACTTACTAAAACTCAATACAAAATCATGTTTTTAAAAAGCAAACCATCACGATGCATTTAATTATCCTGACAGGCTTATCTGGTTCTGGTAAAAGCATTGCGCTACGTGCATTAGAAGATAATGGCTTCTACTGTATTGATAACTTACCAGCAACTTTATTACCACAAACATCAAAGCACTTAGGTGATAACAATCAAAGCAAAGTCGCTATTAGTATTGATAGCCGTAGTGCAGCAATAGAAGCGCTACCTGCTGCTATTCAAGCACTTAAAAATAACAACAATATAGTCGATGTTTTATTTTTAGAATCTAACGTTGAAACACTAGTAAAACGTTTTAGTGAAACACGTCGCAAGCACCCGCTTAGCGATATCAATACCACGCTCCCTGAAAGTATCTCACATGAGCGAGACTTGCTTTCCAAACTTTCTAAGCTTGGCCACCGTATTGATACCAGTCACTTAAGTGCGAAAAATTTACGAAATAATATTCGAGACCTTATCTCACAGCCAGACAATACGCTGGTTTTACTATTTACTTCATTTGGATTCAAAAATGGTATTCCTTTAGATGCTGATTTTGTGTTTGATGTGCGTAGCCTTGCAAACCCACATTACGATAAAACCTTGCGTCCCCTTACTGGTAAAGATGCCGCCGTGATCAAGTTTTTAGAAAGTACACCAGCTGCTAAAGAGATGTTGCATGACATACAAACTTACATTGTAAAATGGCTACCTAGTTTTGAGCAAGATAACCGTAGTTATGTCACCGTTGCCATTGGCTGTACAGGCGGCCAACATCGCTCAGTTTATTTTGTTGAACAATTAAGCCAGCACTTTAACAAAACAGACCAAAAAGTGATTAAACGACATAGAGAACTAGATAGAAAAATGTAATCTATATTTATCGTTTTTCAAAAATACTGATGACAAAATAAGCACTGAACTGTACAGCTACATTACAAATACTTTTACTTATAACACCACGCCTTCTAGGAGAAAATAATGTCAAACGAAATTAAAGTGATGTCCCCAAGTAATGACGACAAAAACATTGCTACTGTCACGCATTTAGGCGGCACAGTCTTTTTATTTATCCCAGCATTTGTTGTTTGGTTCCTTAAAAAAGATGATAGTGCTTATGTAGCTGACCAGTCTAAAGAGGCCCTTAACTTCCAAATTACGATATTAATTGCGCTTTTTATCGCACAATTACTAGTTTGGTTATTAATAGGCGTTATATTATTACCTCTGGTATGGCTAATTAATATTGTTTTTTGCATTATTGCCACCATCTCTACCAGTAAGGGTGAAACCTATCGTTACCCATTTTGTCTACGTCTTATTAACTAAGTATTGACCAACCCATTTTGTTTTAAGGAATAAGCTTTGTCGAACCCATTGTTACACTTTTCTGGCCTGCCTAAATTTAATGAAATCACATCTGCACACGTTAATCCTGCTATTGATAGCCTAGTTAATGAAGGTAAAGCATTAGTTGAAGCGCTTGCAATTAGCACAGAAGCCCCAACATGGGAGAGCTTTGTACGTCAACTTGAAAATCACAGTGAAAAATTGAACCGTGCTTGGAGTCAAGTTGGTCATATGAACGCTGTCGTTAATAGCCCAGAATTGCGTGAAGCTTATAATGAGAATTTGCAGAAATTAACTGATTTTGGTAGTGATTTAGCGCAAGATAGTCGCTTGTACGAGAAGTTTAAAGTCATTCAAGCTAGTCCTACTTTTGATAGTCTTACTAAAGCACAGCAAAAAATTATTAATAATGAAGTGCGTGATTTTAAATTAGGCGGTGCAGAATTACCTACTGAACAAAAAGAACGTTTCAAAGCCATTAGCGAAGAACTGTCAAAACTAGGCGCTAAGTTTGAAGAAAACATCATGGACAACACCAACGATTTTAAGTACATGGTTGAAAACGTTGCTGACTTAGCAGGCTTACCAGCGGACGTGATAGAGGCCGCTAAAGAGGCCGCGCAATCCGATAGTAAAACAGGCTACCTGTTTAGCTTACATTTTCCTTCTTACTTACCCACATTGCAATATGCCGATAACCGTTTACTACGTGAAACACTTTATCGTGCTTACGCAACGCGTGCATCAGAAATGAGCAAACCAGAATGGGATAACACGCAACTCATTAATGACATTCTCAAGTTAAAGCAAGAAGAGTCTCAAATACTAGGCTTTAACAACTTTGCTGAATTGTCACTCGCGACCAAAATGGCTGACACACCTATACAAGTCACTGAATTTTTAGACACATTAGCCAAACGTGCTAAACCATATGCAGCGCGCGATATGCAAGCACTTGTTGCCTACGCTAAAAAACTTGGCATCACTGACATACAAGCTTGGGACGTAGCTTACGTGAGTGAAAAACTACGAGAAGAAAAATATGCGTTTTCAGACCAAGAAGTAAAACAATATTTTCCTGAAGATAAAGTATTGGCAGGTTTATTTAAAGTAACTGAGACTATTTTTGGGGTACAAGTACGCAAAACTGATGCGCCACTTTGGCATAAAGACGCTGCTTTTTATCAAATTTTTGACGCCGCCAATAAACCCATTGCTTACTTCTACTTAGACCTTTACGCGCGTAACAGCAAACGTGGTGGCGCTTGGATGGACGAATGTATTACACGCCGTAAGCATTCGAGCGGCATTGAATTGCCAGTCGCCTACCTTACCTGTAACTTCTCGGCACCGGTCGGTAATAAACCAGCGCTGTTTACACACGATGAAGTGCAAACCATGTTTCATGAATTTGGTCATGGCTTGCACCATATGCTGACACAAGTAGATGAATATGGCGTCTCAGGTATTAAAGGTGTGGAATGGGATGCTGCAGAACTGCCTAGTCAGTTTATGGAGAATTTCTGCTGGGAATGGGATGTGTTGCGCCACATGACGAAGCATGTGGATACGGGCG
>WASW01021602.1_pt1 | contig 12329 bp, 15 predicted proteins | sample 5698521 | NCBI WGS metagenome assembly WASW01 (sample SAMN11175560, study PRJNA528189) | sponge metagenome | isolation source: marine sponge | host: Leucetta | place: Antarctica: Western Antarctic Peninsula, King George Island | collected 2013-01
GAAGTCATGCAAACACAGGGAGCTGATTCAGCTCCAGCAAAAGTTGCTGCCGTCATGCAAGGAAGCACTGAAACAACATTTTATGTGCTAGCTGTTTATTGTGGCGCTGTTGGGATTACAAAAATACGCTATGCAATGACTTGCAGTTTACTGGCTGATGCAGCAGGAATAACCACTGCAATTTTTATATCTTATGCATTCTTTGCAAACTAAATTTTTACTCAGCCATTAATCTAACGATTAGCTTTTCTACATCTTTGGCGCGTTTATCGCCTTGGTGAGTTTCACCAATAAAAACACCCCGCACCACTCCATTTTTATCGGCAACATAAAACGTTGGCCAGTAACGATTTTTTAGCGCTTGCCAATAGGCAAAATCATTATCCAACATTACCGGATGCGTGATTTTAAATTCCTCACACTTGTCCACAACTTTTTCACGCTCAGCTTCATGATCAAATTCAGGGGTATGGATACCTACAATAATAAATTCATCATGGCCAAATTTTCCCTCTAAAGAATTCAACCAAGGGATTGATCGGTAACAATTCCAACAACCATATGTCCAAATATCGACTAGTACTACCTTGCCTTTTAGGTCGTCTGTTTTTAAGGGGTTAGAGTTAATCCATTGCTGCGCATCTTCTTGAGTAAATTCAGGCAGATTAAACGAGTTTGATTTAGCTTGAGTATTCGCCAAATAAAATAGTGTTAGCAATATTAAAACAGACAACACTGATAATTTTGTTTTTCTCACAAACATACTATTTGCCTCCCATGTGCTTTCCCGCTAAGTAGCCGACTAAACGCTTCGGGCAATTGCTCCAACCTCACTTCAGAAGTACATACTTCGTCAAGTTTGTTAGGCAAGAGTTCATCGCCTAACTTTCGCCATATTTGTTTTCGTGATATTTGCGGGCAAGCGGCTGATGTAACCCCTAACAAAGAAACCCCTCGAAGTATAAATGGCATTGCCGACGTATTTACCGCGACTCCACCTGCCATACCAATGCTGACAATATTCCCCCAGGGTTTCACACTCTTAGTTAACCAAGCAAGTGTATCCCCACCTAGACTATCTATAGCACCACCCCAGCGTCCTTTATGCATACTGACATCATCAATTTTGACTTCATCATTATTAATGATTTCGTTAGCACCTAATGAATATAAATATTCATGTTGATCTTGCTTACGCGTCATGGCAATCACTTCAAAGTCTAACTGGCTTAATAACTGAACGGCGAAACTTCCCACTCCACCCGTCGCACCAGTCACCAATATCGGTCCATGATCAGGTGTTTGATGGTTGTCTTGTAAACGTTGCACGGCTAATGCTGCGGTAAATCCTGCGGTACCAATAATCATCGATGACTTTGCTGTTAAGCCCTTCGGCATTGGCATCACCCATTCCGCAGGTACACGAGCGTATTGGCTATAGCCACCATCGTGCAATTCGCTTAACCCACTTCCATTAACAATTACTGACTGGCCTATTTTAATTAGCTCGCTATCAGAACTGATAACCACTCCGGCTAAATCGATACCACCATTAAGAGGAGACCTTCGTAATATTTTTCCTTGACCACTACCTGCCAGCGCATCCTTATAATTTACGCTAGAGTATTCAACCTTGATAACTACTTCACCGGGAGACAAATCATTGAGAGTTAACGATTCTATTCCTGCACGTTCAAAATCTTTTCCTGCATGAATGCGGAAAGCTTTAAACGATTCCTGCATGATTATTTTTCGCCCATCATTCTTTTATAAACCAGCTGCGCATGTTTGTTAGCGTTAGCTACATTTTCCGCTAACACATTAAAGTGCCCCATTTTACGACCAGGTTTTGCTCCCTGCTTGCCATACAGATGTACTTTAATGTTCACGTCATCAAACAATATACTTGATGGAAATACTTCATCTTGCCAGGCATCACCAAGAATATTCACCATTGCCACTGCACAGTGGTTTTGAGTGTCTGCTGGCGCCCATCCACAGATCATTCTTACTTGCTGTTCAAATTGAGAGACATGACAAGCATCCATCGAGTAATGCCCGCTATTGTGCACACGTGGTGCTATTTCATTTACCAGCAGCTGATCATCTTGATCAACAAAAAACTCTACCGTCATGATGCCGGCATAATCAAGTTTCTCAGCAATACTTTGAGAAACCTCACACGCATACGTTTGCAATTCAGCAGAAATATTAGCGGGGACGCTACTGATATGCAGAATGCCGTTTTTATGTTCATTTCTAACAATTGGGAAAAAACATACTTCTCCTTGCTGATTACGCCCGAGCACTACAGATATTTCTAACTGCAAATTAATACGCTCTTCCAATATACATGGCACTTCTCCAAACGAATTAAATGCTTGAATCCCCTCTTGCACATCCGCCACTACTTGCTGCCCTTTACCATCGTAACCAAACTCTGCCGTTTTGATTATGCAGGGCCAATTCATATGTTCAGTATTATTCAAATCTGCCGCTGAATTTACTTCAATAAACTTAGAAGTTGGAATTCCCAGATCATTAACAAAAGTTTTTTCGCGGATACGATTTTGAGCAACATACACCGCATCTGGATTAGGACACACTTGGCAATAGTCTTGCAGATACTTCAGGGTGCTGGCAGGAATGTTTTCGAATTCAGTGGTGACGACAGAACAGCCCTTACCAAATTCGGCCAACGCTTGGTAATCATCGTACTCAGCTTGAATATGTCGACAAGCAACATCGCCGGCGGGACTATGCTCGTTAGGGTCAAACACCCAAACTTTATAACCCATTTGCGCAGCGGCTAAAGCAAACATTCTGCCCAGCTGACCGCCGCCCAGCATACCGAGAACTGAATCTGGTTCAATCATGATTAAAAATTACTTAGGAGGAAGTACTTTCGCAAGTACTTGTTCGCGCTGATTGTCACGAAATGCGCTCAGCTTTTCCGCAAGCGCTTGATCGTTATTCGCCAACATCGCCACCGCAAATAAAGCGGCGTTGGCTGCGCCCGCTTCACCAATAGCAAAGGTCGCTACTGGCACACCTTTTGGCATTTGCACGATTGAATACAAAGAATCTTGGCCTTGCATATATTTGCCTTGTACCGGAACACCTAACACGGGAACAGTACTGATGGCCGCTGCCATACCGGGCAAGTGAGCTGCACCGCCAGCACCCGCGATGATGCATTCCAGTCCGCGCTCTTTTGCGCTACTGGCATAATCATAAAGGTATTGTGGCGTTCTATGGGCGGACACCACTTTACACTCGTGGTCGACACCAAACTCTTTTAAGACATCGGCAGCATTTTCCATGACTTTCCAGTCACTATCGCTACCCATGATTATTCCAACTTTAGCCATCTATTATGCAGTCTCGCTGAGAAAAACGCGCATTTTCCTCTTTTTGATCAATGAACGCCAGTAAAATTACCCGTAAAATACAAATCATAAGTAGGCATTTGCTGCCTTTCACACTACAATTCGCGTCTTTTTTGGGATAAATCATGCCTAAACCGGTCTTTGAAACAAATTTCACCTCTTTGCCTTTACTACACAAAGGCAAGGTACGCGACATCTATGAAGTTGATGCTAACCACATGCTAGTCATCGCTACCGATAGAATTTCTGCGTTTGACGTAATTATGCCAGGGCCCATCCCAAATAAGGGTGCTTTACTCACCCAAGTCTCTGATTTTTGGTTTGATCGATTTAGCGGCCTAATCCCCAACCAAGTCAGCTCGATGACATTAGATGACTTAAATCTAAGCAACGAGGAAATGGAACAAGCCTCGGGTCGCTCGATAGTCGTAAAACGATTAAATGCCTTACCGATTGAAGCCATTGTCAGAGGGTATTTAATTGGTTCAGGATGGAAGGAATACCAATCCAAGCAATCCGTCTGTGGCATTTCGCTACCGCCAAATATTCCATTGGCGGGAAAATTACCGAATACGTTATTTACACCATCCACCAAAGCGGCGGCAGGTGAGCACGATGAAAATATTTCTTTTGAAGAGACAATTGCTCTCGTCGGTGAGGATATTGCTAACCAAGTCCGTGAAATGAGTATTTCACTCTACGAAAATGCAGCTGACTATGCATTAAGCAAAGGCATAATCATCGCTGACACAAAATTTGAATTCGGTCTCGATGAAAATGGGACATTAACACTGATCGATGAAGTGCTGACACCAGACTCATCGCGCTTTTGGCCAGCCGAAGAATATAAGCCAGGCCAAAACCCAAGTAGTTTTGATAAACAATACATCCGTGACTATCTAGAAACATTAGATTGGAACAAAAAAGCACCTGGCCCTGTATTGCCTGATGAAATCATCAAGAATACTCAAGCCAAGTATCAAGAAGCCGCAGACAAGTTATTATCTCAATACACCTTGTGAAAAAAATTGCCATCTTTGTAGACGTTCAAAACATCTACTATACAACGCGCGAAGCCTACCAACGCCAATTCAACTATCGTGCCTTATGGAAAACCGTTGCTGCACAAGGCGATATTGTCATTGCCTACGCCTATGCTATCGATCGCAATGATGATAAACAAAAGAAATTTCAAAACACGCTAGAAAAAATTGGTTTTACGATAAAACTTAAACCCTATATTCAGCGCAGTGATGGCTCGGCGAAAGGTGACTGGGATGTCGGCATTGCGATAGACGTAATGGACTGTGCTCAAGAAGTCGATTCAGTCGTTTTATTGTCAGGTGATGGGGATTTTGATTTATTACTAGAGAGAGTTGCTAATAATTACTCTGTGAGTACCGAAGTGTATGGCGTACCTAAGCTCACAGCTAACTCTCTAATAAACGCTGCCAGCGTGTTTCATCCCATTGAAAACAGTCTACTTTTGTAGAACACATCCCAAATGATTCAAGCAACGCAAAGTGCAAACCGGTACACTGCTCGTCCTCTCTGGCCCAACTCTAATTGACTAGCCAGATTCTAAAATTTTTGGACCATCTGCTTATTCCCAGATAAGCCATAGCGTTTCGCGCAGTCCACTTTATATAGGTACACCAAATGACTACCGAAACGGTCACCCAATTCAACCAACTTGGTTTAAAAGATGCACTCGTCAAAGTATTGGACGATATCGGTTATGAAACACCTTCACCGATTCAAGCACAAACCATCCCCTTATTGCTAGACGGTAGAGATGTACTCGGACAAGCACAAACAGGCACCGGTAAAACTGCCGCTTTCGCCCTGCCATTGCTTTCCAATTTAGATCTAAAACAAAAAGATCCTCAAGTACTTGTGTTAGCACCGACACGTGAACTAGCTATTCAAGTCGCTGAAGCATTTCAAAAATATGCGTCTGGATTAAAAGGCTTTCATGTATTACCTATATACGGCGGACAAGATTATCGTGGACAGATTCGTGGGCTTGAACGTGGCGTACATGTCGTTGTAGGAACACCCGGCCGTGTGATGGATCACATGCGTAAAGGCAAATTAAAGTTAGGCAACCTTAGTGCACTAGTACTAGATGAAGCCGATGAAATGTTACGTATGGGTTTCATCGATGATGTCGAATGGATCCTAGAACAAACGCCTCCTGACAGACAGATTGCTTTATTCTCAGCGACTATGCCACAACAAATACGCCGCATCGCGACTAAGTATTTAAATAATCCAGAACAAGTCACTATTAAGGACAAGACTGCCACTGCGGAAAATATTCGCCAACGCTATTGGCCAGTCAGTGGTTTACACAAACTTGATGCACTGACAAGAATTCTAGAAGCAGAAGAATTTGATGGCATGCTTATTTTCGTGCGCACCAAAACAGCCACGGTTGAATTAGCAGAAAAACTTAAAGCACGTGGTTATTCCACGTCTGCATTGAATGGCGACATTGCACAGAATCAGCGTGAGCACACAGTGCAACAATTAAAAAATGGCAAGATAGATATCCTTGTCGCTACTGATGTGGCGGCACGTGGTTTAGACGTTAAACGTATTAGCCACGTTGTTAACTACGACATTCCTTATGACACAGAAGCTTATATTCACCGCATAGGAAGAACTGGCAGAGCAGGTAGAACCGGTGATGCAATTTTGTTTGTGGCGCCAAGAGAAAAACGTTTATTAGGCGCAATTGAAAAAGCTACGCGCAAGAAAATTGAAATCATGGAGTTGCCTTCCACTGAAATCATCAATGACAAACGCATTGCTACCTTCAAACAGAAAATTACAGACACGTTAGCCAATGAAGATTTAGTATTCTTCACTCAGCTAATCGAACAATTTCAGCTAGAACACAATGTGCCAGCGGTTGATATTGGTGCGGCATTAGCAAAATTATTGCAAGGTGAGACACCACTACTGCTACAGCACAAGCCACAGAGAAAAAATGATCACAAGTCAGAGCGTGGCCAAGGCAGAGATAGGGATAGAGATGATCAGCGCCGTGACCGCGACCGCCCTCGCAAAGACCGCGAGCGATCTTCTGGAAAAAATCCTTATGATAGCGACAAACCACGCAAGCCGCGCGAAAGATCCAACGTAAGAATGGATGAGCCTGAAGAAGGTCAACAACGTTATCGTATAGAAGTGGGTCATGACCATGAAGTCAAACCTGGCAACATTGTTGGCGCCATCGCCAGTGAAGCAGGGCTAGATGGCAAGCACATTGGTCACATCAAAATCTTTGATGACCACAGCTTAGTAGACTTACCTGAAGGCATGCCTAAAGAAATATTTAAAGATTTGAGGAAAACTCGAGTTGCTGGTCAGCCACTTAATATTTCGGCGCTTGAAGAAGATAACTCAGAAAGAAAAACATTGCGTGCTAACCCAGATAAGCCCAAACGCAATATTGACGATATCAAACCTAAAAAACGCAAACCAAAAAATAGAAAGCGTACCCCTTAGGGTACGCTTCTCTAATGTTCACTAATTAAATTTAGTGAACATGCCCGTGTGAAATTTCTTCTTCAGTCGCATCGCGCACACTGACGATTTTGACATCAAAGTTTAAAGTGACACCCGCAAGTGGATGATTACCATCAACCGTCACTTGATTGCCTTCTACTTTAGCAATGACTACACGCTGCACTTCACCATTAGGGCCTTCCGCCTCAAATGACATGCCCGCTTCTAAAGTTTCAACACCTTCAAACGCAGCTTTATCTACAACTTGCATAAGTTCCGGGGCAAGCTCGCCGTAACCATCAGCAGGTGCTACTTCTACTTTCGTCGTATCATCCGTCACTTTCCCTACTAATGCTTTTTCCAATCCCGGAATAATATTTCCAGCACCCTGTAGATAAGTCAAAGGGTCTGCACCATCTGACGTATCTAATACTTTTCCATCGCTGTCTGTTAGCGTGTAATGCACACTAACAACCATTTTATCTCCAATCATCAAAGACATAACTTCTCCGTTATTACTATTTAAAAAATCTATTTATCTTCGCTACTGATGAGCTGGTAAATTTTTGCTCCAATTACCGCACCGACTATTGGCGCTAACCAAAACAGCCACAATTGATCTACTGCCCAATCACCTACATATACAGATACACCTGTACTACGCGCAGGATTCACTGAAGTATTGGTCACTGGTATTGTTATCAGGTGAATCAACGTTAAACATAACCCGATCGCTATCGGCGCCATTCCTGCAGGAGCGCGCTTATCTGTAGCACCCATAATGACTAGCAAGAACATAGCCGTCATCACCACTTCTGCCACTAATGCAGCCGTCATTGAATAACCGCCAGGTGAATGTTCGCCAAATCCATTAGAAGCAAACCCAGCACTGACATCAAATCCAGCGGCTCCACTGGCAATAACATAAAGCACACCGCCTGCGGCTATCCCACCAATCACTTGCGCAACAATATAAGGAAGTAATTGATTTGCTTCGAATCGTCCACCTGCCCAAAGCCCGATGGATACTGCAGGATTCAAATGACAACCTGAGATATGGCCAATAGCATAAGCCATTGTCAGCACAGTCAAACCAAATGCTAAAGACACCCCTAACAAACCGATACCCACATCAGGGAAACCCGCGGCTAATACGGCACTACCACAACCACCTAATACTAACCAAAACGTACCTATTAATTCCGCTGCATATTTTTTCATGGCGCTATTACCCTCAATATTTGCTAGTGAATTTCCGCCCACACCTTACAGCAAACCGCCAATGCTAGCGAATTAGGCTTAGTTGCTTTGAGGTGTGGCCGGTGTGATTACGATTTAGAGTGGTGCTTACTGAGAAATTTATCGAGTTGATTAGCAAATGATTGGCGTTCGCTTTTCCCATATGGGGATTGCCCTCCTGATTGAACACCACTGCCACGCATAGTATCCATGAAATCACGCATATTTAGCTGAGCTTTAATCGTATTAACGGAATACATTTCACCACGTGGATTCAAAGCATGCACTTGGTTGTCAATCACTTCAGCGGCTAATGGAATATCACTAGTGATCACCAAGTCACCCGCCTCGGCTCGTTTTACAATTTCGTTATCTGCCACATCGAAGCCACTCGGCACCTGCAACATTTTAATATTATGCAAAAGTGGTTTACGAATCGCTTGATTGGCCACCAATGTGACTTCTACCCCGGTACGCTCGGCCGCACGAAATAAAATATCTTTAGCTGGCACTGGACACGCATCTGCATCTACCCAAATTTTCATTGCACTATTTTTAACAGGAATTTAGCTGTTGGAATCTTCTGTGCAGTCAGTTTACACTTTCAAACAATGAAAACACTTTTTATTACCGGCATCGATACCGGCATAGGCAAAACATATGTTGGTCACATGCTGGTTAAAGCATTAATCAAGGCTGGGCATTCCTGCGTACCAAGAAAGCCCGTTGAATCTGGCTGTGATATTAACGACGGCGAATTAATGCCCGAAGATGCATTAAAATATTTTCACGCCACTAACGGAAAGATACCTTTAGAGGAAATTTGTCCGCACCGTTACGAACCTCCTATATCACCGGAGCGCGCAATACGTTTGGCCAATAATATTGTCACCGTCAAAGATTTAGTGACTAGTTGCACACCAACCAACAAGCCCGACTATCTATTCGTAGAAGGTGCCGGTGGATTTTATTCGCCACTATGCACAGACGGACTCAATGCCGACCTCGCACAAAAACTTAAAGCTGGCGTGATATTAGTTGTCAAAGATCGCCTCGGCTGCATTAATCAGACATTACTCAACATTGAAGCAATCCAAAATCGCAAACTAAAACTACTCGCGATTGTTTTAAATCAAACCCGCGAACACGAAGAATCATCCATGGATAATCTTGATGATTTGCGTATGCGATTATCGATACCTGTGATTGCTATTCCCAATATGGTGGACGCCGATCAGAATATGTTAGACATGCAGTACAGCTCTATTGATGAGCTACTGAAGATTACAGAAGGATACTAAGACCCCACACTTAAAAAAGTGCACCCGTGCCTAGCCAAAAGCCCAATGGTTGTGGATAACAATCAGGTCCGCATAACCACAAGTATGTTTTTAATGATTAACAGCTGACAACCACAGGCTGAGGTGATATTTTTGCTTCATGACAGGGCTGGCATTGAATCGTTGACATCATCGCCGTACGTACTTGATAGTGACCGCCACGGATACTTCTGTGCCCTAAATATTATCCACTCTCCTTATTGATCTGGGCAACTCCCATTAAAGTGGCAGCTTGTTTGTTATCCATGTTGCCAAGCTCTGGCAAATTACTGATCAACAAAATTCAATAATGCTATTACAAACAGCACTCTATCAACTTGAACGCATATTGATGCGCATGAGCTATTTATTGTCATAGAATAATATATTCAATGAATGATTAGGTGAATTCCACATCAAAGTGCACTGGCGTAGTCTTGTTTGATGGTAGCGCCTTTGATGTCGAGGTAGTGCTTTGCGCGTCTCAGCATAAGCTTGAGCAGCACGGTCACAATACCCGCCAATGAGACGATCGTACGCTCAAGCCCTCTAGAGATAGTGGCATGGGAGCGATTTAGTCGCCTACCAATCTCCCGCAAACTGAGACCATACCCGTGAAGATAAAAAATACTCATGCGCTCACGCGCGTTAAGATGAACATAGGACATCGAGATCTCCTGTTATTTGACGTTGCGGTAAACTTCAAATTAACAGACCAACCTTCGGCATCCTACTCTTTAACTCTCACTGGTGCACTTTGATGTGAAATTTACCTACAAGGGATTTTTTGATGATAATCTATCATTTTCAAGCACACTATAAATTTTATCTTAGGAAGGAAGAATTCGTTCCGCCGCGTGGGGTAGTAGGATTGCCCCTACATTCCACGGATATTCCTCCTCCTTTAGAACAATGCCAAAATAACGAAATTCCTATTTTTGAAAATGAGAGCTGGAAGATTGTAGAAGATGATTTTTGGCGGCCTATTTCAACTGAGTTAAATTATGATGCGGGTAGAGCCGCGAGTAGTTATAAACCAAAGTTATTGAATTCCCTACAAGGAGAGTTTCCCGGCTATCCATCAATGCCAATGCTTTGTAATTCTGTACTAGTTGTAATGGCTATATGCGAGAAAAATAATCTCATACATGAAAAATTTAATTCTTTACTAATCCAGCATAAAAACATACTTGGATCCAAGCAAGGAGTATCTCTTCATGTTCTATACACATTAAAATTAGAATCTGAATTTATGGTTTTTTTGATGAAAAGAGTGCTAGATTCTCTTGTTCAACTTACATACCTTCTAACCTCATTTGATGATTTCCTTAAAACAAAAACAATAAAATTCAGTGAAATAGGTAAATTTACCACACTAAAAAACCCAAGATTGGATATAGAAAAAATCATTGTTGGGAATAACAGTGATTACCACTCGGATCCCACCAGATTCTTATGCGTTATAAATGACTTATTCAATAGCTATAAACATTCATTAATACATGATGAATCTTATACCATGATAAGCCGAGATGTACCGACACTGGTTTCTTATCAAGCTAAAAGAAATGATCATCGTAATGAAATTATTTATCACAATCACAATGCATGCCACATTATAATGGGATACCAAGATACAATAGAACGCATATTAATTAATCAGCATAAGTACAAAGATCTAATAAGTTAGCATTGTCGCCACAAAGCACCTGGTCGAGACAGCTTTCAAGCTTTCTTATCGACTGGAGGAGCTAATTTTCTAAAGGGGTTAAGCAAAGATCTAAAATTGACAAAGTTTCAATAAGATTTCGGCTTAAACGAAATGAATCTGGTATCAGAAAAAGTGTATGCGAAAAAAATTACTTCAGTCCAGAAAAGATAGTTGACGTCAATGAACGAAGCTTGCTTTAGCGTGTAATGACTGGCTTACCTTTACGTATTAATCAAAATGCTTTTAAGGGTTCTGGCTCATTATGGCTTTAACTGATTCCCTATCTATTGTCAGTTATCCAATTAAGAATTAAAGTACGCATAACTCGTGACTATGGTGTCAACCCATGATAAACAAGGGGAGTTGCAATCAAACTCGGGGCTTCACTTTACCCAGGATGACTAAAGACATGATCGATCATCCATACAAATCACTCAACTGGTTATCCGCAAACGCGGCCACCCATTAACTCAGCCATGACAACGAAAAAATCTACAGACAAGCTCGATCAAATTGTTGCGCAGGCTCGTAACGACAGAGAAGATAGAGAAAAAGGTTACCGTGCGAGATCATTGAAAATGTATCCTTGGATATGCGGCAGATGTGCACGCGAATTCAAACGCGAAAATCTTCAAGAGCTTACCGTGCATCACCGCGACCATAATCATGATAACAACCCTGCGGATGGCAGCAATTGGGAATTATTATGTGTTTATTGCCATGACAATGAACATTCACGTTACATTGATAATGCGTTGATTGGAAATACAAAAGACACACGAAAGAGCACCTCCACCCATAATCCATTTGCAGATTTAGCAACAATGCTCAAAGATAAAAAGTAGGCTATAGGTCGGTAGCTAATAACGCCGAAACCTAAAAAGGGAATCTTGAGACCAGGTCTTTGACTTATGATATAGGCATCAATTTTTCGCTGGATTCCCATCTACGCGAAAATGACTAAGAAAATAAAAAAACAAATCGATAACAGTCCATAGTTTCAATAAGGTTTCTGCTTGAACGGAATGAGTTTGGTATTAGCGAAAGTCGCATGCGAAAAGGGTTACTTCAAGCTAAGGAAGATAGTTGGCATCGATGTATTCAGAGCTAATTAGTCTCTAGTATAAATACACCTTCCACAAAAAAGCCCGCTTA
>WASW01051436.1_pt1 | contig 12277 bp, 16 predicted proteins | sample 5698521 | NCBI WGS metagenome assembly WASW01 (sample SAMN11175560, study PRJNA528189) | sponge metagenome | isolation source: marine sponge | host: Leucetta | place: Antarctica: Western Antarctic Peninsula, King George Island | collected 2013-01
AAGAAGAGGCCAGCACGAGCAAGGCTTTCTTTGGCGCTTTTAAAAGCTTTTCTGTTTTGGTGTATGAGGCATCCTGTCTATAAATTAATAGTTTTAACCAATGTAGCCAAAAACAAAACTGCTAAAGAAAAACTAGGCAAGCCGAATGTAAAAAATGACGTCTTGCAGCGGGAACAGTTACCTGTCTGGTTTGAAGCTGTAAAACAGATTCCGAACCCTGTAATCAGCGCTTATTTACAGGTGCTTTTACTAACCGGAGCCAGACGCGAGGAGTTAGCAAGATTACGCTGGCACGAGGTAGATTTTAGGTGGAACAGCTTGACCATTAAGGATAAAGTGGAAGGACAGAGAGTGATCCCCTTAACGCCCTATATTCAATATTTATTGTCTGGACTGCCTCGTAGTAATGAATGGGTATTTAGTAGCTCTACAGGCGCCACAGGGCGCTTGATGGCCCCTCATTACGCGCATAATAAAGCTTGTGATATAGCAGGGCTGTATATGACCTTACACGGCTTGCGCAGAAGTTTTGCCACGTTAAGTGAATGGGTTGAGGTCCCTGGTGGGATCAGTGCTCAGATCATGGGGCATAAGCCGCAAGGGGTTCGAGAACAAAACTATATTAGACGGCCACTTGATTTACTAAGAAAATGGCACATCAAAATTGAGGAGTGGATATTAGAAGAAGCGGGGGTTAAATTTGTACCGATAGCACAAGGTTTACGTTTGGCGAAGTAATAGAATAACCTCCACCTAGCCTTAGCGGGTAAAAAGCCAGGATCCTTCTCCTGGTCTGGTGGTGGTTTCGAAATTGAAGGGTGTGAGAAGGCACATGAATATGAGTAAATTAACAGGAGTAACTAAAGATGCTAAAACTAAAGCAAGTAGTATCTCTTCAGTAGAGAATTGCTCAAGTGATGCGTTGCCAGAGCCTGACTGGTCTTACTGGAAAGCTATGACAAAAATTAAATTGTGGGAAGCGGTTGTTCTTATTTTTAATATTGACCCTTGGGACGAACAATATAATTCTATGGGTAATTTTCTCTCCGAGCACAAAGAAACTCATAAAAAAATAAAGAAATGTATATCGTTACTAAAAGACAACTATCACTTAAAAGAATTTTTTAGCCATTCTATTAATGATAATAGTATTTCCGATGCTACTATTGTCACATTATCTGAAGTTTCTAATTGGGCTAAGAATAGAGGCTATCCTCTCTCAAAAGCATTAGAAATATTGGTAGAAGAAAATAAGGATACAATCGCATCTCTAAAAATTCCTGAATATAAATGGGAGCCTAATGAGCCAAGATTAGAAGAAAATAGTAATAACAAAAGAGAGGACATAGAAGCATGGATTTCTTATCAAGATCAGGAGATAAATCAAGATCAGTTTATTCGTAATAAGATTACTGATGATAAGGACATTGTAGTATTAACGAAAATTGCCGATATAATTCATGCCAGAATGGTTGAATATCAGTTTAAATCTACGTTCGGATTACTTACAATAGGATCCATTAATAAGATTATTACAAGCAAAAGAAAAGAAATTAATAAAAAAATACAAAAAATACAAAATGCAATTAAAAAATAAAAAATAAAAGGTGAAATGAAATGCAATGCAATGCAATGAAGTGCAATGAAATGCAATTAATAAATAAGCAAATAAACATAAATAAAAAAATCTGAAAATAAGTTTTCCTTTCATTATATAAATTCTGTCCGGCACAAGTGCCAGCCCTGCGCAGTAAGGCTATCAGCCATATTATACATTTAGACCTACCATAGACCTAACATAGACCTGGCATAAATGCCGCCCTTATGTAGTAAGGTTATCAGCCATATTCACCAAATTGGTTTGGCATACATGCCATACCATAAATCTCCCTTAAATTTCTTTTATTTCTCTCCGATAATAAGCTGAAACTATTTATTCATCGATGTTTCAGCACGACTCTTTTCTTTTCGGAAATATTAATTATTAAAAGTCTTGTTAGGCATATATGCCTGTGCTTTTATTTAAAAATGGAATTAAAGAAAAATTTAATTCTATAAATAAAAAAGGAGGTAACGACAATCATGAGTTTTAATAAAAATAAAACAACCGTTTTCCCGTTATTAGAATTAGTAACCAGTCCTACGGTTAACACAAATCAGGCTGCATATTATCTTAACCGATCTCCTAACACTTTAAGAGTTTGGGCATCAACGGAAAATAACGCTCCTATTCTTCCTGGCCGTCTTTTTGGAAAGCTGACTTGGTCAGTTAAAGAAATAAGAGAATTGCTTGGTATTACTCAAAGCTAAAACGAAGCACATTACCATTTAACGCAAAAAATTTATGAGGTAATTATGAATATAAGAAAAAAATGCCCTGAGACAGGAATCCCAGGGCCGCAAAGCAAAAACAACCAGCCGCCTAATTATAAACCTTCCCTTTTTTATTGCAACCATAAATTAGGTTTCTGTGAATTTGCATATTACAGATTTCACAACCAAGTCTATGGAAAGCTCTCTTGGCCAGTTAACAAAATTAACGCTTTATTAGGAGGTGAGTGATGGCACAGCATCCCCATGAAATAAGAGATCCAGATGGTGTACAGCTTCGTATTATAGTTTGTGGCGAAACAGTTTTTTTTACTGACAAAGAGGGAAGAACTATTAAGTTCTCTGCGCAACATATTCCTGAGGCGTTGGAGTTATTGCAAGGCGCAGAAAAAAAGTATTACAGAAGTCCTAGGGGAGGGTTGTCAACATGAATCCTATTGAACAATTCAAAGATTCGATCCGAGCTTCAGGTTTAACTCCGCCGGACGTGATCATAGCAGACGGCACAATTAAGAGATTCTCCAGTAATGGTAAACGTGATGATAATGCAGGCTGGTATATCTGTTTTCTCGACGGCATATCTGCGGGAAGTTTCGGTGATTGGCGATCGGGAGAGTCAACAACTTGGCGGGCAGATATTGGTAGGGAATTAACTGCAACTGAGAAGCAAGAAAATCGTTCTAAAATAGAAAAAATGAAGCGGGAACGTGCAATAGAGCAACAACTAAATCAGGATAATGCAAGAGAGAAAGCGAGTCGTATCTGGGCTAATTCAGAATCCTGTATAGATCATCTTTACCTGACGAATAAAAATATTAAGTCACATGGTATCCGTATGAATAAAGGGTGTTTAGTTATTCCTCTATTGGATAAAGATACTTTACATTCGCTGCAATTTATTAATTCAGAGGGTGCTAAAAAGTTTTTGTTTGGAGGGAAGGTCAAAGGTTGCTATCACACAATAGGTGATCTTGCCAATGCAGAAAGAATATGTATAGCTGAAGGATATGCCACGGGGGCTACGATTCATGAAGCAACTGGCTATCCAGTAATTATTGCTTTTAACGCAGGCAATCTGCTCCTGGTAGCCAAAACTATACATGCGGAGTATCCAAACATAGGTTTATATATTTGCGGCGATGTTGACAGTTCTGGAGTGGGTCAGAAGAAGGCAGCCGAAGCAGCAGAGGCTGTTAATGGGGAAGTGAAATTACCATCATTTACTGAAGCAGAACTATCCGATGATAATCCTCCATCAGATTTTAATGATTACGCAAATATACATGATATAGAGGCTGTAAAAAGTATCGTATCAAGTGAATCTGAAGTTTCACTTGATTATGAATCTACCGTTACGTGGTTAGCTAAATTAAAGCCATTTGAATATGATCGTGTAAGAGTGGAGCAAGCAAAGTCTCTTAAGGTTCAACTATCCACATTAGATAAAGCTGTTAAAGATGCACAACTAGATAGCTTCCAAGAGGATCCACCATTTATTGATATAGAACCTTATCCGACAGCAATAGTACCGACACTGCTTCTAGATGATGTAACTAAGACTATTCTTCGGTTTATTGTATTAGAGCCATATCAGGCTCGACTTGCTGCATTATGGGTAGCTGCTTGTTGGTTTGTGGACGTAATTCATGCCGCTCCAATAATGTTAATCAACGCGCCAGAAAAGGCTTGCGGGAAAACGCAATTGTTAACCGTACTAGGTAAGCTCGCACCACGTGCAACACAGGCAAGCGGGATAAGTTCAAGTTGCTTATTTCGCATGATTGAGGCCTACCAGCCCACCTTGTTTATAGATGAAATAGAAACCGTCTTAAAAGATAACGATGAATTACGCGGGCTAATTAATGCAGGGCATACTCGCGATAGTGCTTTTGTGTGGCGTAACGTGAAAAAAGGGGATGATTTTGAGCCTAAACAATTCACAGTATGGGGCATGAAAGCTATTGCAGGTATTAATGCAATTAAACTGGCAGAGACAGTAACCAGTCGCTCTATTATCATTGAGTTGCGCCGCAAGAAAGGAAGTGAAAAAGTACAAAGATTACGTGAGGCCGAACCTGATTTATTTAGTGAATCATCAGCAAAACTAGCACGATTCGCCAGTGATAACATGATAAAGGTAGCAATCGCACAGCCCCTGCTTCCTGATGAACTGGGTGATCGTGAGCAAGATAACTTTGAGCCTCTTTTTGCCATAGCTGATGTGGCTGGTGGGCATTGGCCAGAAACTGCTAGAGTTGCTGCATTAAAACTATCTGGTTCAACATTAAGTGTACAGAGTATTGCTAATGAATTATTGGCGAGTATTCAAGAGGTATTCGAAACAAAGGAAATAGATAAAATAAGCACAGTAAATTTAATCGAGGCTCTTTGTGAAGACGATGAGAATCCTTGGGCAACCTATAGCAGAGGTAAGCAAATTACTCCTAAAAAGATTGCACAATTGCTAGCTAGCTACGATATACAATCGAAGCCTATTCGATTCGATCGTGGCGTTGCAAAGGGGTATGAACCTTCTCAATTTGAGGATGCATTTAGCCGTTATCTCACACCCTCCCCAATTCTGCGGTTACACGGTTACATTCCCCCGAAAGCCAATAACGACAAGGGTTCTGATGTAACTTTAACAAAAAATGCAACCGGTACAAAAAGCCCTGAAGTTACACCTAAACCCGCACCAGCATTGAATTGTAACCGTGTAACCGGAGATTCAGCGGTAGACGGAGAAGAAGAAGAAATTACCCCCTTATCTAATCGAAGGATTTAGCATGAGAGCAATGGATCTAATTTTAAAACTTCGGAGTTGCGGATACTCGATCAAGGCGGAAGGTTCTTATATTGATATTTGCCCTACAGACACTTTGTCAGAAGAATTTGTACATGAACTCAAATTAGGCAAAACAGAAATACTCTGTGCCTTAGAGCAAGAGGAAGAATTAATCAGGCTGATTTCTCTAGTGAGCTATTATCACAATTTCAGGGAGGAAGATTATCAAGAAGCGCTTGAGGTTGCCCTGACTGATCCTGTGGAGGCTTTAATCTGCTTCAGATCCTTGGCAAAAAAAACGGGTTTATTATGAATCTACTCGATTTAATTAAGGGAGTTAGGTTATGAGGGGAAATCTGGCGGCATAAGTTTATATGGTGAAATTTTTTATTTCTAATTAGTTGATTATTTTGAAAAAAAGGTTCATAATAAACAATGAATTACGCTTTACTAGGTTTGATTCGCCCACAACAAATAGAGCATAAAATCAAATCCTTTGGTAGAGATATCATGGGATTTTTTAGTTTCAGCCCGAAACTATGGCTGGTTCTTTTCGAAAGGGCTTTATTCGGTGAGATGGAGGCAGCATGAGAGCAAAGGAGTTAATCTACAAACTTCGTAGTAGTGGATACTCAATCAGGGCAGACGGTGCTTATATTTCTATTTCTCCTGCAGAGAATCTGTCAGAGGAACTTGTGCACCAACTAAAAAGAACCAAAACAAAAATATTAGAGATTTTAGATGAAGAAGAAGAAGCAAGGGAAGATAGAAGAGCCCATGCGTTAGATATGCTAGCAGATAGTCCTGGCGTTACGAGGGTGGTGCATACGGATATAAATACCGATCCCAATTACGTAATTCTGACGATAGCCATAAGGGGCAAAGGGGTATTCGAGATGCAAATATCCAAAGAGAAATACCGGCCATTTGATCTACTAGCGCTGATAAAAAATCGTGGCCATAGAGTTCATTGATGAGAGGATCGAGTATGAGTACAACTGAAAGGACGGAACAGGAGTCAGTAGAAGAAATGAATAAGTGGGCGAAGGATTTATTAGCGAAAGCAGCTGGAGGTGATGTACCCGCTATCAGAGAGTTGGCTAATATATTGGACGGCCCGCCGGATGATGCTTGTTATGGGTAATGTTGCAAAAAATCCTATACTGATTGTAAGTGAACTTCAATGAGTAACATAACGAATATAGCTCCACAGGAGAGAGAGATGGGAATACTAACTGAAAGGCAAGAGACATTTGCGCAAGCCATAGTAGCAGGGGATAACCAAGCTGATGCGTATAAAGCTGCTTATAGTTACAAAGACAAGAAGGATGAGACTATTTACAGCGCCGCATCAAGACTCATGGCGAATGTTAAGATCATAGCAAGGATTAAGGAGCTCAGAGCGCCAGTAGTAGAAGAGTTACAGATAACGCTCAAGGACCACCTCACAGAGCTCGCTGTGATACGTGATCAAGGGAAAGCAGAGGGTAAGCTGTCAGCAGCAGCACAGGCTGAGATAGCCCGTGGTAAAGCATGTGGCTTTTATGTAGAGAAGATAGACGCTACGGTGGACCAAAGCCTAACCGTAGAACTGGTTCACTTTGGTGATTAGGCATGAAAATACAACTACCAAACAACTGGAAGCCTCGTGATTATCAGATGGCCGCTTGGAAGTATCTAGAGTCTGGTGGTAAGCATTCAGAGTTAATCTGGCATAGAAGGGCGGGCAAGGATGAACTATTCCTAAACTGGGCGGCTGTAGCGGCATTTCAAAGGGTGGCTGGCTACTGGCATATGCTCCCTGAATACTCTCAAGCACGAAAAGCTATTTGGGATGCTGTTAACCCTCACACAGGTAAGCGGCGTATCGATGAAGCGTTTCCCAAGGAGATCAGAAAAGCCACCCGTAATGACTCCATGATTATTGAGTTTAAGAATGGGAGTTCTTGGCAGGTAGTGGGATCTGATAGGTATGATAGCCTGGTAGGTTCTAGTCCGGCTGGTATTGTCTATTCGGAGTGGGCATTAGCCAATCCAAGTGCAAGAGCATACTTACGACCGATCATGGCAGAGAATAATGGTTGGCAGGCGTTCGTTACTTCAGCTCGTGGTCGTAATCATGCCTACGAGACCTATAAGGCGGCTCTTAAGGATCCTAATTCATTTGCGCAGATATTAAGTGCAAAGGATACGGGCATCTTCTCTGATGAAAGGCTAGCGGAGGAATTACGTAGCTATATTAACGATTTCGGGGAAGACTACGGTAAATCTAAATTTGAGCAAGAATATCTCTGTTCATTCGATGCTGCCAATATAGGAGCGATACTAGCCGGGTCATTAGCTACTGCAGAACGTGAGGATCGCATCAATGATGTGGCATATGATCCAGAAGGGGCGCCTATTGAAATCAGTGCAGATATAGGAAGACGTGATTCTTCTACATGGTGGTTCTGGCAACCCAAGATGGGTGGGTATAGCATCATTGATTATGATGGCGGCTGGGGACTAGATGCGGATGCATGGGTAGAGCGTTTGAAGGCACGAATCGGTAAACGTAAGCTGGGTAAGATATGGTTACCGCATGATGCAAGGGCTAAGACATTTGCTGCTAAGCATTCAGCAGTAGAAATCTTTGTTAAAGCGTTTGGTGCTAAGTATGTATCCATCACCCCAAACTCCAAGAAAAGTGACAGAGTGAATGCGGCTCGTACCTTGATCAAGCGGATTGAATTTAATGAAACTGCTTGTGAGAAAGGTTTAGAAGGCCTTAGAGCCTGGTCCTATGAGTATAACGAGGAGACTAAGACTTTTAGTCAAGAACCTAAGCATGACTGGGCTTGTTTTGTTGCAGGAACAATGGTTAAGGCACCAGGCGGGTCAATAGCTATTGAGTCTATCAAAAATGGCGACCTGGTATGCACTCCTGCAGGGAATAGGCATGTAACGGCAACACATAGTTATATAGCGAACAAACAAATTGAAGTAAAAACATATGATGGTAGAAGAATCGTATGCACTGCAAACCATAAACTATTTACTGTAAGAGGGTTGGTTGTGGCTGATGAGTTGCGTTTTGGAGATATCCTCTTCACTGGCAAGGAACTATCGTGGCGAATCATTGCCTTGATTTTGAGGGTCTTCGGTACTATCGGCGTCCATCAAGCTATTACCGATTCAGGCATACCAAGAATTGTGAAGCTTGTAATCAGGAATTTACTACGTGCTGGAGGAGTGGAGGCAAGTACCGTGGGCCAAATTGTTCGGCTAAAGCATTTAGAAAGAGAAGAAAAGGTTTACGATCTGACGGTTGAGCAAGAGCACTGTTATGTTGCCAACGGAATTCTATCATCAAATTCACACGACGGTGACGGCTTCAGCTATGGCTGCTTAATCATGCAACAAACCAAGCCATTGCCTATCATTCCTAAGATAAAAACCATGCACCAAGTAACGCTTAATGAGTTATGGGAGGAAGAAGAAAATCATAATTATCGTCGATATGAAAGAATCTGATCCTACCAACCCTCAAATACGTAGCATTCTATAAATACTATCTTTAGAGAGATTGTACTTGGTGACCAAGTCTTTAATCAGTATCCCATCCTTTCTATCTAGCTGTAGTTGACTTATCTGGCGGGGGTTTAGCTTCGCTTTGGCACCAAACTTCACTCCATTTTCTTTTGCCTTACTGATCCCTTCTAATTGGCGTTCTCTTCGTATAGCGGTTTCAAACTCAGCGATCGATCCAAGCATGTTGAACAGGAGTTTACCGGTGGGTGTGCTCGTGTCTATGTTCTGATCTATAACAATAAGCTCCACCCCTAGCGTTCTCAACTCTTCTGCTATTTGTGTGAGATGAAAAGTAGAGCGTGCCAATCTATCTAGCTTAGTAATAACTAATTTATCCCCTTCCCGAATAAAATCTAGACATGCACTGAGTTGTGTTCTGTTTGCCGTTGTTCCTGATATTTTCTCTTGATAGATCTTGTCACAGCCATAATCGTTCAACTTATCATTTTGTACCGTTAGCGATTGCCCTACTGAACTGACCCTAGCATATCCAATGATAGACATTATTATATCTCCTTAAAGATTGTAATTATATCATTATAATACATGAAATAGTACAGATATATTACAGGTACTAGAATGTATACAAAATAATTATATTGAAATCTCCTGTTGCATAAGCTAATCTTGCTTACATAAGTTCTTGAGTGTAACCGCTTGTTACGGGCGGACTATGTAGGGGGAGAAATCCCACCGTCCTTTTCGCGCTGGGCGGCCATCAACTTCATAGTTCCGCCCACTCTCCCTTGTTTAGGATGAAGGGGACCTATTAAAGAGATCGCTACCTAAGTTTAGAAGAGAGAGTATATGAAAACTTGTACGCAGTGTGAGAGAGTGCTTCCTGTAGATATGTTTCATGAAGCTGCTGCTTACAAAGGTGGTCGGCGGTGTCAGTGTAGGGATTGTATTAACGCTACCCGTAGAAAGAACTTTGCTCTTAACAAAACAAAGCCTATTAAAAAAGTAGGAACATGGGAAAGCCTGGATGAAAGTCTAAGCAAATGGAAAAGTGATATAGGGTAGGATAATGAAAACTTGTACCAAGTGTAAGCAAGAGCTTTCAGCGAGTATGTTTTATAAAGAGAAGGCACGCAAAGATGGATTGCGATCTGATTGCAAATCATGTGTGCGCGCTAGATTACAAAAGAGCTATGCGGATGACAGAAATAAATATAGAGCTAGAGTGACCAAATGGGAGAAGCGTAACCCAGAAAAAAAGAAATTGTCAGTAAAAAGCAGCCGTAAAAAGGGAAGAGATAATTTAAATGATGCTTATATCAAGAGTCTACTGGTCTCCGGCACATCACTAATATATAGTGATCTCACGCCAGAATTAGTCGAGGCGAAGCGTGTACAGCTACTTCTTGCACGTAAATCAAGGAAGCTAAAATGTCTTTAGAATCAGTTTTTATGTATGTCATTATTGCCGTGGTAGTCGTGATTCTTATATTATTTGTTTGTTGTATTTTTTTAGCATTGGTATCTACTATAGTTAAACTTATAAAGTATCTTAAAAATAAGTAGTGCATCCTATTGACACTTATATCCATATTATGAAAAAACTACTGATAACTATATTTTGTTGCTCTTTGTGGGGAAATGCGCATGCAGAATGGGAACATTTTACTAATTCGGATAGAGCTGTTTTTTATATAGACGCCTCTACTATTCAAAGGACAGGAGACATAGTAAAGATATGGGTTATGGGAGATATGGAGGTAGCAATTACCAAATCTGAGATTAAATATATGTCAGTAAAATCGCATTGGGAGCTCAACTGCAAGGAAAAAGAAAGTAATATCCCGTTTGAACTCCACTACGAAGAAGGTATGGGACAAGGTGAACGTCGTATTGATAGATACCCTGATGTCTGGGACCCGGTAGGTCCTGACTCCATTTCTGCTACTATATTAAAATATGCATGTAATAATAAGTAACCAATTTTGTTTAACTAGGGATAAAAGTAATGACTAAAGAGTACGATCTAGCTTCTTTTTGTACCAAAAAAATTAGCAGAGATGAAATAAAAATGAAGTATACTAAAATATATGATATTACAGGTCACGAGCTGTTTCAGATTTCAGAAGAAACAGATAAGTTTAGTTTAGTTATGAATGTCTGTAAAAAAGGGTACCGCCAAAAAAGCGAACTTCCCTTTGCATTTCAGTTGGACCGGCACTCGCTTCTGACGTTAGCTTCACTGATTATTCGGGAACTAAACCCAACCCAAGAGGATGTAATTCTTGCTACATTGCAGAGGATTGAGCAGTCGCTTAATGAAAGACCGAAATGATTCTTAAATCTATATTATGAAAGTGTGCAGGACATTGATCACCCACTGAACCATAAGGAGGTATTATGAAATTACTTCTCATCGTCATTCTAAGTTGTTCAAGTATTACTTTTGCTCAGGTCCCTGCCATAGTTGATCCATCAACGGGCAAATATCTAGGTAATCTCAGCAGTAATCAGTATGATCCGAACTCTGTAAGCAATCCATACGGCAAATACGGCTCTAAATACTCCCCAGACAGCATTAATAATGAATATGGTACTTTACGGGTCAGAATACAGCAATAGTAGCCCTAACAACCCCTATGCGACTAATGCGCCTGAGATATATGAATAAAGACAAGCTATCAATGACAAAACAATTATCGCAATCGATCGAAGCTGACATTATTGTGGATTATAAGAACAACATGAGTATGCATCAGCTTGGCATTAAATACGGAATTGCTCGCTCCACAGTTAAAACAGCGTTAGACAGGAATGATATTATTACCAGATCGTTTTTAAGCAGCGTAAGATTAGCCTCCTCTAAAAGAGGAGATCACGAGGTAATTCTATCTAAAGGATTGGAAGAGATAAGGAGTATTGAGCGAGAATGGATGGATATAGCCACAGTATCCAAATACGGTATCGCTACTTCTGACCTACTAAGGATTCAATGTAAAGGATAATAGAGAGCTAAGAAGCAAGGAGATTGCGGTTGGTTTATAAGCTGCCAACGTCCTAGTCATGGGGGCAGTCTCCTTACTTGTTGGTTGATGGGAGTCTCCGTGTACCCAATTCTCAGTTGGTCACAGATTCTTGTCTACGTAGACAGTATTTGCTATTTACAAATTACCTCATAAGCATCTTTTATAACTAAAGCTATTCGTTGCCTTCTTTCCACCAAGAAGTCAGCATAATTCATTTGCTCCCAATTATCGGGCAAGGCGTGCCAGTAGTACATTCTCTCTTTTTCATCATCACCAGTAAGCCTGTCAAGATACTGGGGTAAGTACCTTGTAGGCTCGCTGTCAGATATACTAATATTGTCGCTCCATTCCACCAAAGCATAGTTCGCTATTTGATTCGTTTCTCTTTTCTCAGTAATTCCATTACGATTAAGCCATGCTTTCGGGAAAAGATGATGTCTTTCCAATGCTGATTTTTTACTTCTCAACCCTTCTTGCAATAATTCTGAAACCTTTAACCTGCTAAATAAACCATTCGCTCCTAATATATATAATGAGGCATAGTAAGCATAAAGCGAAGGGCTGGTTGATGATGAAGTCGACAAAGCCATTGGTAGGGTAATGCTCC
>WASW01093285.1_pt1 | contig 12265 bp, 14 predicted proteins | sample 5698521 | NCBI WGS metagenome assembly WASW01 (sample SAMN11175560, study PRJNA528189) | sponge metagenome | isolation source: marine sponge | host: Leucetta | place: Antarctica: Western Antarctic Peninsula, King George Island | collected 2013-01
TCAGACCCCTGCTGTTCCAGCCAGCGGGGGCTGTGGCACATTTAATCAACATAACACTGCGCTTCACATAACACGGCCTGGCCGATCTTGGTATGGGCTCGCCCGAGCTTGGGGCTGTGAGCCGGGCTGATCTGGAAATCTTCCGCAACAACCAAACGGGCCTCGGGCTGGAGCGTGATCTTCACTTTAAGCCTGCTGGGCCTTTATTATGCCAACGTCAGCATAACATGGCTTATGCAGAGTTTATGATTATGCCGAGGTGCCATCGATAAGGCGTTGTACCGCCTGCCTTTCACACCCAATGACATCGGCATAATCTTGGTCCTGATATTGGTCAGAATATGATGGTGATTAACGTATTTAAATTGATTTCATATTTTTTGAGCTTCATTGAGCACAGACAGAATATTGTCCGTTGGTGGTTTAAACTTTCCCGGTTTGAGTGTTGGAGGAATCAGGGATTTCATCATCGCAAGTTTCTCTGCCGCATCAACCCGCAGGTAAATTTCAGTTGTTTGAGTGCTGGAGTGACCAGTTCGATCTGTTTCATTTCGTCTTTGTCTTCAGGTGCCCCTGTTGTCTGATCAAGAATGATTTTCGCAAGCGACGGCATTTCTTTGCGATCTTGAAATTGGTGGGGATCCCACAAATGAGACCTACGAAAAGCCTTCGCGCAGTGCATAAAAACTTCGGAGATGGACACGATGATCGCCAGGTTTGGCGCACTGTCTCTCACCGTCATTGTCTGGAGAATTTTGGGGTCATTCGTCAATCTGGCCAGCCCATTGACCCGCAACGTATCGTCAAACCCAGGAACGACAAACAAAAGTCCGACACTAGGATTGGCCAAAATATTGACAAGACTGTCGAGGCGATTGTTTCCGGGCCTGTCGGGAATTGCCAGTGTGGTTTCGTCAAGGATTTGAACAAACTCAGCGGGATCGCCGCGCGGGCTGACATCCGCTTTACCGTTAAGGTTCTGTGTTCCAATACAGACAAATGGCGAGCGGGAAACGAAGTTTCTGGTGTGCTCATCCAATGATGATTGGCATTTCTGAATGGCCAAGGGATGTTGTGCATGGAACAGAGACCTGAGTGAGGCCTCGTCTGCAATTAGATGTTCTGGTTCGATATGAAAATCGTTCATTTGTTAGTCCTTTGCTTAACTGATGCCGCCAATCTGCCTCATCAGCCCTGTTGTTGGTGTCGTGAAGCAATGGCTTCAGTCTTCAAGCTCGCCTTCGTCCCTCATTGCCGACAAAACTGTGCGGCTGACCTGCACCCATTCCCAAATGCATGAAATCAATAAAGGCTTTGGCCGCCTCGCTGTGCTCATGAGAATTGTGCCATGCGAGTCCGACATCCATGGTTGGAATCTTGTCGGAAACTTCAATGGTTTCCACACGTCGGCCTTCCAGCGACCAAGGGCGGTGAACCATGTCAGAAAGAATTGATATACCCATGCCATTGGCGACCATGCTTCTTACGGCTTCAACTGAGGCAGTTCGAAAAATGGTTTTGGGCTTGTACGGTGTCCGGTTCCAGTACCGCTGAGCTGTGTTGCTGGCCTCATCAACTGTCAACATAATGTAGGGTTCTTGTGAGATGTCCTGCATTGTAACGGATGGTTGTTTGAGAAATTTATGATGGGCGTCCACCCACAATCGACGCCGTGATTTCCAAAGTATGTCGTGGGAAAGCTCTTCGTGATTGACAATGTTGGATGTCAGCATGACCGCAAGATCAAAGCCGCTTGTGATCAATCCTTCCTCAATGCTCGTCCTGTCCGCCTCGGAAAGATTCACATTGATGTTGGGGAACGCACGGTTAAAACGCGACAAGAATGGTGGCAAAAAGTACCCTGCAATCGTGTAACTCACAGCGATGTTCAAGGAACCCTTTACGTCTTCACGGATACGCCGCGGTATTCTGATGGCTTCCTCAACCGACTCAATAATGTGCCTTGCGTGGTCCAGAAAGAGGTTTCCCTCATAGGTCAAAGAAACCCCACTCGAATGTCGCTCAAACAATGCAGCACCGATCAATTCTTCAAGTGTTTTGATTGCGGTCGTAAGGGCTGACTGTGACACATTGATGTCCTTTGCAGCTCGGGATACCTGGCCCGCATTTGCGGTTGCAACAAAGTATCGAATTTGGCGAAGTGATGGTTCCATCTGATTTTCCGATATATATTATTGATAAATCAGATTATGTGGTTTTTTCGAATACACACCTGCATTTATTAGTATTTTGAATGAAGAAAATCTTCACGATATAAAAATACTTAAATAACAGCTTGTTACGAGATATCCAGTTACCTTACCAATCCATTAAGAGTCGCAAACTAAGTGCTTAAGCGAAAATACAAGATCTGATTTTCAGAAAACGTACTAGTGTATTTCGTATTTTACAATAACAATCTTAACGCCGTACTCTGAGCTGTGAGGAGCTTTGGCCCAATTTGGGTCAATGACACACGAATTCGCAAAGCCGCAAATTCGCACAACCAACAGGGAAGAAATACTCAATGAACAGATTAGTAACAGGCCTTTTGGCCAGTGCCGCTATCACAGCGGTAAGCGTGGGTGGGGCGTACGCCGATTCGCACGCCAAGAGCTGGTATCCAGCAGCAGTCCAGGTCTGGGAGCCGGCGTTCAACATGGACAGCCCGCGCAGAGACATCAGCTATACACCATTGGAAAAAGCTTCCCAGAAATGGGATATCTGCGTTTCATTTCCACACATGAAAGATGCCTATTGGTTAGGCGTTGACTATGGCGTAACAGAAGAAGCCAAACGCCTTGGTGTGAAGATGCAGGTCGTCGAAGCAGGCGGCTACACCGAACTTGCAAAACAAATTTCACAGATCGAAGACTGTGTCGCGGGGGGAGCGCATGCCGTTATCATTGGAGCTATTTCTGCTGATGGCTTGAACAACGTCATCAAGGAAATTCGCGCAAAGAACATTCCGGTCATTGATGTGATCAACGGCATCTCATCACCGGAGATCACAGCAAAATCGCTCGTTTCATTTGGTGAAATGGGCGCGAAAACCGGCGAATATCTTGCGAAAAAACACCCTGCGGGCAGTGGCAAGGTTAAAGTTGCTTGGTTCCCCGGCCCGTCAGGAGCTGGATGGGTTGAAGCTGGTAACACTGGTTTCGCCGGTGCTATTAAGGGAAGCGACATCGTACTCGTTGAAACTAAATATGGTGATACAGGCAAAGAGGTTCAAGCCAAACTGGTTGAAGACACCTTGGAAGCGCATCCGGACCTTGCCTATGTCGTCGGTACGGCAGTGACCGCTGAAGCGGCTATACCGATCTTACGCTCGCGTGGTCTCAGCGATCAGGTGAAGATTGCATCTTACTACTTCACACCTGGAGTTGCGCAAGGTCTCGCACGCGGTCAAATCGTAGCAGCGCCAACCGACTCAACAGCTCTACAAGGCCGCATCGCGGTTGATATTGCAGTTCGCGCACTCGAGGGTAAAGACTTCGAGAAGCATGTAGGTCCGGTACTCTATGTAGTCGACACTGACAACCTGAAGGATTTCGACCCCTCTTCAACATTGGCTCCAGACGGTTTTAAGCCAGTATTTCGGGTCGACTAATTATGACACAGAAAGCCGGGGGGTCTCCCACCCAAAGGCTTGAAGCGGATGCGCATCATGTTGATGCGCATCCGCTCCTTCAAACCGTCAATCTTACTAAGGACTATCCTGGTATTCGTGCCTTGGATGAAATGAACTTCGAGCTAAGGCGCGGAGAAGTACATGTCCTGTTTGGTGAGAATGGTGCAGGTAAATCAACTCTTATTTCCATGATTGCCGGAGCGAATGTTCCCACAAAAGGCGAGATCCAATTCAACGGGCAGGTTGCAGAACTTGGAAGTGTTCACGAAGCGCGTGAACTGGGCATTAGTGCGGTCTTTCAGGAATTCTCCCTGATCCCGCAAATGACTATAGCTGAGAATATGTTCCTTGGTGCCGAACCAACGAAAGGCGGTTTGCTGCAACCCAAAGAGCAAAGAGCAAAGGCTCAGGAGATTCTCAACAGTCTTGATTTTCAACTCGACCCAAAACGACGGGTGGACCATTTAACACGAGCGGAACAACAGATGGTGGAAATTGCCAAGGCATTTCGCACCGACCCCTCCATACTAATTCTAGACGAACCAACGGCCTCTTTGACCAATCACGAGACTGACCAATTGTTCAAATTGGTCAACAAACTCAAGGCAACGGGCGTAGGCATCATCTACATAACCCACCGGATGGCCGAGATCCGCAAAATCGGAGATCGAATTACGATTCTTAGAGACGGAAAGTTCATCGATACAGTGGACGCGAAGACCACCGATGATGATGCGCTTGTTGAACTCATGACTGGCAGGGTCGTCGGACAGATTTTTCCAAAGGTAAAATACAATCCCGGCGATCTCGCTTTGGAAGTCGAAGATCTTCACACGCCAGGCACCGGTGGTGTCAACGGGGCATCAGCTACTGTGCGCAGAGGAGAAATAGTTGGATTTGCAGGGCTGGTGGGCTCTGGGAAATCTAAATTTGCGCAAGCCTGCTTTGGTTCATTGGACATCGCCAGCGGAAAAATTGTCTTCAAAGGCGAAGAAGTCAAAAGGCCGAAGACTCGCGATATGTTAAAGCGCGGATTCATGTATTTGCCATCTGATCGCCGTTCGGAAGGTCTGATGATGATGCGTCCGGCACGAGAAAACATCTCGATTGCATCTCTCGACATCAAACCTTTTTCCAATGGTGTGTTTCTGGATATGAAGTCAGAAAAGAAGATCGCCAATCAATTGGCTGACCGCCTTAATCTTTCACCTAACAAAACTGAGCGTTCCGCTGGGCAATTTTCCGGTGGAAATCAACAAAAGCTGATGTTGGCGCGAAGTCTCACAAGAGAGTTTGATCTCATCGTCTTCGATGAACCAACTGTCGGCGTCGATGTTGGCACGCGTGCAGCGATCTATGAGTTTATCGCAGAACTCTGTGAAAATGGCGTCGCCATTCTCCTCATATCATCAGATCTCCCGGAGATCTTGAATCTAACAAACCGAGCATACGTTTTCTACCAGGGCAAAATTCAAACTGAACTAGCAGGTGAAAAGATCACTGAAGCAAACGTGCTGGCACACTTTTTTGAAAGAGAGGCCGCGTAGTGACTGATCAAATACCCACCTCATCCAAGCCTGCAAAACGCCTTGCAGATATACCCAAACGACTGTTCATCAAACTTGGCATTTTGCCATTCTTGCTAGTCGTTGCAATTATCGTGTTCACCTTCATGTCGGACAAATTCCTGACGGGCCAGAACCTGATGAATGTTTTGCGACAATCCGTTTACCTGACAATCGTCTCACTTGGCCAAATGCTTGCCCTTTTAACGGGGGGCTTTGATTTGTCTGTTGGTACCATTTTGGCACTTACATCAGTTGTAGGCGCATTGGTTATGGCCAGTGTCGATGCGGCGATGCCTGATGCTGTTTGGCTGGCAATTCTCCTCGGTTGTTTGGCAGGTGTAGCGGCCGGAACTCTCATCGGCCTTTGCAATGGTGTGGGTGTCGCATTCTTTGGCGTGTCTCCATTCATGATGTCGCTCGGGATGACTTCTGTCGGATTTGGCATCGCTCTGTTTTTGACCGGTGGCGTACCAGTCTATGGCATGCCCCAATCATTTGGTGAAATATTCGGTTTTGGGTCTCTATTCGGAATTCATATTCCCATTTATGTAGCGGCCTTACTTGCCGTTCTGCTTTATGTGTTCCTGTATCGCACGCGACACGGTCGATATTTCTACGCTGTTGGTGGGAACATCAAGGCATCCGAATTATCAGGCATTAACACACGATCCACACTGCTTTCAACATATGTGCTCTGCGCGGCCCTGACCGCCGTAGCAGGGATGCTTCTGACCGCTCGGCTCGACACCGGAGAAGCGAATATCGGAGCCTCCATGCCGCTGCAATCTATCGCGGCATGCGTGATAGCGGGCGTCAGCTTGCGTGGAGGGGTCGGTCGAATGGAAAACGTCATATTGGGCGCATTGTTTATTGGTCTTGTTCAAAACGGAATGAATTTGGCTCGTATTGAATCATATCTCCAAACGGTTGTCTTGGGGGGCCTGCTTATCTTCGCAGTTATCGCGGATCAAATCCGGTTGCGTTACGTCGCATCCCTGAAAGATTGAGGAACTAAAGACATGGCTATCAATATCAATTGCGACATGGGCGAAAGCTTCGGCCTCTATAAAATGGGTGACGATGAAGCCGTAATGCCATTCATCACTGAAGCCAATGTTGCGTGTGGATTTCACGGATCGGACCCAAACCATATGCGTAAAACCGTTGAGCTCGCTAAACGCCACGGTGTTAAAGTGGGGGCACATTTCTCACTACCTGATCTTCCGGGGTTTGGTCGCCGGGAAATGAAAATCGACCGGGAAGAAATGGCGAATGTGATTACCTATCAAATTGGTGCGCTCAAGGGGTTCTTAGATGCTGCCGGCATGGAGCTTAACCACATGAAGCCGCATGGTTCGCTCTATGGAATGGCCGCTCGCGAAGAGCATATTGCACATGCGATTTGTGATGCATGTGAACTATATAACGTCCCGATATTTGGCCTGAGCAGCACATTGCACGAAGAGGTGTATGTATTACGGGGTCTAGAATTCACACCAGAATTCTTTGCTGATCTTGATTATGATGACAGCGGCAAACTCCTGATCACTCGAGAGCATCCTGCCCTGGTCGCAGCAGAAGTTGCTGAAAAAGCGCTGAGAGCGGTTCGTGATGGATTGGTGGTCAGCACCGCAGGAACGGATGTAGCCGTCAAAGCTGAAACGATCTGCATTCATTCCGATACACCCAATGTCACCGATATCGCTCAGGCGGTTCGCAGCGCTCTTCAGACATATTTGAAGGCTGCTTGATGATGTCACGCAACTCAAAACAAGATGGAGAAAATCATGGCAAAGCATGAAATCAAATCGATGTTGCCGGGTAGTTTTTACCGCAAGCCCACGCCGGATGAACCCAATTACAAAAACGTTGGCGACACCGTTGCCAAAGGCGATGTGATTGGTCTGATCGAAGTGATGAAATCATTTCATCAAGTAACCTCTGACGTCGATGGAACCATCACCGCTTTCACTGCCAAAAACGAAGACCCAATCATGCCGGGACAAACCTTGGCTGAGATTGAAACCTGATCGGAACCCGAATGTCACTTACGAAAATTCTTATTGCCAATCGGGGAGAGATCGCAGTTCGTATTATTCGGGCAGCGCAAGAACTCGGATTGAAAACTGTTCAGGTGCATAGCTCCGCTGATGCTTCTTCATTGGCAGTACAAATGGCTGATGAAGCCGTTGAAATTGGACCGCCACCTGCTCAAAAATCATATCTTGATGTTGAGGCTGTCTTGAAAGCAGCCAAAGATACAGGCGCTGATGCCATCCATCCAGGGTATGGTTTTCTCGCCGAAAACGCGGATTTTGCCGACGCAGTTGCAACTGCTGGCATAGTTTTTGTTGGCCCTTCGGGAGATGTAATTCGCCGTATGGGAGACAAGGCTTCTGCAAGGCAAGCTGCTAAGGAGGCAGGTGTTCCAACGGTACCCGGCAGTGATGGCCTCATACAAGATTTGGCAGAAGCCGAAAAACTTGCTGCTGAAATCGGATATCCGGTGATGATCAAAGCTACCGCTGGAGGTGGTGGGCGCGGCATACGTATTGCCAACAATGTCGAAGAGTTCATGAGCCTTGCACCGCAAGCATCCGCTGAAGCGAAGGCCGCTTTTGGCGATGGCGGAATGTATCTTGAAAAAGTGATTGAACGGGCGCGCCACATTGAAGTTCAGATTCTCAGTGACGGGGAAAACTTTATCCATTGCTACGAGCGTGAATGCTCTTTGCAAAGAAGACGCCAAAAGGTCTGGGAAGAAGCTCCCTCATCTGCATTGTCTGCTGAAGTGCGTGAAAAGCTTTGTGCGTCAGCAGTCGCTCTGGCTGCCGCAGTTAATTATTCGGGTGCAGGAACGATTGAATATCTCTACGACGACGTGAGCGGTGACTATTATTTCATTGAAATGAATACACGTATTCAAGTTGAACACCCCGTCACTGAAAGCATTGTGGGTATCGACTTGCTGGCCGAGATGATCCGCATTGCAAGCGGTAAAAAACTCGACATTAAGCAAAGCGATGTCGCTATTCGCGGTCATGCGATCGAAGTGCGTATTAACGCCGAGGACCCAGCAAACAATTTTATGCCTTTCCCGGGCACAGTTGGTGATCTACGCGTTCCCGGCGGTCTCGGCGTTCGCTTCGATCACATGCTTTACACAGGATACCAGATCCCACCTTTCTATGACTCGCTCCTTGGAAAGTTGATCGTATGGGCAGACACGCGTGAAAACGCCATAATCCGTTTGAAAAGAGCAATTGCCGAACTCAGCGTCGGCGAACTCAAAACAACAGCTCCTTTGTTCACTGCATTGGCCAATGCAGAGGACGTAAAGGCCGGCGCTGTTCACACCAAATGGCTTGAGCCCTGGCTCGAAGCCAATTCAAGCAAACTCACCAAGCAAGAAGGAGGCTCGCAATGAGCTCGAGATATACCTTTGGTGGAGATGAGCATATTTTTGTTGAAGTCAGCGAAGAAATGTCGCTCGAGGCTTTCTTCAAAGCGCTCTCCATGACGAATGCGGTTCGCGATGCAGAGATCAGAGGTGTCACGGAAATCTGCCCGGCAAACGCTTCATTTCAGATTAAATTCAATCCTGACCTCATCCATCCTGACGATATGATGTCTGAACTTAAGCGACTTGAGGAAATTGCCGACAAAACAGATGCTGTTTTGAGCACCCGCATTGTTGAAATCCCCGTCTATTATCAAGACCCCTGGACGCATGAGACATTGATGCGTTTTCGTGAACGTCACCAAGATCCGGAAGCGACCGATATCGAGTATGCGGCACGCATCAATGGATATGAGTCCGTAGACGCCTTTATCGAGGCGCATTCAGGTTCTCCATGGTTTGTATCAATGGTTGGCTTCGTATCGGGGCTGCCTTTCCTCTACCAAATGGTAGATCGGGATCGGCAAATACAGGTTCCAAAATATCTGCGGCCTCGAACTGACACACCTAAACTAACAGTTGGCTACGGTGGTTGTTTTTCCTGCATCTACTCAGTGCGTGGTGCCGGTGGATACCAAATGTTCGGTATCACGCCGATGCCAATTTACGATCCCGAACAGGAGACCACCTACCTCAAAAACTTCATGGTATTTTTCAAACCGGGTGACATCGTCAAGTGGAAACCGATCTCCCGAGAAGAATACGACAGGAACTCAGCGGAGGTCGAGGTCGGAACTTACGTGCCACGCATTCGTGAAGTCGAATTCTCACTGGATGATTTCAACAAGGACATTGACGGCACCAATGCCAAACTTCTGGAGGTTCTCAATGCCAATTAATGTGAAAACCCCGGGTCTAGCGACCACTATTCAAGACCTTGGACGCCCAGGTTACTACCATCTCGGCATTCCAATGGGTGGCGCAATGGATCGCCTCTCTCTGAGGGCAGCCAATCTACTCGTAGGAAATGACGAAGGCGCTGCTTGCCTTGAGGTTGTCTTTATGGGGCCAGAACTTGAGTTCACCGAAGATACGATGATCGCAATAACAGGTGGCGAATTGCCACCTTCGATTGACGGTGAGGCCCGAGAGACTTGGTCAGCTATTGCTGTCAATAAGGGGCAGACACTAACATTTGACTACATTCGATCAGGCGCTCGCGTTTACATTGCAGTAGCTGGCGGTATCGATACGCCGCCTGTCCTCGGTAGTCGTTCAACCTATGCAATCGGAGCCCTTGGCGGCGTCGACGGACGAGCAATCCAAGCGGGTGATGTGCTTCCAATTGGTGACAGCAGTAAAACCATCAAAGCCGGTACATCAGTACCTCAAGAACTGAGATGTGGGCCCGGTAATCCTGCAGAATTGCGCATTCTGCCCGGACTCTACTGGCATCGCCTCACGGCTGGAGCAGGTGTGCAATTTTTTAAGGACACATGGAAAGTCGCTGGCGAAGCTGACCGTATGGGATACCGGTTTCAAGGTGGAACACCTGTAGAATTTGTGGATAGAAAGCCACCTTTTGGAGCCGGATCCGACCCGTCCAACATTACAGATGCTTGCTATCCATATGGGTCAGTTCAAGTCCCGAACGGCACCGAGCCGATTATCTTACACCGGGACGCAGTTTCCGGTGGCGGCTATTTCATGATCGGCACCGTGATCTCCGCAGACATGGATTTGATTGGTCAACTGCAGCCCAACACACCGACAAAATTTATCAAAGTGAATATGCATACCGCTTTGTCAGCTCGTCGAGACCGGGCAGCAGCCATCGAAAACATTCGTCAGGCAATAACCTGATCCTGGCCCACTAAAGAACGAAGGAATATAACAATGAACACAACAACTCATCCCACTCTCATAGATACACTCTGGAGCAAGGATAATGCGCTTATCCGCAACGTGCTGCTCGCCGTGGCGGGTAGCATTGCCCTTTGGATCTCTGCAAAGATACAAATCCCCTTCTATCCGGTTCCCGTTTCCATGCAGACCCTTGTTGTCCTCATGATCGGTATGTCGTTTGGATGGAAGTTAGGCGGTGCAACGGTTGCACTTTATCTGGTAGAAGGTCTGGCCGGATTGCCGGTATTCGCTGGCACGCCAGAAAAGGGCATCGGTCTTGCCTATATGGTTGGTCCAACAGGTGGATATCTTCTTGGATTTGTAATCGCCGCGGCTGTCGTTGGATGGCTGGCCGAGCACGGCTTTGGCAGAAATGTCATATTGACGGCTGTAGCCATGTTGGTTGGTAGCTTCATCATCTACATTCCTGGTGTTCTTTGGCTTGGCTCAGTTGTCGGCTGGGACAAACCTGTATTGCAATGGGGTATGATCCCATTTTTGTACGGTGATGCGCTTAAGCTCGTGCTCGCTGCACTGCTGATGCCTGCCCTTTGGAAGCTTGTCGGATCAAACCCTAAGCAAAGCTAACTTGTGGACGCGTGATCAAAAGCGCACTCCAATTCTCCTTCCACGAGGCGAGCCCTAATCTGAAAATAGTTGCTTCCTAATTCCGATACTGTCTGCTCGCCCTTCAGGGCTTCCAGCGCAACCCGCGCCTTGAAATCCGGCTTATGCTGTTTCCGTTTCGTCATCGCTGATCTCCTCTCGTTGAGAACCAGCAGACACCCAATCTGTAGCTTACGTCACTGTCCGAATTCCCGGGAGTAGCTCACACTTCCCCCATTCTCCGTTCTGCAATACCTGAACCTGTTCTGGAAAGAGTGTCCCTTCAGGAACCAATACTTTTACCGGGGCCCTGTGTGCCAGGAAATTGATAACCCAATTGAGTAACAGTATTCATAACGTCACAAGCCAACATTGCGACTTCCTTCTGTGTCTGCTCTAGGAACGAAATATCTACGGCAGTTTCAAATTTCATTCCCTTCCGATTTACAAAAAATGGAACCGATCCTCCATCACAGTTCGGAATATTCCATGAACCGTGACACAAAACGTTCCGAATTTCAGGCACCCGGCGAAGGCCCTCAACTATCTTCTTTAAATTTTCAACCGTTGTTTCTTGTCTCTCGCGAACAGATTTTTCGTATGAATCAATCAAGTCCCCTAACGGGTCAGACAATGATTTTTCAACCTTTCGCTGGAATTTTTTGATTTCGGCGTCGATTTCGCTTTCATCATATATCGATGTTGCCTCTAAAGCGAAAATTGCTTTCAACAAAATCTCCTCAAGAAAACCAAATGTAGCGACCGTTCTTCCAAGACTTTCCCAGAACTTGGGATCATGTCGATGAGTAGGGAATTGGCTAGGTAAGTTTTCCATGTCGATATAATATTTCTTGGGCTGGCTTTGCTCGCACATATTCTAAATCCTAATATTATTCTTTGTCCAGTATAGCGCGACAGATGGATTTAGAGGTTGTAACCCGAATTTTTTACGCGGCAATTGGATCCTAGAATTCATCAAATAGAGTGGGTTTGGCTGTAAGTCGGGTCCTCGGTGCTGCCAGTCTCTCTTGGCCTTGGCGCTGTCTTCAAAGATCATATTTTAGTTGAAATTTTAGTAACTGCCCAGGTAGCTGATTGCCGGGGGTTGTGTGGGCAAATTTTGCAGGTTTGATGTGCTTGATGCGTATGTTT
>WASW01026374.1_pt1 | contig 12264 bp, 13 predicted proteins | sample 5698521 | NCBI WGS metagenome assembly WASW01 (sample SAMN11175560, study PRJNA528189) | sponge metagenome | isolation source: marine sponge | host: Leucetta | place: Antarctica: Western Antarctic Peninsula, King George Island | collected 2013-01
TCGGGCGTTAGAGCAATTTTAGGGGCAAACCCCATTTCCCGACCGTGCGGATTGGGCCGGCAAATGCCGCCCGCCGCAACCACGGCAATTTGCGCCGCCCAGCAGCTGCCGAACCCCGGAACACCGGCTTCAAAACAGGCCCGGGCAAAACCAATTTGGGTATTCACTTCAGGCGTGTCTTCAAACACCGTCAAGCTGCACCCAGTCCAGGCGACGCCATCATAGTCACTAAGCGCCGTGCCTGATGGCATGGAAACACCCGGATCGCACGGATACAGGATATCGCAAATTACGCCTGGACAAATCCCGGTCAGCATTTTCACATACTGAACGCCGGCCGCCGTTGCACCGCCAGCCGTCAGTTCATCTCGCGCAGATTTCATATATCCGTCGATTACAAGGATTTTTGGTTGTATTCCCATGTGCAGATTTCTCTCGTATTAAGCGTTCAGGCCATCGATAACCCCGGGAAGGTCAGCATGGCGTTCACAGATGGCGTCAGCGGAAGTATTATTTTTATCGTTATCGCGTTTGGCGGTAAACAGAACGGCTTTCATACCAAGTGCTTGCGGCCCTTTAACATCGTTGTGGTCCCGATCACCAATATGCACCATTTCGCCAAACTCCGCCCCTAATTGAGACGCAGCGGAATCAAACATCGAACGATCCGGTTTCGAGCGCCCAACTTCATCAGAGAATGCAAATCCCGTGAAATACTGTTTCAGATCATGGATCTCCAACCATTCCCGAAGTCCATTTGCCGGCGTTATAATGGTATCGGAAATCACGCATAATTTATAACGCGACGCCAACTCCGCAACCGCCTCTTGCGCGCCTTCAATAGGGTCAGGAGGCGTATCAATTTCCATACGTTCCTGAACTGTAACCAGCGCGTCCAGTTCGCTATCCGGGAGTTTACGTCCGAGGCCGTTCAATAACACTTCCAGACGCTCGCGCGCGGTCCAGGTTACGAAGTGGCCTTTCCAACATTTGACAAATGCAGCATTGGTCACACCATAGGCGGCGACAAGCTCTTCTCTGGTGATCGGCTGATGTCGATTTAAGGCCTCAAATACTGTATGAAAGCGCTCATCGGGCTTGCTTCGCATTCCGACGGCCGCACGTTTTGGTTCATCCGATTCATCATCAATGATTGTATCCCACAAATCGAACGTTACTGCATTGATTTTATTACCCAATTTTGACTCCATAGAAACGAGATTTTAGTTGTGACCGATTTTGACCGAATGGTGCGACAAGCCACCGTTTGGGTCAATACATGGAATCAATCTGGCGCTATGGTATTTGGGCTATTTGATGGGTTTCCAGGCTTTGATAAGTTTTTCGCCGGCCGATAACTGTGATTTATTCATGCGTGTTTTAAGCTTCGATAAAGCCCGTTTTGGGTCTCCGCGCGCGATCCCCTTGGTAACTTCTTCGGCTTTCCGACTGGCCAAACTGTACCACCGGTATGCCGCAACAATGTCAACATTGACGCCCCAGCCCTTTTCATAAATTTCGCCCAAATAATATTGGGCCAGTGGGTGCCCGCGCCGGCCGGCTTTCATAAGCCAACGATGAGCATCGACATAATCTCGGTTAACCCCTCTGCCAGTAAAATAAAGCTCCCCCAGGGCAAATTCAGCACTCCGATGCCGGCCAACACGTGCCGCGATTTCATACCACTCAGCGGCACGATAATAACTTCGCCCCACACCAAGCCCAATTGCATGCATCTTTCCAAGCTCATACTGAGCCCCTGAATGTCCGCTGCCAGCCGCGGCCTTTAACCACCTTTGTGTCTGAGATAAGTTTTCTTCTCCGGGCAGGCCATAACGATACAACCGCCCTAACCTGTACTGAGCCTGCGCGTCACCGCCCTCTGCGAAAGGTAATTGTATCGCGATCTTAGAGTCGAAATTCTGGCGTTGCAGTTCGGCTTGATCAAGTTCTGAACGTCCAAAAAACACGTAGGCGGCGAACGCAGATGCCGCTAAGGCAGCAATACTCATCAACAGATTAATAAATCTATAGGCGGTCATAACGCAAACGGTTCAAGAGCTTGAATTTTGGAGTGGTATCTATTTTCGATTAACGGGAGAGCGCTGGATAGCTTTGTTTGAATCGTTCTGTCCAAGTTTTTGATAGCGCCCATTATGCGGGTCTGGCGTTGTATAGCAGGTAACCCGTCCAAGCGTGTTGTAACAATGCACATTCTGTTGAAGCTCAGGCTCATCTTCTTCACAGTAATACAGGCCTTTTTCAACGCGTATGGCAGAACAATTTTTCCCACTAGATAATGAAACCACATGATCTACGACAGTTTTTTGCGTTCCAATCACGGTCAATAGATCAACTTGCGCCAATCCTGGAATACCTGTTGATGCAAGCGGTCCACATGCACTTATGGAAACAATGACAACCAAAAATAATATCGTACGCATTCTAGTGGCTCCAAAACACATGTATCAGACAGACATTCTATGTTATTATAGAAATTAATGATTAAAGAGCTGTTAACATCTTCGGCGGTCCAATTGATTTTAAATCAGTAAGGGATATTCCTGACTATATCACTTTTTGAAAACACATTAAATTAACTCTATTTAGCGGCGTATTACTCACATTGTATTCTAAGGGGGCGGATAATCTCATGATGAATCTGGATAATATGGAAGACGGGTTCAATAGTTTCAAAAAGCCGGGCATGGAGGTGGGCATCACTGTTCATGATGGCAAATTGAACATCTCCTTGAGTGGTCATTTGTCGTTTTGGGATGCCGGGGATTTTAAGAAAGTAATTGCCGCGATGGATGACCCAGAGTTGACAGCCTGCGAGTTCGACTTGCAAAATCTGGAGAGTATAGATTCTTCCGGTCTCGGTATGTTTGTTAATGCCAGTGATATGTCAACACACCATGGGTATGCCGTCTCACTTGTTGGTACATATGGGAGCGTACAAAATCTTCTGGAAATATCCAGAATGGATCGCCTTTTTCAAATTCCTTGACTCCAATCACCTGACTTCACCTAAGGGTTTATTTGCGATCCACGCGAACGCGGCTGTTTCATCGCACCTGCCAAAATGATACAAGCCGAGATTGGATAGTGATAAGGATACAGCCGACTATGGTAGCGCTTGAAACACCGATCTGTGATATTGGATCGACCGCACCAAATTTTAACCTGCCTGGCGTCGACGGAAAGGACCATGAACTAAAAAGCACATCAGGAATAAATGGTACGCTTATTATGTTCATCTGCAATCACTGCCCCTATGTAATTGCAATAGCAAATCGACTTTGCGACGATATGATGGCCCTTCAGGCTGCAGGTATCGGCGTCGTCGCCATCATGTCCAACGACACCAACGCCTATCCTGCCGATTCGTTTAAAAACATGAAGAAGTTTTCGGATGAATACGGATTCCCGTTCCCTTACCTGATTGATGAAACACAGGAAATCGGTAAAGCATATGGCGCAATATGCACCCCTGATTTTTTCGGATTTGATAAAAACCTGAGCCTTCGATATCGCGGCCGCCTGGACGCAGCAGGACGCAACCCCTCGCCCCCGGATGCAAAGCGCGAACTGGTCGATGCCATGCTGGGCGTTGCTAAAACTGGCATCGGACCTGAAAATCAAATCGCAAGTATAGGGTGTTCGATCAAATGGCGGTGATTGGCTAATTTTTTACGTCTGATTGTTTGCTAAGTCGTGCCGGAATGGATAGTTTACCCCGCGCCCGTTTCACATGTGAATTTTGGGTTGACGAATCGCTTAGAACACCTAGGTTCCTGCCACTTGTCAGGGTTATTTGAATTAAGGAGTGGCCGGTGGCCGAAGAAAACGAAGTATTATTCAAAGAGATTGACGAAGAACTTCGTCAAGACAAAGCCAACCAAATGTGGAAGGCCTATGGCAACTATGTCATTGGCGGGGCCGTGGCGCTTGTATTGAGTGTTGCAGGCTTTCAGGGCTGGCAGAGTTATGACAGCAAACAACGCATGGCCCGCGGCGAAGTATTTGAGACCGCCAAAGTTCTGGCTGCCGATAACAAGATCGAGGATGCGATTGCTGCATTCGGAAAAATTGCGGATGAAAACAACGATGGGTATGCGCAGCTGGCCCGGTTCCAGGAAGCCGGACTTCTGAGTAAATCTGGTGATTTCGCCGGTTCTGCCGCAGCTTATGCTACGCTGGCGGACTCAAGCGACATTGCGCCGCAATACCGCGATCTGGCAATTCTTCTTGGTGCATTGCAAGAATTGAATACGACGACCGGCAACGCCCCTCTCACTGACCGCCTTGGCACGCTTCTGGACAGTCAAAACCCCTGGCGGCATAGTGCGCGGGAAATTTTGGCGATTGCAGCCTATAAAAACGGGAACGCAACCAAATCAGGAGAGCATTTTAAGGCTTTGGCCGACGATGCAACGACCCCTAATGGACTAGCGCAACGTGCTGAGGAAATGCTAAAATCTATAGGCCAATAACCGAACAGGCTTCATTAAACTTGCGTTGGCATTATTGGGTAACTTGGGACAGGTCAAAAACATGCGTATGACTCCAGCAATTGTGTTTGCCGCTTTTGTGTTAGGTGGATGCAGCGTGTACGAAGACGTATTTGAATCAAAAGACGAACCGCCGTTGCGTGGCGAGCGTATTTCAGTACTACAGCACGAACGTTCGCTGTCCCCTGATCCTGATTTGGCGAACACCGCTGTCCTTCTGCCCCCACCTACGCCTAATCAAAATTGGCCGCAAGCTGGTGGAAACCCAAGCCATGCAATGCACCATATTCAAGTTCGTGATGCCCTTCAGGAGACCTGGACTACCAATATCGGGAGCGGTACGGATGATGAAGAGCGCCTGAATGCTGAACCCATTATTGCCGACGGGCTGCTGTATGTGCTGGATTCTCAAACGGTTGTATCTGCAATCGATACAAAAACCGGAGATCAGATATGGTCTGCGGAATTAACTCCGGATGAGGAAGATGACGGCCATATCAATGGCGGCCTCGCGCACAGCAATGGCGCAATATTTGTAACCACCGGATTTGCGCAAGTTATTGCGCTTGATGCCAAAACAGGAAAAGAAATCTGGCGCAAAAAGATGGATGCCCCACTCAGGACAGCACCGACCGTACGCGGCGGGAGGGTGTTCGTTGTAACGTTGAACAATCAATTGTTTGCCCTCAATTCAGAAAACGGCGAAGAGCTTTGGACCCATTCTGGTTTGCCTGAAACAGCAAGCATGCTCGGTGGGGCCAGTCCGGCCGTCGACAATGGCGTTGTCGTCGTTCCGTATACGTCTGGTCAATTGATTGCGCTTCGCGTTAATAATGGCCGGGTGTTATGGGAAGAATCGCTGGCGTCATTACGCCGTACTGAAGTTGTATCAACGCTCGCGGATATTCGAGGCCGACCAATTATCGACCGCGGCAGAGTAATTGCAATGAGCCACGGCGGACAGATTGTTGCCATTGATCTAAGGTCTGGCAAACGAATTTGGAACAGAGACATCGGTGGCTTGGAAAGTCCGTGGGTCGCTGGGGACTATATCTTTATTTTGACCAACGATGCTGAAGTCGTCTGCATATCACGAGAGGACGGCCGCATTCGCTGGGTGCGCGGCCTACCGCGATATGAAGATCCGGAAGACCAGGAAGATATCATTACCTGGACCGGCCCGATCTTGGCCAGTGACCGCTTGATTGTCGCCGGATCCAACGGCCAAGCGCTTGCCGTGTCGCCCTACACCGGGAATATTCTGGGCGTCGTTGAAATGCCAAGCGGCGTTTCCGTTCCGCCTGTTGTTGCCAATGGCAGTGTATATTTTCTTGCCAATGATGCAGAACTGGTCGCCTATCAATAAAACCTTATGCGTTTAAACCAAGTGGGATGAATATTTATCCCCATACAACGAAAAAAACCCGACATGACTTTCACCGTCGCCGTAATCGGCCGCCCCAATGTGGGCAAGTCCACCTTATTTAACCGACTGACCGGCACCCAACACGCTATTGTCGATGATACGCCCGGTGTGACCCGCGACAGACGTGAGGGTGAGGCCAACATTTCTGACTTGGAATTTCATCTGGTCGACACGGCTGGCCTGGAAAACGCCTATGATGACAGCCTTGAATCACGCATGCGGCAGCAGACGGAGGTCGCCATCGACAGCGCCGATGTCGCATTGTTCCTGATCGATGGCCGCGCCGGCGTAACACCGCTTGATGAGCACTTTGCCGGCTGGTTGCGCAAACGTAAAACGCCGATTGTGCTGGTCGTCAATAAATGTGAAGGCAAGGCTGGGCAATCAGGCCTTGGAGAATCCTACGCGCTCGGCATCGGTGAGCCGGTTGCCGTATCAGCCGCACATGGCGAAGGTCTGCTTGATCTTTATGATGCGTTAAGTGTACACGCAGAGCGCATCGCCGCAGAGAACCCGCCAATATGGGAAGACCCGGAAACATTAGCGCCGGTTGTCGATGTGGTCCTGCATACCGACGAAGACGGCGAACTGATTGAAGATGAAGACATTGATACGGGTCCGCTGAAACTTGCCATCGTTGGGCGCCCCAACGTCGGAAAATCAACCATGATCAACAAATTAATTGGTGAAGAGCGCATGCTGACCGGCCCTGAGGCCGGCATCACACGCGATGCCATTGCCGTTGGTTGGCACTACGGCGACCGTGACATCAGACTGGTTGATACGGCCGGACTCAGGCGCAAGGCCCGGATCAAGGAAAAACTGGAAGGTATGTCCGTTGGCGATACCCTCCGCTCGATCCGTTTTGCCGAAGTGGTTATTTTGGCGCTGGACGCCAATGCCGTTCTCGACAAACAGGATATGACAATCGCTCGGCATGTCATCGAAGAAGGCCGTGCATTGGTTATTGTTGTCAATAAATGGGATGCCGCTGACGACCGCAAGGCTTCACTTCAGCGCCTTAACGACAAACTTCAGACCTCCCTGCCCCAGGTTCGTGGTGTGCCGGTTGTCACTTGTTCGGCGAAAACCGGCAAAGGTCTGAACAAATTGATGCCCGCCGTCATGAAAGCCTATGAGACGTGGAATTCACGTATCTCGACAGGGGCCCTGAACCGGTGGTTATACACCATGACGGAATCCCATCCGCCGCCGATGGTATCGGGCCGCCGGATCAGACTAAACTATGCGACCCAGGCGAAAACCCGCCCACCAACCTTTATCCTGTTTTCCAGCCGTGCCGATCAGCTACCGGAATCCTATAATCGCTATTTGATTAACGGCATCCGCGAAACCTTTGGCCTTGATGGTATACCAATCCGCATGTTCGCCAGGAAACGTGAAAACCCTTACGCCAAATAGATCAAAAAAACGTGCTGTTTCAATTAAACAGTTGGTAGGGAATATAGAGCGCAAGATCCTGCCATACCCACAGCAGGATAGCCGTCGCCAGCATCATCAATGCAAACGGCCAAACACCTTCGACAACGCTTTCTAGGCGAGCTTTACCGACCGCCTGAATAACAAACAGATTGAGCCCGACCGGCGGCGTAATCAGTGCCGTTTCAATCAGCACCACAAAAAAGATACCGAACCAGACCGGGTCGATGTTCATCGCCTCCAATGCAGGGAATAATACCGGCACCATGATCAACAACATGGATAAGGCCTCGAGGAAAAACCCGATCACCAGCAAGACCAGACCGACGGCCAGAATGAACAACGTCGGGTCTGAAATATTGGTCGTCAGAAAGGCGCTGATCGTTTGCGGAATCAGATAGAGCGTAATCGCGTAGGAAAACACTTTGGCACCGGCGACGATTATGAAGATCATGGTTGTTGTCTTCATTGAATCGTGTACTGCATCGGACAGTTTTGCAAAGTTCATCCGGCCCATCGAGAACGTCAAAATCAGGGCAATGACAAAACCGACGCCGGCACTTTCTGATGGCGTCGCAATACCGGCGTAGATCGAGCCAATAATTGCAACCGCAAGAACGACTGTGGGCAGCGCGTATAAAGTGGCATTCAGGCGGGCAGGCCAGTCATACCGCTCGACCGATTTGGCCTGACCATAGCGGCTGTAGATCATTGCGTAGATAATGAACAACGTCGCTAGAAACAGGCCCGGGCCAATACCGGCCAGGAACAGGGACGGGATGGATGTCTCTGTCACAACGCCGTAAATAATCAATGGAATGGATGGTGGGATGAGGATGCCAAGGGTTCCTCCGGCTGCTAATTGCCCAAGGATGAACGGCTGATCATAACCGCGTTTTTCCATTTCCGGGATGGCCACGGTTCCGATCGTCGCCGCCGTTGCAACGGAAGATCCGGAAATTGCCGAGAATAAGGTGCAGCTCATGATTGTCGCAACCCCGAGGCCGCCCGGAAGATGCCCGACCCAGGCCTGAACACTGGCAAACAAGTCGCGCCCAACCCCGCCTTTCAGCAATACATTGGACATCAGCAGAAACAACGGCACCGCCAACAGTTCAAAACTGTCCATTGACCCAAACAGGCGCAGCGGCACCGCAACCAGCGGAAATCCCTTCATCCAGAGCAGCAGTACGCCGAGCGCCCCCATGGCAAACGCGACGGGCACGCGCAGCAGCAATAAAGCGATCAATCCGCCAAGAATAAGAATGACTTCCATCGTTCAGTGTTGCCCCAGGGATGGGTTTTCCATGGCCCGAAGGCCTGTCCAGACCTTGATCAATTCTGCAACGGCCTGAAAAACCAGTAACCCGAAGCCAACCCAGATTGACGATTCGATAAACAATTTAGGCACGGCAAGATATGAGTCAGTTGTATGCCCGGCGAGGGTTGATTTGAGCCAGATATCAAAACCAAATTTCACGACAACGGCACTGAACAGAATGATCACACCAAGCGAGAACGTCTCAACCATCAACCGCCGCCTGGTACCCGTATCACGAAATGCGATGTCGATTACAATGTGCTGACGGTGTTTCAAAACATAAGCGATGGCGAGATAGGTCGCCCAAACTTGAAATATTCGGCTGATTTCATCAACCCAGACGGTCGGCATTGTCAGCACATAGCGCATAAACACCTCAAATGTGACAAACAGGCCGACGGCAAAAAACATCCAGCCAGCCAGCCGCCCTGTGAATTCGGAAAGACTGTCGCTGAAGTGAACGAAGTTCAGTATAAGTCGGTTCACTCTGTCATTTCCTTTCACTACCGGCCGCCGATATAAAATAGGCGGCACCCCCTAAGGCGCTGCCCACTCTATTCTTAATCTGCTCTCTTAATTCGCGCGCGCGGCGGCGACCACGTCGGCCGCAACTTTGCCGCCCGCCGCAACAAACTTCTCAACAACGCCCTGGGTCGCGGACACCCACTTCTGGCGTTCTGCACCGGTTAGTTTGATAACCGTCATCTTAGTGCTGACGTCCTTCACCGCTGCGTCTTCTTCTTCATAAATCGCATCGCGAAGCTGTTGCTCGACCGTTACCGCCGCATCGTCGACGATTTTCTTGTGAGCGCCAGAAAGACCGTTATAGAAATCGTTGTTCATCACGGCAACAAATTCAATCGCGCTGTCATAGGACAGGGTCATGTGGTCCATGACCTCGTAGAGTTTGCGCGATTTTACAGCCGATGCGCCGGTCATGCCAACATCCACAGCGCCCTGCTGGTAAGCCAGGAATTGTTTCGAGCCTGACATCAGGGTTGGCGCGCCGCCAAGCGCTTCGACGGTCCAGCCGAGAACCTTACCATACGTTCGAACCTTTTTATCTTTCAGATCATCGGGGGTCCGAATAGCAGCGCCTTTCGAGAGATAAATATTACGTCCGAACGCTTGCCACCACAGCACTTTTGCATTGGTTTCGTTTTGCACGGCTGCATCGAGCACATTGCGCATCGTTGATCCGGTGGCAACCGATTTACGTAAATGATCCCCATCTCGGAAAAAGAACGGCAAATTAATGACATCAACGGCCGGGACTGATCCAGCAAACCGGCCAAGAAAGGCGGAACCCGCCTCTACTGCGCCAGTGCCAACAGCTGTCGGCACTTCCTTGTCCTTGAACAATTGCGCCGACGGGAACAGTTGAACCTTTAATTCACCAGCCGACTTCTCTTCAACGATTTTCTTGAAGGCCATCCAGTTTTGGCCCAGCGAATGACTAGCCGGCAGCTGCAGCGTAACTCTGATGATTGTTTCCGCATGCGCGGTGACACTGCCCATCAAGACCGATGTGACGGCCAGTGTTCGTATTATTGTTGTACGCATAATATCCTCCCCAAAAGAAAAAAATTGTCTCGTTACCACTTTCCCCAACCCTGCAAGTTCGCTATCCTCATGTCAATTACATATGTAACTTAATTTTTGATATGCGCTGAAAGATCCCATGTCGGCCAAAGATGATTACCAAATTCTGAATTCCGGCGAAACGTTGATCTCCGCAATTCACGCTATTTCACAAAAAATAATGCGTATGTATTCACAAGCGGTATTCAAAGAAACGGGTTTAAACTGGCAGGACTGGCGCATATTGCGCGCCGCCGTATCGCTGCAGTCTTGCCGGGCGCAGGACATATGTACAGAAAGCGGCATGCAAAAACCCCATGTCAGCAACGGCCTCAGCCGGCTGGAAAAAGCTGGGCACATTCAACGGATCAAGAACCCTGATCACGCTCGAAGCAAACTTGTCATTTCAACTGAGCAAGGCCAGTCGCTTGTCAAAAATGCCCAGCCCGCTCTGAATGAGCTGGATAACCGATTGTCGACAACGGGTTCCGACGGCGACGCCGCGTCCGTGCTTCAGGGATTAAGGGTATATGAAGACGAACTGGGGCGCCTGGCAAACGCATCAAAGCCCGAACTGGATTAAGCTGACTGGATTAAGCTGACTGGATTAAGCTGACTGGATTAAGCTGACTGGATTAAGCTGACTGGATTAAGCGATCCCGTCGCTACCGGCACCGCAAACAATCGCCGCGACTGTGGTCTCCGGAGAGAACGTTACGGCCCCTGATTGCAGCGCAGCCAGCGCGGCTGCGCCTGACATCTCAGCCGCGATCCCCATTTCAAACCATAACCAGCGGGCGGCGCTGCGCATATCATCGTCGCTGACCAAAACAATATCATCGACCAGCCGTTCGATGATCGACAGGTTAAGGGCAGCGCTGCGTTTTGGCGCCAGTGAATTGGCGGCGGTCTCGATCTTATCCAGTGTCACCAGCTCCCCCGCATCAACCGATTTTCTGAGGGTTGGCGCACCAACGGCCTCAACACCAATAATACGGACCCCCGGTTTCATCTCTTTCACCGCCGTGGCAACACCGGAAATTAACCCGCCGCCGCCGATGGCCACCAGAACCACATCGGTATCAGGCGATTGTTTCATCATTTCACGGCCGACGGTTCCTTGTCCGGCAATAATATGGGGGTGGTTGAACGGATGCAGATAAGTCATGCCATCCCTACCCGCGCGTATCAGCGCCGCCTCATTGGCATCATCAAAATCGGCACCGTCAATGATCACCTCGGCCCCCCAGGCGCGCAGTTTGTCCGCCTTCTCGGCCGGCGCACTTTCTGGCAGGTAGACGACCGCTTTAGTGCCGGACGCTTCTGCCGCATAAGCCACTGCCAGTCCATGGTTGCCGCCGGACGCGGTAACAACCCCGCGCCGTAGCGCAGCCTCGTCCAGTTGCAGGATCGCATTGTTCGCCCCGCGCGCCTTGAACGAGCCGGTGACCTGCAGGCATTCAAGTTTGACCATCAAGGGTCCCGCGTGTAGCGGCGAGGTGATGAACCGGGTTCGCAGGCACGGGGTACGTCGGACACGTCCATTGATGCGTTCGGCTGCGCTCTCAATATCATCAAAATTTGGGGCATCAAAATCTGGGGCGTTCATCATATTTCCTTAGGTATCCGGCTCCGATCAAAAGCGATAAGATGACGCGGCAACATTTGTTTATAGAGTGGTTACTTCGGCATTATTTGCAAGCGCCGCTGATCTGAATATCTATCGAACGTTATAAAGGATAATGTTGACCAACTCTTCAGGCGTGGCCGGGCCTTCCCAACGAATTAACTTTCCTGACCAGATGCCGCACACTCAATCGCTGCAACCAACTGTGCCATCCTATAAGGTTTCGCAAGCAACCCGATACCCAGTGCCTTGATGTCGTGCTCGTCAGCGATTTTATCGGGATAACCAGATGTCAGCAGGACATTTATATGCTTGTGATCAACGGCAATCTTTTTAGCTAGGTCGATCCCGCTCA
>WASW01014557.1_pt1 | contig 12238 bp, 10 predicted proteins | sample 5698521 | NCBI WGS metagenome assembly WASW01 (sample SAMN11175560, study PRJNA528189) | sponge metagenome | isolation source: marine sponge | host: Leucetta | place: Antarctica: Western Antarctic Peninsula, King George Island | collected 2013-01
AGTCTCGCCTACCTTGTTCCGGCTATTCTTTGGGCGGTGAAGAACAACAAAAAAGTTGTTATCTCTACTTACACTAAAACTCTGCAACAACAGATACTCAATCACGACATTCCCTTTCTCAGAGAAAAGCTCGGTATTCCTTTTCGCTATGCTCTTTGCATGGGCAATGAGAATTACCTTTCCTTGCGCAGATTGAAACGCTCTGCCCAAGCAGGGCTGTTCAACAAAGCCGATGAGGAGGCGCAATGGAACGGGGTGTTCGACTGGGCGGTAAAAACAGAAACCGGTTATCGCAATGACCTGCCGTTTGAAGTCATGCCGCAAGTGTGGGAAGAGGTAGGCAGACAAAAAGACCTTTGTCTTGGAAAAAATTGCGAGACTCATTCATCTTGTTTTTACTTTAAAGCACGCAAGAAATGGTTTGGTGCGCATTTGTTGATCGTGAATCATCATTTGTTTTTTGCGAATGTCGCAAACTCTGGGGCTGTGCTACCGAGTTTTGATGCGGTGGTGTTTGACGAAGCACAAAATCTGGAAGAGGCCGCTACCCAGTTTCTCGGACTGGAAGTTTCAAACTCGAACCTTTTTTATTTTTTGGACCGGTTGCATAATCCGCGCACCAAAAAAGGGTTATTAACACGGCTGGATCATGCTCTGGTGCCGCATGTGAGAAAGCTGGCAATGACCGTCCGCCAGGCTATCGAATCCTTTTTTACTCATTTATTGGAAGAGTATGGCAGAGAAGATCGGGTTCTGCGTTTTTACAAGCCGCCTGTTCTGGATAATGGAATTTATGTGCCTATGGAAGCCCTGCGGGAAAGCTTGAAATCGCTGGAAGCGGGATTACATTCTGAAGAAGATCGGATCGATGCAACAGCAGCTGCCGAAAGATGTTTTGAATTTAATAATACGTTGTCCGCAATACTCAATCAAAACTTTAGCGGATATGTTTACTGGATTGAGATTGCAAAACGAAAAAGGTTCCCGCGAGTTACCCTGCGTGGCGTTCCCATTCATGTGGGGGATGAGTTGCATGCGCAGGTGTTCAATAAACTGGACCGCATTATTATGACCTCCGCCACATTGACCACCAGCAAAAAATTTGAATTTATTAAAGAGCGACTGGGGTTTCAGCCCAATGAAGAATTGCTTCTCGATGCGCCATTTGATTATCCCAACCAGGCCCTGCTATATGTTCCGAGTGACCTTCCTGAGCCGGGGGACAAAAATGCACCTTATGTTGAAGAGATTTCAAAACGATGCCGGGAGTTGGTTCTGGTATCGGGTGGAAAAACTTTTATCCTGTTCACCAGCTACGCCTTGCTCAATCAGGTCTATGAAAAACTAGATGAGTGGGGACTGCCTTTTCCATTGATCCGGCAAGGTGAGGTGCCGACAAACCTGATGATAAAAAAGTTTAAAGAAAAACCCTCGGTAATTTTTGGCACCAATTCTTTCTGGCAAGGGGTAGATGTTCCAGGGGAGGCGTTGCAAAGTGTTATCATTACCAAACTCCCTTTCGATGTTCCCAAAGAACCTTTGACAGAAGCCAGAATCGAAGAACTTCGGCGTCAACATATTGACCCCTTTTCGCATTATCAAATTCCCCGTGCTATCATCCAGTTAAAACAGGGGTTTGGAAGGTTGATCCGAAAAAAAACCGACAGAGGTGTCGTGTCCCTTCTTGATTCGAGAATCAGCCGCAGAGGTTATGGGAAGCAGTTCATCGCTTCACTGCCGCCCTGCCCTGTGGTTACAGAAATGGATGAAGTGAAAAAGTTTTTCTCCTGACGATCTATCACACTGCGGTGGTTTTGAATTCCTGATAAACAAGATAAATTACGAACAAATTAGAACCTGCTGCGGTGAGAAGAATAAAAGCATCTAACCTGCCAAATAACGCAAGGGCAAAAAGGAGATAAATGAAATCGCGGTTTGCTAATTGATCGGAAAAATTTTCATTGCAAGACTCCAGGGAAGGTTTCTCTGTCGCTTCAGCCTTCTTCCTCAATATGGTTTTGCTTAATAAAATAAAGGCGGTCAGGCTTCCCAACACAGCCAGCATACCCAGATATTTAAAAACAGATTCTCCTGTTGAAAAATACAGTCCCATTCCTATTGCAAAGAACACAGAGCAATGAACAATATTATCGGAAATAATATCCAGCTTGGCTCCCCACTCAGATGTCATAAACTTCAAGCGTGCAACTTCCCCATCTGCGCAATCGATCCATGCAGAGAAGAGTAATAAAACAGCACCCGCGATTCCTGCCTGATAACTGCCTGTAAAAAAGAAAAACGCTGCAATCAATCCAATCAACAAACTTAAATATGTTATTTGGTTGGGGGTAAATGAGGTTTTAAGAAAAAAACTCGTGAACTGACGCGAAATAAAACGCGTTACCAGGCGGTCCATAAAACTGTCGTTGTTGAGTCCGCAAGATTTTAATAAACGATCCTCCGCCTTCTTGAAATCTTTTTCATCTTGCAACCGCTCCGGTTGCTCTAGACTCTCCGACTCTAAAAAATAAATCTCTTTTTTGCTGAGACATTGCATCAGTTCTTCTGGGAAGGCCTTGGAATTATCAGCATCTATCTGAACCATTTTGCTTCCATACCCATTTAACAGGGTAGAGCCATCAAAAATAAGAAAAGACAATGTCTCTGGCAATGAAGAAATAAATTCTTTGCTGGCCCAGTCAAGCTCTACTTGCAACCTTTGATCTGTTTTGATTGCAGCTAAAAATCCCTCCAGGCCATAAACGGGTCCTTCGGCCCAGACGACCAGTTTTTCAACCCCCACCTTTTGCAAAGTAAGAACATTTCTCAACAGAAAAGGAACACCTGCCATTTTTTGCAAGTACCACTTAGGTTCTGGAAGATGGGGCAAAAACAATATTGCGACATGCTTTTGAAATACTACTGAAGAATTTGAGCTATTCTGGTTCATTGATCAGCGAGGTCCGGGCGTAAATTGAGGCGAATAAACAAAACTTGCAAGAATGGATATTTTTTCACGCTGAATATTTTTAGGGAAAGGATAAAAAGGTGCGGCTTCTTTAACTGCTTTGAGCGCCGCGACATCTAAAATTTCATATCCCGATTTATCTACCAGATGCACCCCCATAAGGTTTCCATCTTTTGAAATACGAAACTTTAAAGAGAGATCACCACTGATACCTCTTTGCATCGCATCGGAAGGGTAAATCCAAACCCGTTCGAGTTGATGCTTGATGCGAATAAAATAGGCAGCGTATTTTACCTCCTTGGTGTCCAGAGATACTAACTCATCGTCATCGGAATCTTCAATCGAATCGGTATCCAAAGAAGCGAATTGTTCTGCATCGAACCCATCTAACAGAGCTAGTACACCGCCTGCCCCGTACCTTTGCGTGGATGAAGGTTTGGTTTTTTGCCTTTTTCCCGGGGTGATGGGTCTAAAGGTCCCGATGGCTGATTCGGGCAAAGGTTGCTTTCCAATTTTCAAGCGGGACTGTTTTCGAGACTGCTTTTTCGGTGCAATTTTTTTTGCCCGCGTTTGGTTTGATCCGGTTTTTGAAAGGCCCCTCTTAGATTTTGGCACTACGGTTTTTTTTCTTTTGTAAATTTTTTCAGGATTTTTTTTCTTATTGGAATGAGATCGGCTGTCATATTTCGCCAAAAGCTCTTCTCTTTTTGGCTTTTCTGATTTTGCAGAAGGTTTCGGCGCGTCAACAATTTTTCCAGGTTTTGTGTCCAAAGATTTTTTGGATTCAAAATACTTTACTTGAATCGGAGGCGGACCTTTAATTTCTTTCTTTTGAGCAGGCGCCAGCATATGGGCAATGACAAAAGAAATATGAAGCCCTAGAGAAAGCAGAAGAAATCCGACCAGACGGGTTCTGTTCAACAAACTATTTCCAAACCCGTTTTTATTTTTTTTGCGCAAGGTTTAAACCTGAAAAAGGATACTCTGTTGGCAGGATAACTTATAGAGCTATAATAACACAGTTTTTCCAGCACATTTTTTCTGATACCAGTGGTAAGCCTGTGCTACTTCGGGGGTATTGGCATTGGGCGAAACATAATTGCCGTTTGAATCAAAAGGTTCATAACCCATTTCCAGTGTTTGATAAATGCGATTCAAATAGGCGGGGAAATTCTGGTACATGGGAATTTCTTCTTTTAAACCGGGCATGTCCGTCTCGCGAAACCTCATTAACTCCTTGCCAAAGGGATGAATTTCCCCCAGCCCTCCCTGATTGTCTGCGAAATGAGTCAACGACTCAAAATCCTCCCAATCTTCCAAAGCATCCACATCTGAAACAAAAGAGGGATCGTCATGCAGGGTTGTGGTTATGGGAATGTTGAGCAAATTGGAAATACTTTTATTGAAGTTTTTTCTCGACATTCCAAATTGATATTTATCGCCAGGGCGGACTTGTTGAACCTGAGAGCGAAATCTAAAAGAATGGTCAACCAAGTACGGCAGAGCCTTAAAAATCCGAATCGGATTTTTAAGAGCCATTTTTATTCCGGCATCAATAATTTGCCCGTCTTTTCTTGAAGAATGCAGATAGTCTATGATCTCAGAGTCCATTCTCGAAAAGTTTATGGGATATAAATTAGGTTCCTTTAAATCATGCAGGTCCCTTTCATTATCATTGAGAATTCGGTAATGATAATTTCTCTTAACGAATTCACGGTCCTGCATTTCATTAAACTCGGGGAACATTTTTTGCCGTGAATTCAGCCAAAGAATAATATCGTGACTCTTATTTCTCTGGAAACCCAAAACCTTTTCCAGGTCGTACAGAAAAGGCAAATCGCCAGGCTGGAATAAAACCAATTCGTCAGTTGCAAGCGCAAGCTTTTCTCGACCCAGACTCAAGGTATGAACTAGATTCAGGTGTCGATCATCTTCTTTTACAAATTGAATGGTTTTCCCACAGGTGCCAACGGTACGCAGAAAACGGTCCATAACTTGTTGCACTTCATCCGAACCTACCACAACGATTTCTTTAAGACTCGAACACAACAAATTCCCCAGGGCGTAGCACATCACCGGAATGCCATGAATTAAAAATAAAAACTTCAGCCGGTCGATCTCATCGTCTCTGGAGCGAAGGATGAGATGGCTTATGCCATTTTTTTCCGCTTCTATTTCGCTTTTTGCCTTGGCAATGCTTAAACTGTCAGCTGCCATGCGGGAATCGTATTTGCTATGGCTGAAACTGACAATGCATTTTGTGATCTGGGTTTTATTTTTTGCAGGGGTCATAAAAAGCAAAATGGCTAGGGGTTACAGTCCCGTTTCTAATGAAATGGAACAGAAATTCTCGCCTAAAGGCAAAAAAGGCACTTTTAATTTATAACGGAAGGACGGCACATTTTCCATATAAACTCCATCCTATAATAATGTCTAGAATTTCTCTATTAAACCTTTGAGAAAATTGACTTGATTTATATTTTTCAATAGTCATACAATTAAGAGAACCTCAGGAAATTCACCTTGGTCATAAGCGAACCTTTAAGAAATAAAGGGTTGGCGAATTGCCACTTGCATATTTATCAATTATTCGAGACCGCTAAATAGACTCTCAATAAAAATAAAGGACTTGGGAATGGGCGATAATATCCACATCGTTGAATTGATCGACCAGATACTAGATGAAACTGTAGAAAAGCCGCAATTACAGGAAAAGGTTCTGGATTTACGCGATGCCCTGTTTCAGGCTCAGCAGATGACAGAGCAATATGCTCTAAAAATAAAAACACTTGAAGAAGCAATAGAAAAGCTGAAGTCACCGGCTCACCGAATTGGAACTGTCCTCGGTCAGGGTGAAAATGAACTGGTCCGTATTGTATCAGGGGGTACTGAATATCAGGCCGCAGTCGTCCCCGAGTTGATGGAAGATGAAGGGCTGAAACGGGGAGATCAGGTGGCCCTTAATGAAGGGTTTGTTGTCATTGCAAAATTACCTCTTCCCACTCAAGGCCCCATGTCCAGAATTTCTGGAAAGCTTCAAGGCGGACAGTGGCTAATTCAAGGAGCGACCGGAAATACAGAAACGATTGTTCAATCCCATGCCGACCTTGATGCTTCTTCCCTGAAAGAAGGCGAAGAAATTTTTATGGATTCAAACCAAAGGGTCATTCTCGGTAAACTGCCCAAGCGCGAATCGCGAACCTTAATCGAAGATGATTTTGAGAAGGTGGAATGGTCACAGGTAGGCGGGCAGGAAAAAGTCAAAGAAGAGGTTCGCAAAGTTTTAGAGTATCCCTTGTTGCACGGAGAAATTTTGCGGCAAATGGAATATCAGGTTCCGAAAGGTTTCCTTTTTTATGGTCCTCCCGGTTGTGGCAAAACTCTTGTTGGCAGAGCGATTCTCTCGGAAGTACTCAGCAAACTTTCTGAACAGGAAAATTCCGAATTGCAGGGCCGGTTCATCCATGTAAAAGGGCCTGAGATTTTAAATATGTGGCTCGGTGAATCAGAAAGAAAAATACGCGAAATTTTCAAAAAAGCCAGAGACTATAAAGAAAAAGGTCAGATACCTTTTATATTCATTGATGAAGCAGAATCAATTTTGGGTACCCGGCAGGCATCGCGCGGATCAAACATCAGCAACACGGTTGTCCCCATGTTCTGTGCAGAAATGGATGGCATCCAGTCGCTCCGCGATACTGTGGTCATTCTCGCGACCAACCGCCCCGACCTGATTGACCCTGCCATCCTCCGTCCTGGAAGAATCGACAGGAAAATTAAAGTCAGCCGACCTAATCGGGAAGAATGCAAACAGATACTGCGTGTTTACCTTAAAGATGGATTGCCACGGGAGCATGAAGATTTCGATAAAATGGCAGAACCCTTCCTGGAAAGTCTTTTTGCCCGAAGCCCGGAACAAGAAGTGCTGGTGCTGACTTTGCGAAGTGGCGGCAACAAAAAAATGTATTGGAGCGATTTCATTTCCGGAGCCGCGATAGAAGGCATTATGAAACGCGCTAAAGAGCGTGCTATCGAAAGGGCCATTGAAGGAGATAAATTATGCGTAACGGTAGATGATCTGACTACAGCACTGGAAACCGAATTTAAAGAAGGCAGCCTCTTGCCAGCCGAATCTAATTTAGAAGATTGGTTGCGGCTGTTAGATATGGAATCAAAAAATGTAGTGCGAGTTCGAAAACCTGATGAGTCCGATTCCGCCGCAGAAAATACGAGTCGCCGGTCTGTAATATGAAAGAGATCATCCCGCTTCTTGGCTTGGAAACGGAATATGGAATCATCCGTGAAGACATGGAAGATTCAGATCCCGTTGAAGAATCCATGAAACTTTTGAAAAGTTGTGTGCAGAAAAGTGTATTCGGCAAATGGGCCTATTCCCAGGAAAATTCGCATCAGGATATGCGCGGGTTCCGGGTAAATTCGCTTGCGCAAGATGAAGAAGAAGATGAGTTTTGTGCTCAAGACAGAAAACGGCCGTACTCTTATCTGGAGATGAAATGCGACCGAGTGCTGGCAAATGGTGCACGTTTTTATAACGACCACACTCACCCGGAATACAGTACGCCTGAATGCAACTCCCTCTTTTCTCTTGTAGCTCATGATGTGGCAGGAGAAAGGATTGTAGCCGAAAGCACAAAACTTCGAAATCAGGAGATTGGAGAAAAAGTCGTTCAGGTTTTTAAAAATAATACCGATTACAGCGGTCACAGTTACGGAACACACGATAATTATCTTGTGCCACGCGACATTCCATTCGATCTTTTAGTGAAAGGACTGGTGCCCTTTCAGGTAACGCGGCAATTGTATGCCGGAGCAGGAAAGGTAGGATCTGAAAACCCTAAAACCAGGGGCTACAAAGGAATACAGTTAGCCCAGCGCTCCGATTTTATCGAAAAGGTTTTAAGCATAGAAACCATGACCCAGCGGCCCATCATCAACACGCGCGATGAGCCACACGCCAGCCGCAATCAATATCGACGGCTACATTTGATTATGGGGGATGCGAATATGTCCGCCTATGCGACTGCGTTAAAGGTAGGTAGCACCCTGCTGGTACTCAACCTGATTGCAAGCGGGGCCACGTTGCCAGACATTGAGTTGGAAAATCCCGTTGAAGATGTACTGCGAGTATCGCATGATAAAAATGCGACCCTAAAAAGAAATTCAGGCAATTCGATTACAGCATTGGAAATTCAGGAAAGCTATCTTGAAGCCGTTGAAAAAAATTATTCCGGCGACAATAAAGAGTCGAACTGGGTCATTCAAGAATGGAAAAGAACCCTTGATGAATTTAAACACAACCCTGAAAAATTATCAGATAGAATCGACTGGGCTATTAAGGAAAAGCTTTTCACGGAATTTATGGAAACTGAAAACATGGATTGGGATGATCCCATGTTACAAAGCTTGGACTTGGAATATCATAATCTTGATCCCGACCGAGGTTTGTATCGAGGGCTGGAACAGGAAAATGAGGTTTATTCCTTATTAACAGAAGAAGAAATCTCACGAGCTATTGAATTCCCCCCTGAGGGAACCCGTGCAAAAATTCGCGGCGAAGCAGTCCGCAAGGAAAGTGAAAAGATAAAAAGCATCCATTGGACAGGAATAGAATTTGAAAATGGAGATGTTCTGGATTTAACAGGAGTGATCAGTCAGGAAGACGTTAGAAGAACTCATGTAACAGGAAGCGAAGATCAATTGATCAGGCTGAAATCTGTCCAGAGAGGAGAATTAGAAAATGTTTGAAGAGCCGTATCGCTGGATGGAGGCGGTATCAACCCGCCATAACTACGTCCAGGAAAAACTTAAAATGGGCCAGCCTGTTTTGGCCGTTCCTTATAATGAAGGATTGTTGATTTTCGGGTTTGCTCCACAGCCGGGAAAGATTTTCGAAGTTTATGATCGCATTGCTCTTGGCGGCGTAGGTCATCCCGCAGATGTAGAAAGGTTGCGAATGAACCTGTTGGATATGGCTCACTTGGAGGGTTTCAACCGATCCGCACAGGATGTTACCTCGGCTCGCTTGCTGCAGTTCGGTATTGCTCCGGCACTCAAGCAAAACTTTGAAGAGATTCAACGCGCTCCTTATATTATACGCATGCTGCTTGTAGAGCTGACCAACGAGGGCCATCCCAATTTTTTCCGCATGAATTATGATGGTCATTGGGAAACTTTTAAAAATGGCACCGCCATTGCAGGAGAAGAAAAGGTGATGGACTGGTTACAAAAAGAAATTCAGAAACAGCCTTTTGCAACCTATTCCCTCGATCAGGCATTACAGCAAGCCTGTAAATTATGGGATGAAAGTAGAAAACTAAAATCTGACGATGAAGCTAAAAAAGATATCCCTGAAACTTTGCAAGAAGCTTTTGATCAATGGTATCTTGAAGGAGCCGTGCTGACCGAAAAATCGGCACGTAAAGCAATTTACCGGCCTCTTGGTAATGATGAGATTGAAAGACTGAAATCCTCAACAGCTTAATCATTCTATTATATAATAGAAGAACCAAACAGGAGTCAATGCGATGGAAATGAATGATCCCTTAAGAAGGGAAGAAAAGAAAGAATCCAGTCCAGATCGTGACAAGTCAGGGCCTGCCAGCCCCGATACTTCTCGACCCGGAAGAGACAATTTGCTCAAGCGCATGAAAAAAGTTGATCCGAAACAATCCGAAAAATACAAGCAACGAACGGGCCAATGAAATTTCAATCCGAACCCAATACATTCGCAGGGGAATTTTTTGAGTTGCTGGAAAATTCCGGTTATCGCTGGCCTGCAAAATTAGAAGGTGTTGCAAAACAAAACGGATTCACGGTTCCACAGGGAACAACCGTTCTTGCATTCCATTTTCAAGGTGGCGTTCTCGTTGCTGGTGATCGGCGAGCCACTGCGGGAAACAGCATCATGTATGAACTATGCGATAAGGTTATTCCCATTGACGACTATACCCTGATGGCGATTGCAGGCGTGCCGGCAACGGCTTTTGAAATGGCTCGTGTTCTTTCCCATAACTTTGAGTATTATCGACGGTCTCAATTACAATCGATGAGTATCGAAGGTAAAATTCGCGCCCTCTCCAAACTTTTAAAAGAAAATGTCGGTATGGCAGTTCAAGGCCTGGGTGTGGTCAGTCCCATCTTCGCGACCTACGACCCCGCCGGGGAAAAAACCAGAATCCATTTCTACGATATGCTGGGAGCTAATTTCCAAATTCGCACCCACACCGCAACCGGATCGGGATCACAAATTATTCGCGGCATTCTCGAACACGAAGATCTATGGGGAGAAAAACCGCTTGCAGAAAGAACCCGTGAGCAGGCTATGACCCTGGCTATCCGGCTTCTGCAAACCGCAGCTTTGTTTGACTCTGCTACCGGTCAGGCTCGACCCGAGGATGACATTTATCCCACCCTCGCAACACTCACTGAGGAGGGATACCGATTTTTAGATGACGATGAAACCGCAAAAATTTTCAAGACCTCCACGGCACGCAGTTAGTAATAATCCATGAAAAAAAGAATTTTTGGAATCGAAACGGAATACGGTCTGCTCGTCAAAGACAATAATGACAATGACTTTCGTCTCGACCCCATGGAGATTGCTAACAAAATAAAGAATCATATCTTCTCTAAAAACCTCGGAGTTCTCGATCTACATCACCGTGCCAACGATGAACCCCCTGGCAATGGCGGCTTCCTGCTCAATGGCGGCAGACTTTATCTGGACATGGGGCATCTGGAATACGCGTCGCCGGAATGCTCTAACCTTGTCGACCTTATCACCTTTGATCGTGCAGGCGATACGCTTATTCAGGAAGCGGTGGAAGAGTTGGGTTGGGCCGATAATGTATCGTTCATAAAAAACAATGTTGACTTGGAAACCAACGCAACGTTCGGGTGCCATGAGAATTATCTCGTCGGGCGGGGCTTCCCTTTCGATGAACGCGAAAACCTGAAACTACTATCCTCATTTTTGACGACACGACAAATCTATTGCGGGGCCGGACGCATTGGTTCCTGCGATCCACATCCGTTTCGCGATTGGGATGGTGTCTCGCCACAGGAAGTGGTGGGCGAACAAGTTGATTTTCAGATTTCGCAACGTGCGGATCATATCCCCAACGAATTCTATCGATGGGTGCAATACAACCGCGCTATCGTAAACACGCGCGATGAGCCGTTGTCCGATCCCAGTAAATACCGACGCATTCATCTTCTCGTTGGCGACTCCACGATGAGCGAGTTTGCTACAGCCATGAAAATGGGAACGACTACTCTGATACTTGAAATCATGCAACTGGGTGTGGCAAAGAAAGAATGGATTCTTGCCGATTCCGTTCAGTCCATGCGTTCCATTTCCCGCGATCAAGAATTCAAGTGGAATGTGACCCTCGCTTCCGGCGCTCCTTCCACCGCATTGGAGTTGCAACTTGATATGCTGGACACCTGTAAAAAACATCTCGCTGGGACAAATCAAGAAACAGACTGGATACTTGAAAATTGGGAATCGGTATTGACCGACTTGCCGAAAGGACCCGAAGCCGTATTAGGTCGTGTGGACTGGGCCAGCAAATATTGGATGCTCAGCGAATTTAAAAATGAAGAAAACCTGGACTGGCACGACCCTTGGCTAAAAAGTCTCGATCTCGAATACCATAATTTAAATAAAGAAAGCGGTTTGTTTTGGGGATTAGAAGCCAGCGGTGACGGTTTCCGCAAAACCACGGATGCCGCCGTAGATCATGCAAAGTTAAATCCGCCACGCGGCACCCGCGCCCAAGGCCGTGGCGAGCTTATCAAACTGTTGATCAACCAACACTCACATATGAGCTACCTGATAGACTGGATTGGATTCCGCCTCAACAAAACGGATGATCCTTTTCTGATGCTCGATCCATTTATTACTTACAAAGAAGATGTCATCGAGTATATGAAACAATTTGAATCTGGTTATTCACCTGCTAGCGAAAATGCAGAGGAAAAGCCCTTTCGCGAATCTCGCAAGAAAGGGCATGATGAATAACGATTGCCTGTTTTGTAAAATCAGCACCGGGTCAATTCCATCAGAAAAGGTTTATGAGTCTGACACGTTGTTTGCTTTCAACGATATCAATCCCCAGGCACCCACTCATATTCTGATTGTCCCGCGTACCCACCACGCCACTTTGCTGGATGTAGAAGAAACCGACCATGAAATAATGGGTTCTATCATCTCTGTTGCCAATCATCTGGCAAAAGAACGAGGACTGG
>WASW01067315.1_pt1 | contig 12219 bp, 14 predicted proteins | sample 5698521 | NCBI WGS metagenome assembly WASW01 (sample SAMN11175560, study PRJNA528189) | sponge metagenome | isolation source: marine sponge | host: Leucetta | place: Antarctica: Western Antarctic Peninsula, King George Island | collected 2013-01
CTGATTATCACCGGTTCGCTGGTTGGGTCATCTGGTGCCATCTTGTCCTACATTATGTGTAAAGCCATGAACCGCTCCTTCATTTCGGTCATTCTTGGTGGCTTTGGTGGCGTCGATGCAGCTGTTAGCGAAGGAGTTGTGGAGCAGCGTCCGGTCAAGCAGGGCAGTGCCGAAGATGCGGCATTCATTATGAAAAATGCCTCATCTGTAATCATCGTGCCAGGTTATGGCATGGCTGTGGCGCAAGCCCAGCATGCGTTGCGCGAAATGGCTGACGAGCTGAAGAAAGCAGGCGTCAAGGTGACGTATGCGATTCACCCTGTGGCTGGCCGGATGCCCGGCCATATGAACGTGCTGCTGGCCGAGGCCAATGTGCCTTATGACGAGGTGTTTGAACTGGAAGACATTAACAGCTCATTTGCACAAGCCGATGTGGCATTTGTCATCGGGGCCAATGATGTGACCAACCCGTCGGCTAAAACCGACCCGCAAAGCCCGATTTTCGGCATGCCAATCCTTGATGTCGAACGGGCCAATACGGTGTTGTTCATCAAGCGCGGCATGGGTGCGGGTTATGCTGGCGTTGAGAATGAACTGTTCTTCCGCGACAACACGATGATGCTGTTCTCGGATGCCAAGAAAATGGTCGAAAATATCGTCAAGGCGTTTTAGAGAGCAAAACGCCCCGCAGGATAAGACAAGAAGATATGACAATCTAAAAAACAAAAGCGTATCGTGAAACGGGTGCGCTTTTTATTTCTCATGCCATTATCTGGCACAAAGTCCTATCAGAAAATTGTGTCAGAAAGCCTCATCAAGTCTTGTCACAAAGTTGTGCCAGAAACCCTGTTGGGCAGTTTTTCAAATTGGCGCGTTAATACTTGCGCTTGCCGAGGACCAAGCCTTCGCGCTGGGCAGCTTTGCGCGCCAGCTTGCGTACACGGCGCACGGATTCGGCTTTTTCGCGGACCCTTCTTTCAGACGGTTTTTCATAATGATTACGCAGTTTCATTTCGCGGAACACGCCCTCGCGCTGCAGTTTCTTCTTCAGCACCCTGTAGGCCTGATCAACATTATTATCTCGAACTGAAACTTGCACGTCTCATCACTCCTTCAAGCATTTCGCTCAAATATCTCACTCAGGCACTTCATGGGTGTCCCAACACCTGTCGGTGTCTCTTTAGCAAACCCGTCAACCCATGTCTACCCTCCTGTGTCAGGGCGTGTGCCTAGCCTGTTATCTATGGCCTGTATGTAGCTTGTCGCACTGGCTGGCGGGTATTTGTCCCTTGTTTCGCCTGGCACATATCGACATAGTTGCGTCATGGTGAAATAGCAAAATAAAAAGGCGACACGTAATGGCAGAGCAAAACCCATATCATGATATTCAGATCGCAATGCTGGCTGCCGCCTTACCCGAGGCGAGCTTCTCAGGCTGGACGCCTGCCCTGATGCGGATGGCGGCTGAGGCTGCCAATATTGATGAAAATAGCCTAGTTTTGGCTTTTCCGAACGGCGTACGCGACCTGATCGCGTTTTACTCAGCCGATGGCGATAAAAAAATGCTGCAAACCTTGCTTGAAAACGGCCCTGAAGACGGCAATAAAATGAAAATTCGTGCGCGTATCCGCGAGGCTGTTGCACAACGCTTGCATGTGGATGCGCAACACCGCGCCGCCGCCCGACGCGCCGCCACCTGGCTTAGTGTGCCGGGTCGTCAGTCATTGGCAGCCAGATTATTGTTTAATTCTGCTCATGTCATGTGGCGGTGGGCTGGTGATACATCTAGCGATTATAATTATTACACCAAGCGGATAATTCTGGGAGCGGTACTGGCCTCTACGCGGTTGGTCTGGTTTGATGATGAAAGTGACGGGTTTGCCTGCACACTGGCGTTTCTGGACCGGCGCATTAACAATGTGATGCAATTTGAGAAGTTGAAGGCAACACTCGGCGAGAAGTTTGAGGATGTCATACCGATTTCAGGGCCGATTGCCAATGCCCTGTCGTATTTGGCGCGCTGGCGTTTTAGCAGTCGTGCCGGCTAGGTCTGTGCCGTGTCCTTTGCCCCTGATTTTGCGATTAATTCGATAACATGGCCCATTTTGCGGCCGGCGCGTGGGGTGCCTTTATCGTATAAATGCAAGCTGCATTCTGGTTTGGCAGCCCATATGCGCCAATCATGAATTTCATCGCCCAGCAAATTGGTCATCCGTGCATGGCTATGGGCCGAAGCATCGCCGAGCGGCCAACCGGAAATAGCCCGAATATGCTGCTCAAATTGCCCGACATGGCAGGCATCTTGTGTGAGATGGCCAGAATTATGCACCCGTGGGGCAATTTCATTGACCAGCAATCCGGCCCGGGTGACAAATAACTCGATTGCCAAAACGCCAACATAATCGAGCGCATCGGCCAGTTGTTCGGCCAGTTGCTGCGCAGCACGGGCGTTTTCAGGCGACAATCGTGCGGGCAGGGTGGAATGGCGCAAAATATGGTTTTCGTGATGATTTTCAATGACCGGATAGCAACACATGCGCCCCTCACTATTGCGCGCCACCAGAATTGACGCTTCGCACTCAAAGTCGACCAGTGCCTCTAAAATCGCTGGGCGATTGCCGAGCTGTTCGGCAACGACCTGTAAATCGGTGTCGCGGTCGAGCCGCCATTGACCTTTGCCGTCATAACCAAAACGCCGCGTTTTCAATATTCCCTGACCACCCAAGGCGGTCAATGTTTCATCCAGTGCTTCAGCCAGTGTTTCAGTCAGTGCTTCGCCCAGCATTCTGCTATTGTCGATTGCCGTAAAATCGGTCACGGCAATGCCCAGATTGCGGATAAAGATCTTTTCGCGCAGCCGGTCCTGTGCCACATCAAGGGCTTTTTGTGACGGGTAAATCACCGTGTCGCTGCCGATCAGGGTCAGGGTTTCGATCGGGATGTTTTCAAATTCATAAGTGATGACATCAACTCCGGCGGCAAAACCGGCCAGAGCTGGCGCATCTCGATAATCAGCCCTTGTGGCACAATCGGCAATAAAGCTGGCCGGTGCATCGGTCTCGGGGCAGAAAATATGACTTTTGAACCCCAGCTCGGCGGCTGCCAGCACCAACATTCGGCTGAGTTGGCCCCCGCCCAGAATGCCGATGGTTTGACCCGGTTGCAGCGTTTCAGGACTCACGCGGTTCCTCTTCTACTGGTTCTTCCGCCACCGCGTGCGTGCGCGCCGTGCGCCAGGCATCAAGACGCGCTGCCAGATTGATCGATTGATTGGCCAGAATGGAAACTGCCAGGAGGGCCGCATTTTTGGCACCAGTGTTACCAATAGCCAGCGTGCCAACCGGCACACCGGCTGGCATTTGCACAATGGAAAGCAGTGAATCCTGTCCTGACAAGGCTGTTGAGTGCATCGGTACACCAAGCACTGGCAGGCTGGTCAGCGCGGCCGTCATGCCGGGTAAATGCGCCGCACCGCCAGCTCCGGCAATAATGACTTTCAACCCGCGCTGGCGGGCTGATTTGGCATATTCATACATTCGGTCGGGCGTGCGGTGGGCCGAGACAATTTTGCACTCGTAAGACACGTCGAACTGGTCGAGAATTTCCGCCGCATGTTTCATGGTTGGCCAATCTGACTGGCTGCCCATGATAATACCGATTTTAGCCTCGGTCACCATATTTCCCCCGTCTATTGAGCGGTTGCTAGCGAAAGCGCGAAGTTAAGCTCATTTATCGCCCTGTTTCAAGCGTCTTTGCCAGTACAAATGCATGGTCAAGATAAATGTAAACCCAAGGCAAACGCTGGGTTAAAAAATATGGGCATTTGACGATTTTGAAAGATACCCTCATTAGAAAAGACGAGGTGCCTTATGCGGCGTGTCAAAATGAATACTGATATGGGATTGGGCGGCCTGCGATGCCAATATGAAAGTCCTGTATCGCCAAAAACAGGGTTAGATCGTTTTAAACACATCTTCCGGACGCAGCTTTTTATCGGCGTCAGGTGCAGATGGCGCGTCTGCGTCATCGGTAAAAACCGAGTTGATTTTCACATTCTGGCTTTTTTCATGTAGTGATTCGGTTTTATGCGCCGATATCGGGACGTTTTCGGCCCCAATGGGGCCGATGGCTGTTGTCTCTTCTGCCGGCTTCAAGGTTTCACCACGGCTGACCGCCTCACGTTCCAGTTTCGCGCACCGTCGCTCTTCCCGCTGCGCCGCTTTGACAACATTTTCATCCAGATCAATTTGTGAGCAAAGGCCCAGTGCTACCGGATCGACCGGTGTAATATTCGCCATATTCCAATGCGTACGATCGCGGATATTTTTGATGGTCGGTTTGGTGGTGCCGACAAGACGGCCAATTTCGGCATCGTTCAACTCGGGATGATTACGCAGCAGCCAGGCAATCGCATCGGGACGCTCCTGACGCTTGGACAAGGGCGTGTAGCGCGCACCCTGTCGGACTTTTGGTGCCGGCATATCGCGCTTGCTCTCGGCCAGTTGCAAATAGGCTGATGGATCGCTTTGGCACCGTTCAATTTCATCGCGAGTCAACTGACCATTGGAAATCGGATCTGTTCCCTTAATGCCCTGCGCCACATCATCATTGGCGATGCCCTTGACCTCCAGTGGATGAAGACCACAAAAAACAGCAATCTGGTCGAAAGTGAGCGCGGTGTTGTCAATCAGCCAGACAGCAGTGGCCTTTGGCATTAGTGGTGCGGTCATATCAAGCTCCGTTGTTGAACGCAAGGTCTCGTATTTTGTATCATCCGGCTTTCAGAATTCAGGCCTTCAGATGCGCCTGTTATCATTACCCGTAATCATTCGTATGAGGTTCTCCTTATAGCCGAGAAGCCCCTCACATGCTAAGCCTTTTTGCGCTTTTGCATTGGGTTGCGTTACTGGCGGCAGTCGAGAATAATCTTACCGATATGGGCGCTGCTTTCCATCAGGGTATGCGCCGCGCCAGCTTCGGTGAGAGGGAAAACCGTGTCAATCACTGGTTTCACAGCGTCTTCTGTATGTGGCCAGATATTTTTGCTGATTAGCTGTGTCAGGCGGGTTTTCTCTTCTATCGTGCGCGCGCGCAGTGTCGAGCCTGTCAGGGTGAGGTTTTTGAGCATGACCGGCAGCATGTCAATCTCGGCTCGCGCACCTTGCAAGTGGGCGATATTGACAATGCGCCCGCCGCGCGCGGCAGCACTGATATTGCGTTGAAAATAGGAACCACCGACCATATCAAGGATGACATCCATGCCGGCACCATCTGAGAACGCATCGCAGGCGGTGACAAAATCATCGGTGCGGTAATTAATCGCCAGATCAGCACCCAGACGAGTGCATGCGGCGCATTTTTCGCCCGACCCAGCCGTCACGGCGACATGTGCGCCAGATAATTTCGCCATTTGAATGGCGGTTGTCCCGATACCGCTTGAACCGCCATGTATTAAAATGCGTTGACCGGCTTGCAGCCCGCCAAGCTCGAACACATTGGCCCAAACGGTAAAAATTGTTTCCGGCAGGGCAGCCGCCTTTATGAAATCCATCGCATCAGGTACCGGCAAGCAATGGGCGGCGTGTACAACACCATATTCGCTATAGCCCCCGCCAGCCACCAATGCGGCCACACGGTCACCGACCTGCCATTGGTCAACCTTGTTGCCGCGCGCGACAACCTCGCCGGCAAATTCCAGCCCCATAATTTGTGATGCACCAGGCGGCGGCGGATAAAGCCCAAGGCGTTGGTAGCAATCACCCCGATTAACGCCGGCGGCAGCTATCCTGACCAGCACTTGATGCGCGTCATAGCTGGGCAGGTCATAAGTTGCCAAAGTCAGGCTTTCGGACGTTTTTTCCTCGCCAATGGAAATGGCCTGCATTTGATCTGGAAGATTTTCATTCATTTTATACTTCATATCCGGCTATTCTGGTTACCTTGTGTTTTGTGCTGGATTACCAGATTATATGGAGGGGTTGGTGCATGGAAGAAGAAATTCAACGTATCAGCAAGGTGCTTGAGACACTTCTGAGTGAGGATTTGAGCTTGTTAAGCCGCGACACGCTGGACCGGCGCATGGAGCTTTTGCAAGCCGAGATTGAGCGGTGCGCAAAAATGCTAGACAGTAAAAAAGGTTCATACGGCGAAGCAGAAGATCTTTTCAAGAACTGAACGGCTTGTTAGCCGATAAAGCCGTCGAATTTCTTGTTAAAGCGGCTTACGCGGCCACCCCGGTCAACCAGCGTTTGTTGACCCTTGGTCCATGCCGGATGCGTGGTAGGGTCAATATCAAGGGTTAGCGTGGTGCCTTCTTCACCATATGTCGAGCGCGTCTGATAAGTGGTCCCATCGGTCATGGCCACTGTGATGATGTGATAGTCTGGATGAATGTCTTTTTTCATGCGTCCAGTCCTTCTGCTAAATAATTAGTGGTTTGTGTAATGCAGGCTTGTATAACACAAACCTGTATAATGGAGACAGGCCCGTGATGCAAGTTTGTGATACAAATTTATGATGCGGGTGGGTCCGGCACACGGGCGAAGAAATGCGGTGAAAAAGGTGCAAAGTGTCTCAAAATAATAATGTGTCCCGAAACGATACCGCCGAGGCGATGCAGCAAATTGAAGAAGATGCTAAACGGCGCCCGCGTGGTCATGGCATTGGCCCGCTCAGGGCACTTGTCCCGTTTATCCTGCAATATCCAGCAATGTTGCTGGCCGCTTTCATGGCACTGGTGGTAGCAACTCTGGCAACTCTGACCATGCCCATTGCGGTGCGGTTTATGATTGATAACGGGTTTTCGACCGCGGATGCGGGCTCTATTGATCGGTATTTTCTGGCCCTGCTGATGGTTGCGATTGTATTGGGACTGGCCAGTGCGTTGCGGTTTTACTTTGTCACATGGATCGGTGAGCGCGTAACGGCAGATTTGCGCCGTGCGGTCTATGATCATATTACCCGCTTAAGCCCATCGTTTTTTGAGGTGACACGCACGGGCGAGGTTTTGTCGCGGCTCACCGCCGACACAACGCTGATTAAAACCATCGTCGGATCGTCAGCGTCGATTGCCTTGCGCAACGCATTTATGTTTGCCGGTTCAGCCATTATGCTGATTTATACCAGTGCCATACTGGCCGGTATGGCCGCCTTGACCTTGCCAGCCGTGGTTATCCCGATGATTGTATTTGGTCGTCTGGTGCGTCGGTTGGCGCGTGCCAGTCAGGACCGTCTTGCTGATACCAGCGCGCATGCCGCCGAAACTATTAGCGCGATGCAAACCGTGCAATCATTCACCCATGAAGCAGAAGACCGTGACGCCTATAGCGCGGCGGTGGAAAGCGCGTTTAACACGGCTAAATTGCGCGTTCTTGCCCGTGCCGGCATGACCGCGATTGCCATTGTGCTGGTGTTTGCCGGGGTGGTTGGCACTTTGTGGGTTGGCGCACAATATGTGCTGCAAGGCACAATGAGCGGTGGCACGCTCAGCCAGTTTATTCTCTATGCTGTGTTTTGTGCCGCCTCAATCGGCGCGCTGTCGGAAGTCTGGGGCGAAGTGCAACTGGCAGCCGGTGCGACAGAACGGTTGGTGGAAATTTTGCAGATTGAGTCAGAAATCAGGGCACCGGCCAATCCGGTGTCAATGCCGGTTCCTGCGCGCGGAGAAATTCGTTTTGATCGGGTCACATTCCAATACCCCACGCGGCCCGCTATTTCAGCTCTATCGGATTTTTCATTGGCTGTTGCGCAGGGCGAGAGCGTGGCTCTTGTGGGGGCGTCGGGGGCCGGCAAAAGCACTGTGTTTCAACTTTTGTCACGATTTTACGACCCGCAGGACGGGCAGGTGATGGTGGATGGCGTTAATGTCCGTGATGGTGTGCCCGAAGAGGTGCGCGCGGCCCTTTCGGTGGTGCCGCAGGAGACCGTTATATTTGCCAGATCGGTACTGGAGAATATTCGTTTTGGTCGCCTTGAGGCGACGCCGGAACAGGTTGTCGAAGCGGCTCGCGCGGCGCAGGCCGATGAATTTATCCGGCATTTGCCGGATGGCTATGCAACCGAGCTGGGTGAGCGCGGGGTTACTTTATCGGGCGGCCAGCGTCAGCGTATTGCGATTGCGCGGGCAATTTTGCGCAATGCGCCGATATTGCTGCTTGATGAGGCAACCAACGCGCTCGATGCGGAAAGTGAAACGCTGGTGCAAAGGGCACTTGAGCATTTAATGGTTGGGCGCACAACACTGGTGATTGCCCATCGTCTGGCGACAGTGTTGAAGGCTGACCGGATTATTGTGCTGGAAAACGGGCGCATTGTTGCCAGCGGTAAACATGGTGCGCTTTTGGCCGAAGGCGGGCTTTATGCGCGTCTGGCAAATCTGCAATTCGGGCAGGAAGCCCGTGCTAGGCATGAAGCGAAGAGGTCGTAAAATTATTGTACAACCAGTTAAAAGTACTTCTGTAGACACGACTCACATGGTGATGCTAAATTAAGTAATGTTGAGCAAAGAAGTCAGCTTTATACTGATAATGTTCGATACTGGAGAGGGGAATTATGGGCTACTACGGCAACGCCAGCTCATGAGCCATAAGCATCTAGGCCGCTGCGCAGGTGCGGTTGCAAACCATCATAATGAGCGCACGATAAACACGGTTTGCCAAATGACGAGCATTGCTAAAAACATGACTGGTGGCTGGTTGCCCTATAAGGGTTCGGTGGCATGAACCAGCCATTACAGATTAAGGTTAAAGCCAGAGCGCAAAACGTTGAAACGATTGACTGCCGAAGCGGATTAGCAAAGCTTGGCGACAACACAATATCAGCAGTCATAACCGATCCACCGTATTTTATTGACGGCATGGACGATGATTGGAACGATAGCAAGCTAAACAACAAGGCTTCCAAGGCTGGTATTATCGGGGGGCTTCCTGTTGGTATGAAATTTGATAAAAATCAAAGCAAAAGCCTACTGAATTTCATAGAGCTTATCGCACGCGAATGGGTGCGTGTGGTCAAGCCAGGTGGTTTTGTCTTATGTTTCATGCAGCCACGCCTTGCCCATGCGGCGGCAATGGGTATGGAAAATGCTGGTATCGAAATACGTGATGTTCTTACATGGCAACGACCCGGGCAAGCAAAGGCGTTTAGGCAAAACCATTTTGTAGAAAAGCGGAAAGATTTAAGCAATGCCCAAAAGCAGAGAATCATAGCTGATATGGGCGGCAGAAAAACCCCACAATTACGCCCTATGGGAGAAGCAATTATTTTAGGGCAAGTGCCAAGGGAAGGCACGTTCGTGGATAACTGGCGCAAGTGGGGTGTAGGTTTAATAGATGTTGAAAACCCGCTTATTGATGCAGGCAGATTCCCGACAACAATTATCAAGGTTCCCAAACCTCGCAATCGACACGGGCATTTAACCGCTAAACCGGTGGATTTGTTACGCCATTTAATTCGCATTTTTGGCGGCAAAGACCCGTTTATATTGGATACGTTCGCTGGCTGCGGAAGCACAGGCGAGGCTGCAGTGCTAGAGGCGTGTGATTTTATAGGCTTTGAGATTGAGGCTATTTATACCGACAGGGCAAATGCTAGGATTGAGAAAGCAAGGCGTGAATATAACCAATGAAGAACTGAATACGGCTTATAAAAAGCTGGTCAAGATACACGGTACACACCTTGTTGGCGAAGGTGTTAAAATGCCCAAACAGAATACTGCAAAAGCATATCAGTTAGCTATATTGTTACATTGTAGCCCCAACTTTGTCCATAAAGACAAAATATCGGATGTTATACGACAATGGATACCATATGCGGCACGCGACCAACAAGTGCGACACTTGAAACGCGATGGCTGGAATCTCGAGACCGACGGTGGCAAGCATCGCATTACTGACCCATACCGAACGCATCCAAATTATGCGCGCCAACAAATAAAGAGCCAAAATCTTTTACTTGCTGGCGATTTTGACGGAATAAAGCGCGCCTTCTCTTTCAAATGCGCCACGTGCGGGGCAAAAGAAGATGAACCACACCCACGTTATACTGAGGGTATTGTTAAGCTACAACAAGGACATATGGACCCTGCCAAAGCACAAACAACGGCAAATATCATTCCACAATGCCAGTTTTGCAATCGCGCATATAAAGATGATTTTACTTTTGACGAAAAAGGTAGAGTAAAAGCCGTTGCCAGCCCCAAACCTGTCTTGCGGGCGTCAAAACAGGTCAGGCTCCTGGTTGCTGATGCTTTACAGAAGAAGGACGGTAAAAATGACCAATAAAAACCACGAGGCAGGCCCCCCCAATGGGGTATTTGTTGGCAACACTAAAGACAAGACCCTGAACCAGGAAATTCAGATTATTTTTTGAGCTGTTTGATCAAGGTGGTATGGATGGCCCCATTGCCGGCGATAACCGTGCCGGTCTCCATAGATTTATTGCGATTGCTGGCATCGGACACCAGCCCGCCAGCTTCGCGCACCAAAACAATACCGGCCGCCATGTCCCAGGGTGCCAGCCCGCGCTCCCAGAAGCCATCAAGCCGGCCAGCTGCAACATAGGCAAGGTCCAGCGCAGCCGCGCCAAACTGGCGCAGGCCAGCAATTTGCGGTGACAAAATTTTAATTTCTTCGATCATTGTGTCGCGTTCGGAATTGTCACCAAGTGGTGTGCCGCACGCCAGCACCGCTTCCGACAGGTCACGGCGGCCAGCGACGCGCAACCGACCTTGCCCATAATAGGCACCTTGCCCGCGTTCACCATGGAACAACTCATCGGTGACCGGGTTATACACCACACCAGCAACCAAGGTGCCCTCACGCTCTAGTGCAATCGAAATGGCAAAATGGGGTATGCCATGCATGAAATTTGTCGTGCCGTCGAGCGGGTCGACGATCCAGCGATGGGTTTTGTCGCTGCCTTCGATGACGCCACTTTCTTCAAGCAAAAAACCATAGCCCGGGCGAGCTTTTTCAAGTTCCTCGTGGATAATTTTTTCGGTCCGCAAATCAGCATTGGTGACAAAATCGCCCGGCCCTTTGGTCGACACTTGCAGGTTTTCAATTTCGCCGAAATCGCGCCGCAGGGCGCGTCCGGCTTTTTCAGCAGTTGCAATCATCACGTTCAAAATCGGCGAATGTGCCATCTAGTCAGCTCGTTTCAAATAAGTAACGTCATTGGTGTCGACGATGACTTTACTGCCAGCTTCGACAAAGGGTGGCACCATAACGCGAAGACCGTTTTCCAAAATCGCTGGTTTGTTAGAAGACGCTGCCGTCTGGCCCTTGACGACAGGTTCGGTTTGCGAAACCTCAAGCGTCACCTGATCGGGCAGTTTAACGCCGATCGGTGTGTCTTCATGAATTTCCACAACGACCATCATGCCATCTTGCAAGAAAGCGGCGCGCTCACCAACAAAGTCGGTTTGCAATTCAATTTGCTCGTAGTTTTGCGTGTCCATAAAGGTCAGCGCGCCATCGGCCTCATACAGAAACTGGAAATCGCGTTGTGTGAGGTGGACCCGTTCGATCGTCTCCGAGGAGCGAAACCGCGTGTTCAGTTTTGAGCCGTTCATCAGATTTTTCAATTCAACCTGCGCAAAAGCCCCACCCTTGCCGGGTTTGACATGCTGTAGCTTCACCACGGCCCAAAGCTGATCATGGTGCATGATTACATAACCTGGCCGAATTTCATTCCCGTTGATTTTCATTTCACTCAACCTTCCATTCAACCGTTCATTCAGGCTCTATTCATCTGATGCGCCCTGATAGCACCCCTGATAGCACCCCTGATAGCGCAGACAAAGCTCTCATTTAAGGCTCTGATTTAAGGCCCTAATTCAGGGTTTTGGTTTGCTGATTTTGCCTGCAACTGGTCAAACAGCGCATTAAACGCGGCCACTGCATTTGCTGGTCCTTGTTCATGTTGCCACACATGGCTTGAGGCAGCGATAAAATCGGCCCCTGCGATAACCAGCGCGGCGGCGGTGTCGGGCGAAATACCACCAATGGCAACGCAAGGTGTGCGCATGACGCCTTGCCACCAGGCCAGAATATCGGGGTTGGCGCGGGTGTTGGCCTGCTTGGTTGGTGTGTCAAAAAACGCGCCAAAGGCTACATAATCGGCACCGGCTTCGCCGGCCAACATGGCCAGATGGCGTGCGTTATGGCATGTCACGCCAATAATTTTATCATCGCCAAGCAGCGCACGGGCCTGTTTGTA
>WASW01063168.1_pt1 | contig 12195 bp, 16 predicted proteins | sample 5698521 | NCBI WGS metagenome assembly WASW01 (sample SAMN11175560, study PRJNA528189) | sponge metagenome | isolation source: marine sponge | host: Leucetta | place: Antarctica: Western Antarctic Peninsula, King George Island | collected 2013-01
CCGCTGGCTGCGCGGCGGCACCGGTCGCACGGCAAACAAACAGAAACAATCCGCATTATTGGCCGTCGCTTTTTGAGGAAGCTCTGATTAGTGAAATCGAACGCCAGGTTTATGACGGCCAGCGCGTACTAAAAATTGAGGATCCTCTTTGGGGACAATCCCTGGATCTGAATGACGAAGCATGGTTCTGGAATATTGCGCCAAAGTCAGAAGTTTCACGTGACTATGAAATTCGTAACCGTGTTATAGGGTCGTATTGGAAACAATGAACGCACGTACGCGTGCCGGAAGCAATAATCCATCAGCTAATAGATGTCGAATATCCCATAATGATTTCAGCGCAATGCCATTATTTTAATTTACCGAATAATGATTACCTAACAAGCTTGATTATTTACAAAACTATTAAGTATAGAGTACCTCATAGAAAGCCAGAAACTGCGCATGCTTGATATAAAACTACAGTGACCTAACAGGAGTTACGCATATGAAAGCCATCGGAATAGCTCATTATCTCCCCATCGAGGATGAGAATGCATTCATCGATTTTGAAACGGAAAAACCAACGCCTTCCGGGCACGACATCCTCGTCGCAGTTAAGGCCATTGCCGTTAATCCTGTGGATACAAAAGTACGCGCCGGGCGGGGCAAAGAAGATGTCACAGAGAATCCGCCCCGGATTATCGGTTGGGATGCGAGCGGGGTCGTTGAGGCCGTTGGGCCTGACGTTACGCTGTTCAAGGCAGGCGATGAAGTCTTCTATGCTGGCGACATCACGCGCTCTGGAAGTAATGCGGAATATCAACTCATCGATGAGCGCATTGTCGGCATTAAACCAGTTACGTTATCGCACGCCGAAGCAGCGGCATTACCGCTTACAACTATCACAGCATATGAAGCCTTCTTTGATCGCCTGGGCATTGACCGCGATGGCGCGAACCATGGCCAATCCATCCTGATCATTGGTGCAGGTGGCGGTGTTGGCTCAATCGGTATTCAACTCGCTAAGCAAGCAGGCCTTGTCGTCATCGCAACCGCCTCGCGGCCTGAAACAACCGCCTGGGTTCAAGAACTTGGCGCTGATCATGTCGTCAATCACCGCGGTGATATGGTCGCCGAGACACACGTACTTGGGTTTGATCACGTCGATCACATCGCCATCTTTAATGATATGCGGCATTGGAATACGGCGGTCGAACTTATCCGTCCTCAGGGCGGCATTGTCACCATTGATGATACGGATATTCCAATGCCAATGGAGGGCATGAAGATGAAAGCCGCCAGCTTGCATTGGGAGTTCATGTTTGCGCGCGCAATGCATCAGACCCCTGACATGATAGAGCAACACAGGTTACTGACTTGGGTTGCCTCGGAAATAGATGCGGGTCGTATTCGCACAACGGTGTCGGAAGTACTATCGCCGATCAATGCCGCAAACTTGCGCGAAGCACATCGCTTGATCGAAACAGGGAAAGCGCAGGGCAAGATCGTGATCAACGGCTTCTAGCAAACCATTTGCCGAACAGGAAACTCTTATGTCTAAACTCACTATCATCGCCAACATCAAAGCGAACTCTGATAAAATCGATTTGGTTAAAGCCGAGCTAGAGAAGCTCATCGCCATCACGCGCGCTGAAGCCGGGTGCATTCAATATGACCTGCATCAGGATAATGACAATCCTGGTCATTTCATGTTTTACGAAAACTGGGAATCTCGCGAACTGTGGCAGACCCACATGAACGCTCAGCACCTCAGTGACTACATGTCCGCGACAGAAGGTGCCGTCGAAGCCTTCACCCTGAATGAAATGGCAATAATCGGCGAAGCGTGGACGACTATATAATAAAAATTGGATCGATTTCAGGTGCGCCCGTATCGTCTGGTGTGCATTTTTGATATGCGGTTAAGTAATGCGTGATCTTTCCATTCGCTTCCAAGGGAAGATCAACACCGCGGATAAATATGTAATTTCGACTTTGAGGGGCAAGTGTCCCGCTCACGTATCCTATTAAACGATCATTCATGAGATTCTGAAAATAACCGCGCTCGTAATTGAGCCATACATCTTGTATCAGTGACGTTTCACTCATACGCATGTTTGTATAATCAATACCCCACCAATAAGTAATTTTAGCACCCCAAAGAATCCATTTCACATCGAATGGATCGTTCATTATCTTGGCTAGAGAGACTTGCCCCCACCATCCCTCAAAATCCATTATGTCAAAGTCACGCCACGCTGGAAATACACCCGGTTGTGGTGACTTACTATGCCACAAATCAACAAACGACGATAATTGACCAAACGACGCCGCGTTCGTATCAGAGGGATAGCCGCGCCACTGCCATGGAGCATTTTTATTTGTATTCATTTTACAATCTCTAACCAGACAAGTGAGCATATGTTATCATCCTGGCATCTAACCTCCTATCACTGAAATACACACCGTCAACTTCGCGTGAACACATACTAATATCTGGACGATTACCCATTCACACCCCATCTATGCCTTAACAAGCTGGCATTGAGGTGCGGCAAATAATTTTATTAGGAATCCAATATGAGCGACTCACTTACTTACACGCCGCCCGAAGTCTGGACATGGGACGCTGAGAACGGCGGCAAGTTCGCCAATGTAAACCGCCCAATCGCAGGTGCTACGCACGAGAAGGAATTGCCAGTTGGCAAACATTCCTTGCAACTTCACTCCAAGGGGACACCGAACGGCGTCAAAGTTACCATCATGCTCGAAGAGTTATTGGCTCTGGGTCATAAAGATGCTGAGTACGATGCGCACATGATTGAGATTGGCGATGGCGATCAATTCGGCAGTGGTTTTGTTGAGATTAATCCGAACTCGAAAATTCCGGCTCTCCTTGATCGTAGCACCGAAACACCAACGCGCGTATTCGAGTCAGGCGCAATCTTGATGTACCTGGCTGAAAAGTTTGGAGCGTTTTTACCCACCGAACTGCCTGCGCGTAGTGAATGTCTGTCTTGGTTATTCTGGCAGATGGGCAGTGCACCTTATCTAGGTGGTGGCTTCGGTCATTTTTATCACTACGCACCTGAGCCATATGAGTACCCGATAAACCGGTTTGCGATGGAGACCAAACGTCAATTGGACGTCCTCGACAAGCATCTTGCCGATAACCGCTATATGATTGGCGATGAATACACCATCGCGGACATTGCCATTTGGCCATGGTACGGCGTGCTCTGCCTGGGCAAGCAATACAATGCAGGTAAATTCCTGGACGTCGATTCCTATAAGAACATGCAGCGCTGGACCCGTGAAATTGGTCAGCGTGAAGCAGTGATCCGTGGGCGTGCCGTCAATCGCTCAATGGGCGAAGAAAACGAGCAGTTACATGAGCGCCACGACGCCAGCGATTTTGACGGCGGTATCGGGGTTAAGATTTAAAATCAGATAGTGTTCGGGTGAGATTAAAGGAATTACCTGCAATCTCACCCGGAGTTTCATCGAGATAGTATGACGTTAATCGTAATAAGATCAGCTATATCTCACCGGCTATCTGCCCAAGCCGCAACCGAGATAATGTGGTGAACGTCGACCCCGTCACCGGATAACGGAAAGCGTACCAACGACTGCTCAAACGGCACCAGCTTACCGAAATCGTTCAAGTTAACTGTGCTTTTCAACGCCAAGGGCTGTTTATTTTCAACGACCCATACATATTCATCCCAAGCCGCTTGGCCTCGGAAGTTTGGCTTTTCCTGAATAGATTTCCCCGTCCTATCAAAGCCCTTGCGATTTACGTGTTCTGTGCCCCAAAACCGAAAAATAAAATCAACCGATTCCCGTTTTACATCCGCAACCACTATGAACGGGACTGTTTTTGGATCGAGTTCATCCAGATGAATATCACGCCAGGACGGCGCAAAAGCGTCTCCGCGGCATTCGTTCCAGTAATCCTGAAAACCTTGTATCCTTGGCGTTAAAACGTCGGAAATGGAAATCTTTAGCATTACGCGTGCACATCTTTTTTCTGCATAACCAACGTCTAGCCACTTAGTATTCAGATTTATGTTACTAAATGTACCATCATTACGCAGCTATTTATATAAGGGTATCACTCAAGATTTTGGCAAGATGCCAGGTTCGCTAAAAGCGTTCTGGACGGACAACATCGACTTCGGAGATTGTGATAAATCCGGAACGGCGTTCCACAAACGGGAATACAGCATCAAGAAAGGCATCTTTGAATTGAATATCAATGATGCACATCACCACAAACATACCGTCGGCATCGCTAATTTGTCCGTCTCGAGACCAGACGCCGTGTGCACCACTCCCAGCATGCACAGGGACGACTGTAAATCCACCAACACCCTCTTGCGCATCAAGGAGTTCCGACAGCCGTGGCACCAAGGCTTGTTCAATAATGATTTCTACGCGGTTCTTACGGTATGTTTGCATAAGCTTTATTCCTCAACCTTCATCTTAGAATAACCGATCCGCAATCGCGACATAGAGCGGGATACCGACAACGACATTGAATGGGAACGTCACGCCAAGTGATAAGGTGACATAAATGGATGGATTAGCCTCAGGAAGTGCCAGACGCATAGCCGCGGGCACGGCAATGTATGAAGCCGAAGCTGACAACACCATCATCAATGCTTTGCCTGCAATCGACATATCTAATGGCCAGATTACCAACGTCATCAATCCGGCACCGATGAGAGGCATATATAACCCGAACAACACTGTGCCCTTATCTAATACACGTCGATTTTGAGCCAAGCCTCGCCCAGCGACAGCACCCATATCAAGCAGGAATAAACACAACACACCCTTGAATGGGTCAACAATGAATGGTTTCACATCAGATAATCCATCAGACCCTGTCATCCAGCCGATAGCGAATGCACCCAGCAAGGCCACGATTGAGCCATTGAGAACAGCTTCACGCATAGAAAGTGATCTTGGCTCACCTTTCTCAGTTGCCCCACCAGTCTTGATGTGGCGCGACGCAATCCACAATCCAGCAACGATTGCTGGTGCTTCCATCGCGGCTGCTATCGCAACTAAATAGCCCTCAGCGTTATCGCCTCTATCAGTCAAAACCTGGGATGCCGTAAGAAACGTAACGATACTAATAGAACCGTAGTGGGCTGCGACCGCAGCGGCATCAACTTGACCAAGGCCGCTCGTCATCCGAAGCAAGCGATACCCGATGAACGGGAGCAAGGCGCTGATCGAGATTCCAACGGCGATAGGCATAATAGCACTCAGCCCGGCACCGCTTTCTGTCATGCCAACGCCACCTTTAAAACCGATGGCAATCATCAGATAGAGTGCCACCGTTTTAGCCACGGGTTGCGGCAACGTCAGATCGACTCGCACAAGAGCTGCAAGAAAGCCCAGAGCAAAGAACAACACCATCGGAGATGTCAGATTATCAACTGCAATCTGAAAAAAAGCTTCCATATCAGATTTGCCCTGTGCGAATTAAGCTGTTTGTGCCGCTGTCGTTTCGACAGTACCTCGTCCGGCTAATCGTAGGACGATGTATCCAACGATACCGGAAACAATACTCCCCGAAAGAACGCCAATTCGTACAGCACGTGCATGCTCTGGATCATCAAACGCCAAGGTTCCTATGAACAAGCTCATGGTGAAACCGATACCCGCAAGTAACGCAATACCGTACACGTGTGTGAATGTGCTCCCCTTTGGAAGACGACACAGACTGGTTTTGACGGCAAGCCAGGCGAAACCAAAGACGCCGAGCTGTTTGCCAACAAACAATCCAAGCGCAATGCCCAAAGGTAATGGCTCTAACAAGTCGGCGAACGATAGACCGGCAAGTGAAATACCCGCGTTGGCGAAAGCAAAAATTGGCATGATCGCAAATGCCACCCAGGGCTTGAGTGAATGCTCTAGATCAAGCAAAGGCGACCCACTTCCGTCTTTCGAGTTCATTGGAATTGTGAACCCAAGTAACACGCCTGCGAGCGTCGCATGCACGCCAGATTTCAGCACACACACCCACATGACAATGCCAACAATGATATAGGGCGCGATCTTGCTAACTCCTAGCCGGTTCATCGCGACCAATGCGGCCAATCCAATACCACCGGCCGCCAATGAGGCCACCGAAAGATCTGCTGTATAGAAAACGGCGATAATCACAATCGCGCCGAGGTCATCAAGAATTGCTAGAGACAATAGGAAAATCTTGAGGGATGCCGGTACAGATTTGCCCAATAAGGCAAGAACACCCAACGCAAAGGCAATATCTGTTGCCGCTGGGATTGCCCAGCCACGCATTTCCTCAGGCGAGCCCCAGTTAAAGAAGACAAAAACAAGTGCAGGCATCGCCATACCGCCAACCGCAGCAATAGCTGGTAATGCTGCTTCTCTTGGGTCTGATAAGTGCCCATCCATTAATTCTCGCTTGATCTCAAGTGCCACGAAGAAGAAAAAGATCGCCATGAGGCCATCGTTAATCCAAAGCAACAAAGGCTTTGCGATGATCAGCGCACCAACTTGTATCTTCATTGGTGTCTCAAGCAGGCCGTCATAAAGCCAAGCCAACGAAGAGTTATCTAGCACCAACGCCAAAATAGCTGCCAGGAACAAAACAACTCCCGGGGCTGCGTCATGCTGAATGAATTTCTGAAAACCTGTGGCCGTTGATGGATTCTGAGACATGAGATTAACCTTATATATTAAGCTATAAACAATCATATAATACTTGTAATCTATATAAACAAATATAAAATTATATAAACTTATAATAATGTAAGAAAAAGCATATATCGGGAAAACACCAATGCTGTCAAAACCAATGCTCACTGTTCATGAAATTGCAGAGCTGCTTAAGATGCGCGAGAGCACCGTAAGAGCATGGATACGTGATGGTGAATTACGGGCCATAAAGATGGGACGTGACTGGCGGGTCGCCGTCAAAGATCTCGAAGCGTTTATGGAAGGTCATGCCAACCGGCCCGCTGACGACGATTAAGACGTTAAAACCTTATCTGCTATCAAACCGCCTCAATAGTATGGGCATCACCAACAGCCCGAGCCATCTATAAGCGAGGCTTTGCGCCCAACGAGGTCACAAATTCTACCAGAGCCTCATAGGGCTGAGCGCCCACAACGCCTTGGCCTTCACTCACAAACGTCGGTACGCCCGTCACGCCATAGGTGTTCGACTTTGCCCAATCTGCATCAACGGCGTCCTTGAAACTACGATCATCAATCACAGCCTTGGCCGCTGTTTCATCAAGGCCAACCGATTTCACGACATCCAAGATGACATTGATGTCGCCAATGTTTCGACGGTCAACAAAATAAGCCTCATAAAACTTATCATGGATCTTTTCGCCGCCAGGCTGGGTATCAGCCCATGTGCCAACTTCTTGGGCGAGGCGGCTATTATATGTGTGGCTGCGGTCTTTAAACGGAAGGCCATCAGCCTCCATCAGACCATGCATACGCATATTCTTAATCTGAATTTCTTCTGGGCCGCTGGAAAACAAATCCATCAAGGTTCTGCCCTCTTGAGGGGTTTCCGGATGAAGCGGGAAATGTATCAGTTTGACATTAATGTCATAGTTTTCTTTGAGCTTCTTCACTCGATTATCACCAAGATAACACCACGGACACACATAGTCTGAGAAAACTTCAAGCGTAATAGGGTTACTCATTATTTGTGTCCTTATGATTAGTGTGTGACAGAAACTTAGGGTGCAGCCCCTAAAATACAACCCGTTTTCTCACAACAGACACGTCCAATCTGTCTGGAAGGTATCTTTAACCTTTTTCTGTGAATAATGTTACAATGAGGCCTCTGCTGATAGGCCGTAGGCATAAAGGATCATTGATATGGCGTCAGAAGAAGATACCGATCTCGACGAAAAACCAGCGCGAAAACGTTTTGAGCTTGAGCCCTCGGCTCTCGACGAGATGACCCACGCCGAAACGCGTATTTTATATGCAGAATCGACAGAGACGCTCCGCTTTATCAAAGGCCATCAATGGAAAACAGTCGGCGCAACGCTTATGACCTTTCTAGGTTTGGTGTTTATCGCCGGCTTTGTGAACGGCGGTCATGCACTCACCAATAAATTCATGGCCATAACCATCATACTTGCGACGGCGGCGATATTCACGCTGATGATCTATCAGTTCTGGATGCATAATGAAGCGCGTAAAATTGATCTAATCGCCAGTCAGTTTTCGAACCTTTTCCGCCGCGTACGAGCAATAAAATCCACACGAGAAGGTAATCTGCATCGGTATACATTGCTGATCTTTATGGTGATTTCCGTCGCCTTGGGGGCCGTCGTTGTTCATCTGGCGTTGGATGCTATTGCAACGGCCTAATCGTAATCTCTCGTCTGTTTCAACGCTATTTCGACCACAACGGCTCGCAAGCCGGTCTTGAAGTGTCGCTGCCGTTAATAGCCCGGTAACCTGTGAGAACTTGCTTTAATTCACCATCTTTCACTAAAGGTAAATCGATACCTTGTACTGTCAAAAACTCACGATCTATAACGCGTAAATCACCTCCGACGAGCCCTATCCCTTTGCTTTCAATTAGGGCTTGAATATAAGGGCCTTCAAAGTTTTTCCAATTTTTTTTACGGCTCGTGTAAACGGTATCCATTTTCTTGTTTGTGAAATCCATACCCCACCAATCCGTTAAGGTCGTACCCCACAGAGAAAATTTTAAATCAAAGGGATCCTGGAGGATTGTTGCCAATGACAACTGCCCCCACCACATCGAGAAATCTTCTAGTTCAAAGTCTCTCCATGCAGGAAAAGCGTTCTCACCGCTTTTGTCTCGCCAAAGATCGATCAAGGATTGGAACGGGCCAAATTCAGATGACTCAATGTTCCCAGCATAAACCTTGTATGACCAGCCTTTGATTTTAGCATTTTCCATCTTCTGATAATATCAATACCCAACAACAAGTAAAAGAATTCATGCCTATCAAAGCTATCCTTAAAACAATCACTGAGGTAAAAGATAATAATGCATGAGCCTGCCGATACTACCTCACCCGACACGCCTCTTTTAAAGAACAAGAATTTTTTGTTGTTCGTCATATGTCGGTCTGTAAATGTTATTGGCGTTCACGCATTGACCGTTGCGGTTGGATGGCATGTTTATCATATCAGCCGTGACCCTATTGATATGGGGCTTATTGGGTTAGCTCAATTTGCACCGGCGTTTATCTTGTTTCTATTAGCCGGAATTATCGCTGACAGGTATCAACGCAAGCACATAATGGTGATATGTAATGCGCTACATATCATTGCAGTTTCATTGATCGCGGCATTGTTTTGGTATGATAACGTTTCTGTAGGCGCAATCTTGAGCATTCTCGTCTTGCATGGGGCGGCACGATCATTCTTTCACACCGCCAGCCAAGCATTTTTGCCAAACTTGATGAGCAAGGCTCAGTTTCCACGGGCCATTGCTTATTCCTCCCCAGCAAATAAAGCCGCGCAGCTATTAGGACCCGCACTAGGGGGACTATTAATTGCATGGTTAGATGACGGTGTTTATTTCGTCATTCTTATCGCCTTTGTTATCGCAGGCACAGCAGCAGCCATGATCAGTCGGAGGCTCAAGATCAGCGCACCAGAGCCTTTTGGCCTCGAAACTGTCGTTGGTGGCTTTCGCTATGTTTGGCAAAACAAAGTCGTTTTAGGTGCTGTTTCAATAGATCTTATGGCCGTGTTGTTTGGTGGCGTGATGGGATTACTTCCTGTTTTTGCCAGCGACATTCTTCATGTCGGACCAGATGGGCTTGGTCTCATGCGCTCCACGCCTGGTGCTGGCGCACTGATTGTAGGATTTATACTGACACAGATACCTTCACCCAGGCATATGGGGGCGGCATTATTTATATCAGTGGGTATCTTTGGCGTGTCTATTATTGTCTTCAGTCTTTCGACGTCATTTTGGCTATCGATTGCTGCCCTCGCCGTTTATGGCGCTGGCGATATGATCAGTGTTTATGTTCGCCAAACACTTGTCCAAATCGCGACCCCAGATAACATGCGTGGCCGGGTAAGCGCCATTAACTCTTTATCCATAAATGCGTCTAATGAATTGGGCGATTTCCGCGCAGGCATTATTGCAGGTGGTATCGGTACTGTTAGGGCCGTTCTTTTTGGTGGAATTGCAACCGTTGGCATTACGGTCCTATGGTGGAAAATGTTTCCGGCAATTGGCAAGGTCGACCGGCTTGATCAACCGCTGTAATCTTTTCTGATATGAATAAATCAGGACAACAACAAGAGCTTCTACGCTTAGAGAAGCTCGCCAATACGTTGGACACGGCCGTCGGCATCCCAGGTACGCGCTTCTCCGTTGGTCTTGATGGCTTGATCGGGCTCGTCCCTATCGTCGGAGACGCAGCCATGCTCGCAAGTGGCTTATGGATTGTTCATCGCGCCCAGAAGATGGGCATAGGTAAAATCGTCCTCATAAAAATGCTTTTTAATCTAGGCATTGATGCAACGGTGGGAGCTATCCCTATTGTGGGCGACTTGTTTGATTTTATCTGGAAAGCAAACCAACGCAATATAGCTCTCGTCAAACAAGAAATCGACAAGCACCCTTCGTCTAAATGACAAAGTTTAACAATATAACAGAATAGCCCTTAGATGCGGCGACGCACTTTGGTCATTCAATAATTTCTAAGTTCTCTGCGGCCATTTTGCCGCCGCGTCCCTCAATAAGCTCGTAGCTTACTTTTTGGCCTTCTGCTAAAGCAGCAAGACCTGATTGCTGAACGGCGCTAATATGAACAAAGGCGTCTTTTGAGCCATCTTCGGGCTCAATAAAGCCGTAACCCTTCGTCTGATTGAACCATTTAACGGTTCCATTTGCCATGACAAAATTCCTTTCGCGACAGCGTTCTACACGGAGCTGCAACCGCTGCAGCTCTCCTGCATGGCGCCCACTCTGTCGAAATGTAACTTGGTTTACCGTAGTAAACGATAGTCTCAACAACTCACGACTGTGCACGCGCTAAAAGCTTAGCCGATTCTTTTCGTGAATCTCAATTGAATTATTGTTGCAGATTATTTGCCGCGGTTCGCTACTCTGCTCAGGAAGGATTGAGTTCGTTCGTCTTTTTTCGAAGTTCTTCAATCAAACCGGCAACACTACCTTTATTCTTAATAATCGACGCAAATTCCCGCTGTAACGTGATGCTCATTGAAGCACCCTCAATCACCACATCGAGAACCTTATAAATATCGCCCTTGCGACCCACACGCCATAACACGCTAATTGGCTTGCCGCCGACGCCCTCAGGGCGAACAATTTCCGTATAGACCGTCGCTCGATTTTCATCGACCGTTGTTGTTTTTACAATTTTCAGCTTCTCACCAGAATATGATTCAAAGCGATCAACGTACATCGAGACCATAAGGTCTTCAAATAGCTCCAAAAATTCACGTTGTTCATCTTCGTTGGCGCGACGCCAGTTCCGGCCCAATGTCCAGCGACCAATCTGCGTCACCGCAAATTTTTCCTCAAATAATTTTCTGAAGGCGGCAACCCGAACAGGTCGCTCTTTTGATTTATCCGTAAGCGATTGCACTGCTTCTTGCTCGAGCGCACGAATAAATGCACTAGACCCGTCTTCAAGGTTCTCTGCTATAGCTGCAGTTGACGAAACCGCAAACACAAGAAGAGCAACTAATAACACAAATGGCTGTTTCATCATTCTTATACTCATAGCCTCCCAGAAACTTCTTTTCCGGTCGATACATTGTTCCACCGCAAAACTCTATGCGCCAAGAAGATACTTTCAGAGCAACAATAATACCATGCAAAACAATACGATTAGCACACTCTCCAGAATCATATACTCTCTAGCTTACAAGTCGCTTAACACTTTATCTAGCGTATCTATCATCTGCACCACAGCATCACGCGAAATTGACCGTCTCTAGCTTAATTGCCATCAAACAACAAAAGAATGTTGTTGCATGAGTGTTTTTTTGACATAAAGATATCTTTATATCTTTTATCGCATTTGAATTGTGAAAGTACTTCGCTATGAACCGCACTGTCCTGCTTCTTAAAGCCTTAGCCGAGCCCACGCGGCTCCGCATTATTGCGCTTTGCCGAAGCGGCGGTGATCTGGCGGTTAGTGAATTCGTACGGATATTGGGGCAAAGTCAGCCACG
>WASW01022187.1_pt1 | contig 12191 bp, 7 predicted proteins | sample 5698521 | NCBI WGS metagenome assembly WASW01 (sample SAMN11175560, study PRJNA528189) | sponge metagenome | isolation source: marine sponge | host: Leucetta | place: Antarctica: Western Antarctic Peninsula, King George Island | collected 2013-01
TTCAAGATTCCCTGGGTGATGGAACTCTCAACATGATAACAGACCGGGCGATTCTTATGGCTTGCAATGAAGGCAAAGTCCCCGCCACATTGCGGCTTTATAGTTGGCAGCGACCGACACTTTCCATTGGTTATTCGCAAGAAATATCGCAATGTATTGATCTGGAATCTTGTGAGCGAAATAATATACCTGTGGTTCGTCGCTTCACCGGTGGCCGAGCCTTACTGCACCAATACGAGATGACTTATAGTGTGATTGCTCCCATCCCGCATCCCGCATTTCCGGGAAGCTTACGAGGTTCTTTTGAAAGAATATCACAAGCGATTCTAGAATCTCTCAGAATCGGAGGAATTGAAGGTGCGACAGTAGCTGGAAAAAATAATATCAGGGATGTATCAGGTCGGTCCCCGGCTTGTTTTTCGATGGCCAATCATTGTGAGATCACGGTTCGCGGAAAAAAACTTGTAGGCAGTGCTCAACGGCGATTACGTTCTGCATTTTTACAACATGGCTCGGTAATTTTAGATAGAGTCCCAAAATTAACCCATACCTTATTAAAATATTCCTCGGAAACCCAAAAGCAGGCTGTATCGGACTCACTTATTTCAAATACCACAAGCTTAAAACAGTTATTGCAGAAAAATCTGCAAAATGATGAGGTTAATCAATGGTTTTTGAAAGGATTTCAAAAAACATTTCAGGGGAACTGGAATAAAGGAAAATTAACCCAGCAGGAATCCGATCTCATAGAAGGTTTTCGGGTTATGTAAAGCTCTACTTTTAATAAGTAAAGTATTGTTACCTAAAAAGGATTGTTTATAATGCGCACTTTCTTTTGTCCTTAAAGGATTTATTTGGTGCTAAAAATTTTGAGGTTATCCTAAATAACAGGCAGATGCTATCAATAAGGACATGCGTAAAAGTCGTTTAAGTCAGATGTATCAATACTCCTCAAGCTATTTATATTGGTCTTTAACCCCTCCTATTTTAAAATAGGAGACCTTTGCGCAACTTCTCTGCGCGTCATCGCGAGCCATCGGCGACACCAGCAACAGCAAAGCCAACGCAACTTTTCCGTGCGTCATCGTGAGCCGCAAAGCGGCGTGGCGATCCAGATTTAGAAATTGTCCGGTATTCAAAATATCCTTCTAGCATCGTCTACTGCAGCTCGTCCTATTTTTAAAAGATTCGTATTGCTGAATCTGGATTGCTTCACTACGTTCGCAATGACGACTTGTCAAGTTCGTCTTCTTATTAAAGAGGGATAGGTGGGTTTTCTCTGGATTGAACGGGTGATTAGAAAACCAACCCTCCCCTAACCCCTCCCTGTGAAGGGAGGGGAGACGTGAATTAGAGGGAGTAGCCGCTGGATGTGCAAGCGAATTAGTAAACGTGAACAAAACATCTTATTTTTTTCATCGTCTTCGAGAAGTCATCTACGAGGCAACAGAAGATGAGCTGCCATCGTCACCCTGAGCTTGTCGAAGGGTGGAGTATCCGGGGAAGGCCATTAGTAATTGGCTATCGCCTCTCATGGTCTACCTTTTTTGGTCTTTTAAAGTGTGGTGGCAGGGTTTATGCGAAGTTGATCCTCTCTATACGGAGTTTTTACCTCCAGGGGGTTTCCCAGTGATTCCTGATTGTTGGAAAATCTGGCCCATTGCGTTCAAAAAATTATTTTGCTCGTCTCCCAGTATCTGGGCGTTCTTTTTATTTTCATCAAAGATATTCAAGCGAATCTCTTGTGGTCGCTCCAATAATCGGTCCAAGGCCTTTGCGGTATTAACAGGAGGATGGCAAGTTCCTTTTTGGCAAAGATAAACGGTTGGTTCACTCGAGGTTTTACCCTCAGCCAAAGGAAGCGTTGATTCGCCATTTTCGTTCCAGATAATCACTTTATTCGGGCGATAATCTGTATGTAGCACCTTCCACATTTCATCAAATTCAGAGGTGTCATTGGGGCCTGCAAAAATCGCCTCGGTGGGTGACAGATTGGACGAACTCACTGTAGATAACAAACCCGTAAATGCCGCAGGGCTGTCCTCAATAAAAGATTGAAACGCTGCGACCGTTTCTTCTGATTTTTCTGTATAGATTTTATTCCCGGTCAAACGCCCCAACTTCAATAATGCCATAGAGGCAATAGCGTTTGCAGATGGCATGGCTTCATCCGCCGGGTTTTTAAGTTTCGATACCAGCTGTTCTCCAGACTTTCCTGAGAGGAAAAATCCGCCCTCCTCCTCATCCCAGAACTCTTCGATCATCGCATCTGCGAGTTGATTCGCTTTGGTAAGCCATTCACTTTGCAACGAAGTCTCATAAAGAGTAATCAGGGCTTCGAGTAAACAGGCATAGTCTTCCAGGCAGCCAACGATACTGCCGTTTTTATAGATGCGGTGCAGTTTGCCATTGTGCCATTGTTGCGACCAGATAAAATCGGCGCATCGTTTGGCAGTTTCAATATATTTTTCTTCACCCAGAACGGCATAACCCGTTGCCAATGCGGTGATCATCAATCCATTCCATGAGGTGATGATTTTTTCGTCTGTATCGGGACGAGGACGATTTTCACGGGCCTCAAAAAGAGTGTCTTTGCCTTTTTTAAGAATATGATCGGCTTCAAAAATGGGGATATTTTCTGCTTCCGCCAGTGTTTCCACTTTCATATTTAAATGTAAAACATTACGCCCATCCAATTGACCTTTCGAGGTCATGCCAAAAGCCCGGCTAAAAACTTTTGCATGCTTCGGACCTAAAAGGTTGAGCACTTCTTTCAACTCCCAGGTATACCAGGTGCCCTCTTTCCCCTCGGTGTCCGCATCCTGACTGGCAAAAAAGGCACCGTCTTTAGAAGTCATTTCTCGATCTATCCAGGAAAAAATTTGCTCTGGAACTGCTCGATAAATATCCTGCTTCGTGGCCTGATACATTTCCAAAAATAATTTTGCAAGGAATCCATTATCATAAAGCATTTTTTCAAAATGCGGCACGTGCCAGAAACGGTCGGTGGAGTAGCGGTGGAATCCGCCTCCCAGTTGATCGAACAAGCCGCCTTCGGCCATCTTCGTTAAACTTTTATCGAGGATATGCAATGTTTCTTCATCCCCTGTTTCAGCCCAGTGCCGGAGTAAAAGGGTGTAGTGCATCGGCTCGGGAAATTTCATTCCCGTCCCGAAGCCACCATTTTCTTCATCGAATCGTTTTGTCAATATTTCTACTGCGCCTTGAATAAGTCGATTGCCTTCGATTCCACGGGACTTCCCTGCTTTGTTTTGCAGATCGATTTTTTGCAATAAACTTTGCGTCCTGGCATCCAGCTTGTCTTCTGTGAAAAGTTTATGTGCTTCTTCCAGAATTTGAGGGAATCCGGGCCGATTGAATTTAGGTGTTGGAGGAAAATAAGTTCCCGCTAGATAGGGTTTTTGGCTAGGGGTGAGGAACATACTTAACGGCCAGCCACCCTGCCCGGTTAGCTCCACCAAGGCTTTCATGTAGAGAGAGTCAACGTCTGGACGCTCTTCTCGGTCCACTTTGATATTGATGAACCTCTGGTTCATCAACTGAGCTATTTCAGGGTTTTCAAAACATTCATGTGCCATGACATGGCACCAGTGGCAAGAGGAATAACCGATACTCAAAAAAATGGGTTTGTTTTCTTCCTTGGCCTTATTCAAGGCTTCAGGTCCCCAAGGATACCAATCTACCGGATTGGCTGCATGTTGCAATAGATAGGGACTGGTTTCCTGAGATAAACGAGTGTGCGGGTCGGACAAAATAGAGTCTCCTGATAAAAATTGAAAGAAGACAGGATACTAAAAATAGAGGCAGGATAAAACAGAAAGAAGTTTATTTACAGAAATACCGCATTGCATGCTGTATTCCCGAATTATTTATTCACCACTCCTGCGACACCTTCAAGAAAACCCCCCTAGCCTCAAAATGGGCAATGCCAGTGCGATTGCGATATTAAATAGAGAATAAAAAGGCAACCCCCCAGCCCCCCTTATCAGGGGGGATCATTTATTTCAAAACGGAGAGATTGTTGCGCTGACAGACCCACCCTGATACTTCACCCTTCGACAAGCTCAGGGTGACGGATTGTGGCTCAGGGTGACAGATTAAAGCAGGTCTCTTAATTTTATCGTCACCCTGAGCTTGTCGAAGGGTGAAAATCCGCTTATTTCTTTAAAAGTCCGTGTCGGTACTGATGGTAAAAATCGCGAACGCTTTCATATTCATCCAAGGCACTGTCTTCCAACTGTTTTTTATCATCAACGACAAATGAGGTGGCATTGATATTATCTTCCACAGAGATTCCAGTATTTAAGCCGAAACCTGCACCGGCCATCGCACCTGGACTCATCAAAACATCAACCGTTCGCCCTACAATGTTACGAGCCGTCGAAGGACCAAAAAACGGAAGGACAATATAAGGCCCTGTGGAAATTCCGTAGTACCCCAAGGCTTGATCGAAATCTTCATTCACATCTTCAATGCCATATTCTTCGCCCGCAACATCTGCAATACCACCTATCCCTAATGTTGTATTGATTAAAGTCCGTGCGAGAACTTGACCCGACTTCTTGAACTCCAGTTGCAGGAGACTGCTAACAAATTTTACCGGAGCCAGAGCATTGGAAAAAATATTTTTAATACCGATCCTTAAATGTTCGTGAACGGTATCTCTATACCCTCTCACGACCGGCTCCAAAACAGCATCATATATAGTCTCGTTTACCCCAAACATCCATCGATTATAACCCTCAAGAGGGTCTGTCAGGATGGGGATATCTTTTTCAGTCCCGGCGAAGGGGTCTTCCATATCCCCATAATCTTCAACGTCTTGGGACGATTTCATAGTCCCTTGAACGGTCCCTATAGAATTTGGCCAGTCACTGGCTTTAGGCAGTTTCTTTTCGAGTTTTATGGTTACATCAGAGGTTTGCGCAAACACATTATCGCCTGCTTGGGAAATAAAATCAGGCGCATTCTCTTCCTTCAAAATCATTGCAGAACTACTGGACAATGAAGAAATGTTTAAAGAAAGAAAAACCACCGCAATGAAAAACATTTTACTTGCGGACTGAACATTTTTATTATCCATTATTCCTCTCTCTCGAAAAGTCAAAAAAATAAATTATGAAAAGTTTAAACAGTTCAAATAATTGACTACGGCAATACTAAGTATATCAAAAAATGGGGTTAGTCCACCCTGATTTCTACCCTAGATGGCAATGTTTGCAATACTCACACAAAAGCCAGCTCAATTAAAATTACGATATTTCATGCCATTTCATAGTCGTCTTAAAATTCAAAACTTTTCAAGTTATTTTAAAGGTTCAGGAAAAGTCTGGGCCAACCTGTCAATGGAACCTTTGGGTAGGGAGATTTTTGCCGCACGGGCTTTTTGAACCGCTTGCCAGGCTTCTTCATAGCGTTTGAGATTATACAAGACATCGACTCGCAGCCCATATGCCGTACTGTTCAAAGAATGCAAAGCGATACTTTCATCCAGTTTGGTCAGTGCGTCTTCATACTTTTTCAGAGCATTCAGGGAAGCTCCCCAATAAGCATATGCGTTGCTATGCTCAGGGTTGATCTCAAGTACTGTGCGGTAGTGAGTGATGGACTCAGCAAATTTTCCTTCCATCGCCAGAGTCAGTCCCCAGTAGAGATGCGCTTTTTCATCGGTAGGGTCATTTTTAGCGGCAATAATAAAATGATCGATGGCTTCCTGCGTTTTTTTCAGCTTGACTAGAGAAATACCCCACCAGGTCTGGATTTTTGCATGATCTGGAAACTCTTTCGCGACCTTTTCAGCCATATCTACAGCTTCCTGATATTTACCCATCGCATTCATTTCTCGAATGATTTTTATCGGGTCAACTTTAATTTTTTGCGTTTTTGGATTTTTCAATTGTTGCAGACGCACTTCAGACCTTTTAGTGGCTCTTTCTTCTGCCAGCATTGCTTCTTCCATTCGGTCTTTTGCGGCAAGATATACAAAACCAAGAACCGTAATAACGATACAAAGATACCAAATGATTTTAATTCTAGTGGGCATTAAATATGACTTTCAAATATTCGGGATAATGTTTCCGGCAGGATCATAAGTTTATCGGTGGAGAGTATACCCTAATATTAGTAAATGGATTAAAACTTCTTTAAAAGTTTTTCGGCTTTTTGAATCAGTTTGTCCTGCTCAGGTTGATCTCTGGTCAGTTTCAGAAATGCCTGTAGATGTCTTTTAGAAGAGGACGGGTCGCTATTTTGAATCTGCACCCCCAGATAAAAATGTGCCAAAGGCGAGTCCGGGTTCAATTTCAGTGAATTTTCGAACTCCTCAATAGCCCGCTGAGCATCCTTCTTAAAAGCATAGGCCAGCCCCATAAAGAGGCTAAACTCATAGTCGCCATCGTACCACGCAAGGGTGCTTTCCAGAGTATTTAAAGCTTTGTCAGGTTGACCTGAAAAAATATATAAGCGTGCCAGACCCAAACTGGCAAACACATAAAAGGGATTCGCCTTGAGGGCATTCAAATAGGACTTTTCCGCCTCATCAATCAGTTTTAGTTCCTGATAAACATTTCCCATATTCATATGAGCAAGAACATGTTGCGGCTCCAGTGCCAGAACTTCTTTATAGGAAGCCAGAGCTTGCGTGATATCTCCCACGTTGAACGCTGTTTCTGCCCGTTCCAGCAACAATGTTATTCGAGCCTTGCGTTTTATTTCCTCGATCTGACTTTCCGACCTTTTCAGTTGTGCAAGTCTTTTGCCAACCTTGCTTTTCATTTCAGTATCTGCAAACTTCACAAAATCGGGCTGCAAACGGATGAAGGGAGTCAATTGCCGAACCAGCACATCTCTTTCATCTTTATAAACGTATTCCGGAGCATTGAACTCCAACAGCGAGTTATCATCGGTATGCAGCGGAGCGTTTTTACTGAACTCCACAAGTTTTTCGCGAGACATGATCATCAGGCTCATCAAATCAGGAACATTTCTAATACCGATTCCGGCAAAATCTTTTCCGGTGATTTCATTGGCCAGATACTTTTGTGCTTTTTCAAACGACAACCCATACTCATCTTCAGATCCAATTAACAAATAATCATCCCCGGCGATGGATTCCCACATCGTCACAAATGGGAATTGATCTGTAAACGAGTGCACGATAGATTTGAAATTATCCGGCGACATATTAGTATGAACCCAGATACAGGCCAACCCGCCAGGATTCAATCTCTTTTTCAGCAACTCGAAAAACTCAACTGTAAACAAAGCCCCGACCCCGGATATCCATGGATTCGAAGGCTCCGAAACAATCACATCATAAGTATTATTTGATAACGCAATATGGTTGCGACCATCTTCGAGCAACACGGTGAGCCGTTTGTCATTGAGGGCATCGTGGTTGAACGGATCAAAAAACCGCGATCCTTCTATAACGGCAGGAGAAATTTCAACCAGATTTATCGTGTCTACCGGAAACTGTTCAACCGCCCCCAATGTAATGCCACTGCCCTGACCGATCACCAAAGCTGATTTTGGGTTGGCATGAAACAACATTGGCAAATAACCAGACAACAATTGAGTTCGCATATCCAATGCCAAAGAGGCATCCGTTTTTCCATTCACACGCAGGAAGATATTTCCCGAAGTAGAAAGCTCAGTCGTGACTGTTGTGTGCATCCCCTCTTTAAAAAACAGAATCTTGTTTTTTTTCAACTCAGCCTCTTTTAAATCTCCAATTCGATAAGGCATGAAGGAGCCACTGGAAATAACCGATTTATCCCAGGGAGCTATTGCGTTTGCTACCAGCAGATAGGCAATGAATGCCCCAGGTAAAAAATACATCTTCCAGTTAAAACTGAGCTGCACCCCAAATATCAAAAGAGCCATTCCCAAAAGAATATTTAGAAAAACCGCAGTCAAAATTGTGGTCTGCAATCCCAATAGCGGGATAAAAACAAAACCCGCCAGAAAGGAACCCATGATCGTTCCGAAAGTATTGCAGGCATAAGTACGGCCCACATTTTGTCCAACGGTCGCCAGCTTCGTTGCCATGATCTTGATCACGATTGGGAACTGAGTACCCATAAAAAATGTTGGGATAAAAAGAAGTCCAAAAATGGTCAGGAAATTGGCCCCTTGCATCAGGTCAAATTGCTGTCCCCAGTTCTCATAAATCCATCGATTGACAAAAGGAATACGAGCAAAGAAAGGAACAGCAAGCAGAGCGGAAAATCCAATTATTATTTGAGTGATGCCATAACCTTTAATTAAATTACCCAACCTGGTGAGGTAGCGAGAGGCCATCACTGTACCTAGTGCCAATCCCAAAATAAAAACGGTAAGAATGAGGCTGAAGGCATACACCGAAGAACCTAGTAACAGTGACAAAATTCTTGTCCAGGCCATCTGATAAACAAGAGCGACCAGTCCGGCAACAGCAAAACTCAAGAGTATTAATAATTCCCGTTTTTGCAGAGGGGAAGATGCTTCCTTGGGTGTTGGGCAATGCAACTGTTCTTTAAGGGGTGGCTTGAAGAACAGATAAATAATTACTGCGATTCCAATATTTGCCGTTGCCGCCACACCTATCGTTGTCTGCACACCCAACAAACGCATAAAAACGAAAGCCGATGCCCAGGCCCCGACCACCGCACCGAAGGTGTTGATGGAGTACAGAGTTCCCACATCTTTGCCTATATAACCTTCATCTTTGGAAACGAATTTACTGAGAACGGGCAAGGTGGCTCCCATAAAAGTAGCCGGAATAATCAACAAAACACCACAGACCAAAAACCGCACCAGACTGGTTTGCGTATAAGAATCGCCGAGATTGAGATAAATCCATTGGAATAAAGGGAAGGCCAACTCGATAAACGAGGGGATGAGCAGGCAATAAATGCCAATACCTGCTTCTAGAAGGGCGTAAGCTGCCAACGGATTAAAAGCACGGTCGATGATTTTTCCACCGAAAAAACTACCTAAAGCCAAACCGCCCATGAAAGCGGTCAAAACGGTTGCTATGGAGTAATGGGTGTTGCCCATTATCAGGGTAAGCAGACGAGTCCACACCACCTCATAGATGAGACCCGTAGCACCTGAAACGAAAAAAAACAGCAATATCCAGGATCGGGAAATTTGAGAGTTTCGGGAAGGGAGGACCACTTTGTACAACCGTCAAATAAAGACTGGGATTAAATATTCACCAACACAAGGGGATGGGGCATCCAGGAAAGCAAACAATAAAGGCTCGTTCGACCGGGAAGAATAATTCCAGCAACAAAACCATTGTCAGTTAGCAGTGAAGGATATTCGCTATTTTTTATCCTTTTTGGAAAGACCGCAACGGAAACCCAGAATACTGTCTTTTCGTCCCGGGCTTGCTGCGAATCTTTTCGAGGTGCGAATGTCTACGCTCCTCGCATCCCACGAACCGCCTTTAAAGACGTGATTCTTGCCCTTTTCCGGTCCTGTAGGATTCATAATAGGAGCCGTTTTATAGTAAAACTGATCGTAGAAATCGCTCACCCATTCGGATACATTTCCCGCCATATCGTAAATTCCATAAACGCTTCTTCCCATTGGATAACTTCCAACAGAGCCCATATAAGGATACCCATCGCCCGTACCCGCAAGGTTGGCGCGTTTCGGCAGCATTTTATTTCCCCAAGGAAAATCGAGACCATGCGTCCCTCTTGCCGCTTTTTCCCATTCCGCTTCCGAAAGAAGTCGTTTTCCGGCCCAAGTGCAATAGTTCGTCGCATCATGCCAGGAGACACCAACCACAGCATGGCCAGGCACATCCATGATCTCATGGTCTCCCAGAAAAAAAGGCACCGAAGGCTTTACATAACTGGCGGCCTTTCTATATTTATTATATTCCTTAACGCTGACCTCATATTTATCGATATAAAACGCATCCAGATAAATTTCCTGCTCCGGTTTCTCATCGAACCCGCCTGAATCTGAACCTCGGGAAAAAATTCCCTCTGGAACCAAAACCATTTCGCGGCCATCATGACCCACAAAGGTTTCGTAGATGCTAAAATCGCGATTATCTGAAACCGCCACATCATTGGTTTTTTTCGCCATTTGTTGTACTCTCACGTCATGGTCAATGGACTTTTTAATTTCCCAAATGATGACCAGTAAAAGCAACATGGAAATGGCAAAACAGGCAATGACTCCAAACATTAAATTCTTATCGCGCATGGGCTACCATAGGAAAATAGTTCAATTACAAGTATTTCAAAGCGTTGATTATAATTTAATCAGCAATTAAAGCAATGTTATTTTCCATTAGAAACGGAAACACCAGCTGCTCCTTTATATGCAGAAACAAGGTAGATAAAAAATGAAAATGGATTTATTAGAAGTTAAAGATCAAGCCCTATCTTTTATGAAGCCTGCAAAAGTAGAGATACTAAAATGGTATCGGGGGAAGTACAAGGTAGATATGAAGTCAGACGCCAGCCCTGTCACCATCGCCGACCGCAATGCAGAAGAAATATTGAGAAAAAAACTTTCAAAATATTTCCCGGAGCACGGCATCATTGGCGAAGAGTTTGGCAACCACAATGCCGATGCAGAATGGGTTTGGACCATTGACCCTGTGGATGGCACACGCTCCTTCATTCGCGGCCTGCCACTTTTCGCATCCATGATGTCCCTTCTACATAAAGGGGAACCGGTGCTGGGGATCATAGAGCTTCCCGCATTGCAAGAAACAGCCTGGGCTGTTAAAGGTAAAGGAGCTTTTTTAAACGGCAAGCCACTAAAAGTTTCCAGGCAAAAAAAACTTCATGGAGCTTTCATTGCAGTCGCCGACGGGTATTGCTTTCGCCAGCAAAAACAAACCTTCCTGCTTAACAAATTAAATAAAGAGGCGGGAATAGCAAGAACCTATCCAGACGCTTTTGGTCACCTCATGGCAATCCGCGGCGCGGTGGATGTTATGGTTGACCCCTTGGCTAAGATATGGGATTATGCACCATGTAAAATCCTCGCACAAGAAGCAGGAGGGGAATTTGCAAACTTCTCGGGTAACCGAGCAAGCATTGAGGAAGGAACAGCAATTGTCGGCAATGCCAACATCGTCAAGGAAGTGCGAAAATTATTTGCGGATGGCAAACCTAAATAGGTTTTCTGCCCGAAAAACCCGTATTGAGATCATGCCAGAACAATATCTCCTTTTCTGGCATACGCCAGCAAAGGTAGACCTCCCTGCCATCCCGCAGTGAGGGAAAGTCAATGAGTCCTTCACGGATTCCTTTAACCTCACAGCCCATCGCTTCTACCTTGTACATCAGGTCATTATATTTTAGTACTGCGTTTAGATAATCCACTCCCTGGTCACTGCCGCCATTCCATTTTGCTTTTTCTCTGGCATTTTTAATGTCGGGGAAATCGTTGTTCAAAGAAATAGAAAGTTTTTGAATCTGTGGAACCCAGTCAAGAAGCTGGGGAACAAACGCATTGGCTTCTTCAAGCGTGAACAGTTTTTTGGAAGGCATACGTTAAACAATCGCGAATTAAATTAATTAAGGAAATGTATTATACGGATTCACAAAAATAATTCCACCCTTGGTGCGTAACAGAGTTCAAAAATTCACAAAAACGACACTTCAAACAGCATCTGCAAAAAAATGTTTCGCACCCGTTTTAACAGGAGTCCCCAAACCCCACTTCCATAGCCCCATAAACCCATAAATTTAAACAACTTATATGGCATCTTGGTGCTTTAATTTAATATTTAAATGGTTTATTTTTGAGATTTTATTTTACCCCGGTTTTCTATTGACAAACCGACCATAAGGTTATAGATTCTCATATTATATCGCTAATATAATCCTACAAAAGGTAATGGGATTTTACGATGCCTCATGTGGGACATTCAAGTAATGAAACAGATTGGGCAAAAAGCCAATTAAGATTTTTTGATTGTAAAAAAGTTTGTTAGTAAGTTTTGTGTTTTAAAAAGTTGTTATTCCAAACATCAAGTGTGGGGAGGTTAATAATGAAAAAGGCAATTTTTTTCGTAGCAGTAAGTGCATTTGTAGGTTTCTTGGGACTCGGCTCTATTGCGTCTGCTGATGACGTTATACCTGGAGCGTATTATCAAAATAATTCCAGTGGTACCATGGGTGTGGGACAAACCATGATGCAGATGGGCGCAA